>ERZ772955.1710-NODE-1710-length-13047-cov-3.147706_pt1 | contig 13047 bp, 9 predicted proteins | sample MGYA00511133_ERZ772955 | MGnify/ENA primary metagenome ERZ772955 (study PRJEB29015, sample SAMEA2737914) | human oral metagenome | biome: human oral; feature: human-associated habitat; material: dental | place: China | collected 2149 ... | reverse complement strand
AGGATTTCAATCGCGAACTCTTCCCTACGCTTCGCGGATTGTATGAAGACTTTAACGAGGAAGATGCCAAACGTATCAAAGAGATCGAAAGCATCACCAACCATGATGTAAAGGCCATTGAGTATTTCATTAAAGAGCAATTGGATCGTATCGGCAATATGGAAGCTTACAAAGAGTTTATCCATTTTGGCCTCACGAGCCAAGACATTAACAATACATCATTCCCGATGATGCTGAAAGAGGCTTTGAAGGATGTTTATGTACCGCTGCTAGATGAATTGATTGACAAGCTAAACGAGTTTGCAGAAGAATGGAAAGATATTCCGATGCTTGCACGCACGCACGGGCAGCCGGCAAGTCCTACAACCTTAGGTAAAGAATTTAAAGTCTTTAGCTATCGCCTTGAACAGCAACGCGAGTCGGTCTGCAATTTTGCCATCGAAGATATCTCCGGAAAATTTGGAGGTGCAACAGGTAACTTTAATGCGCATCACATAGCTTACCCAACAATAGATTGGCCCAGCTTTGCCAACAACTTTTTGGAGCAGCACCTAGGTATACGTAGAGAACAATACACCACACAGATCTCCAATTATGACAACCTTGCCGGCATTTTTGATGCGCTTAAAAGAATTCAAACAATTATCATTGACTTGGATAGAGACATTTGGCAGTATATTTCTTTGGGCTATTTCAAGCAAAAGATTAAGACCGGGGAAGTGGGATCCAGTGCGATGCCGCACAAAGTTAATCCGATTGACTTTGAAAATTCAGAAGGAAACTTGGGCATCGCCAATGCTATATTGGAATTTTTGAGTAGAAAGCTTCCAATTAGCAGACTACAGCGCGACCTTACCGACTCCACGGTGATCCGCAATATAGGCGTACCACTCGGACATAGTCTTATAGCCTTTAAGAGTACACTCAAAGGGCTCTCTAAGTTGGTCCTACACGAAGAAAGCATACGTGGCGATTTAAATAATTGCTGGGCAGTTGTAGCTGAAGCCATTCAGACAATTCTGCGCCGCGAAGGCTACCCCCACCCTTACGAAGCTTTAAAGGAACTAACACGCACAAACGAGGCCGTCAATCAAGATAGAATCGCACGTTTTATTGATAGCCTTGATGTGCCAGACTCTGTCAAAAAAGAATTGACGACAATTACGCCATATAATTATATAGGTATTTACTAAAAACAAATAGCCGTGAGGCTAACAACAACAGATTATGAGCGAAGAATTAGAAAACAAAGGATTTCAGGAGAGAAGAAGCGATGAAGCTCCTTCTTCTGAACAGAGACAAGACTTCGGGCACACTCCGCGCCCACGTTTTAATCGTAACGCACGAATAGGAGGTTACTCTAACAACTACAATAGGAATCAAGAGTCCAATGGGCCTCGCCAACGATTCAATGCCCCTAATAATAATGGGTATCGGCCACGCTATAATGACCAACGCAATGACTTAGGAGATCATCCCTATTCACAATATAATAACAACGAACGCTCGGAAAATGACTTTGGGCGGCGTGAGGATAATTACCGCCCACGCAACAATTATGGCCAGAATAACAACAATGGCTATCGCCCACGCTTTAATGGTCCGCGTTATACTAATAATAACAACTACAACAACGGACAACGCTATAATAATCGTGAGAATCGGGAAAATGCTCCGTCTAATTGGAATCCCAATTACAGACAAAATGATTACCAACAAAATGATTATCGACAAGGAGATTTCCAACAAGGCGGTTATCGTCAAAATGGATATCGCCCACGTCCTAACTATGGCGATCGCCAACAAGGCAACTTTCAAAAGCGTCCACAGCAACGTAGGCCCTACAACCCAAATGCAAAATATAGCCTGAAAAAGCAAATAGCTTATAAGGAGGAGCACGTAGATCCGAACGAGCCGATTCGCCTAAACAGATATTTGGCCAACGCGGGCATTTGCTCTCGCCGTGATGCTGATAAGTATATCCAAGCAGGCGTGATCACTGTCAATGGCAAAGTTGTTACAGAATTGGGAACGAAAGTTTTGCGTTCGGATGACATTCTCTTCCACGAAAGTCCTGTAAGACTAGAAAAGAAAGTCTATGTACTGCTCAATAAGCCGAAAGGTTGCATTACAACGAGCGAAGACCCACAAGAGCGCAAAACGGTAATGAACCTCGTGAAGGGAGCTTGCCAAGAACGCATCTATCCTGTCGGCCGCTTAGACCGTAATACGACAGGCGTTTTACTTTTGACTAACGATGGTGAGTTGGCAGCAAAGCTGACACATCCTCAGTTTATGAAGAAAAAAATCTACCACGTCTATTTGGATAAGAACGTATCCGGTGTCGATCTGCAAAAGATTGCAGATGGTATAACCTTAGACGATGGTGAAATTAAGGCAGACGATATTCAATATGCCAGCGAAACAGATAAGAAGCAAGTAGGTATAGAAATCCACAGCGGAAAAAACCGCATCGTACGCCGTATCTTTGAAAGTTTAGGTTACCACGTTGTAAAGCTTGATCGAGTTTACTTCGCAGGCTTAACTAAAAAACATTTACGCCGTGGAGATTGGCGCTACTTGACCCAAGATGAAGTCAACTATCTCCGTATGGGTGCATTTGAATAAGTAAGAAGAAAAGAAGGACAAGTAAAATGGAAACAATCAAAAGGACAAAAATAATCGATGTTTTAAAGCGTACAGACTTTGATACAGTTGTAAACGTTAGAGGTTGGGTAAGAACCAAGCGAGGAAGCAAGAATGTAATCTTCATCGCCTTAAATGATGGTTCTACTATTAACAATGTCCAAATTGTAGCCGACACAGAAGCATTTGATGCTGAGTTAGTCAAGGAGATTACGACTGGTGCTTGTTTAAGCGTCAATGGCGCTTTAGTTCAAAGCCAAGGCTCTGGACAGACAGTCGAAATTCAAGCCAAGGAGATTGAAATCTTAGGTACTTGCGGCAGCGATTTCCCAATGCAAAAGAAGGGGCAATCATTTGAGTATATGCGCCAACACGCTCATATGCGTTTGCGAACGAACACCTTTGGAGCTGTCTTCCGCATTCGCCATAATATGGCAATGGCCATCCATCATTATTTCCACGAACATGGTTTCTTCTACTTTCACACGCCGATTATCACAGCTAGCGATTGTGAAGGTGCAGGACAGATGTTCCAAGTGACAACCAAAAACTTGTACGATCTGAAGAAGGATGAGAATGGAAAGATTGATTATTCGGATGACTTCTTCGGCAAACCAACTAGTTTAACTGTAAGCGGCCAGCTTGAAGGAGAGTTGGGTGCAACATCTTTAGGCGCAATCTACACTTTTGGCCCGACATTCCGGGCTGAAAACTCCAATACGCCGCGCCACTTGGCTGAGTTTTGGATGATTGAGCCAGAAGTTGCCTTCAATGACATTACTGACAATATGGATCTTTCCGAAGACTTCTTGAAATATTGTATCCAATGGGCCTTCGATAACTGCCAAGACGACTTAAACTTCCTCAACAAGATGATCGACAACACGCTGATAGATCGTCTGCACTTCGTCTTAAAGAATGAGTTTGTACGCCTTTCTTATTCTGAAGGAATCGAGATACTTGATCAAGCAGTCAAAGCAGGCAAGAGGTTTGAGTTCCCCATCTATTGGGGCGTTGATTTAGCCAGCGAACACGAGCGCTATCTTGTAGAAGAGCATTTCAAGCGCCCCGTCATTCTAACCGACTATCCCAAAGAGATCAAGGCTTTCTATATGAAGCTCAACGAAGATGGGAAGACGGTTCGCGCAATGGACGTCTTGTTCCCGCAGATTGGAGAAATCATTGGTGGTAGCGAGCGTGAAGCCGACTACGATAAGCTCCAAACGCGCATCCAAGAGATGGATCTTCCTATGAAAGATATGTGGTGGTATCTTGACACGAGAAAGTATGGAACCTGCCCTCACAGCGGCTTCGGGTTAGGTTTTGAGCGTTTGATTCTATTTGTCACCGGCATGCAAAACATCCGAGACGTCATCCCCTTCCCCAGAACACCAAAGAATGCCGATTTCTAAGTCTGCATTCTTCCCAATACATAAAACCCTTTTACAAAATATACCCCTTGCAAATCCTTATCGGCTTGCAAGGGGTATTTATTTTCAGGCACACATTTAATGATTAACCAGCATCGGCATATAAAGACGAATCTGCACCTCTGCCAACCAAGAAGAATGCTTGATCAAACTTTCGATCTTTTTAGAAGAAAGAGCCGTTAAGTTGGTTCCTATACTTCGTGCCAAATTTTCACTTTCTTTCTGAGGAATCTGTTGAGCCAAGATGTCCCAATTTATTGCCTGCTTCAGCTTCATAACAATAGCTTCATTTGCTGATGTACTTTGAGATCCCTTCAAGCTTCCTATTTCTTCTTCCGTTATAGCGTGAGCCTGCCACACGTCCGGATGAATATTTCCATTTTTCAAGTTATCAACAAACCCCTGCACAAGCCTTTCGCTGCAATCCCATTCTAATGGAACGTATGCACAATGCTCTTTTCCCACATACGATTCATATAGATTATCAACTCTCTGCATTTTCTTTATTCTTTCCATCATCAAGTTTATCGTCTGCATAGCCAGATTAAAAATGTTAGTTGTCCCAGCGGCAGAGATGGCACTATTACCAGCATCACTCACAATGATGAAGTCCGTATGAAACCGGCTTTTATTTTGACTGAGTTTATGCGCCCCTTGATTGTCATAAACGCCTCCATCAATCAACTTAGGCGCCTCAGGCTTATTCGGACAGCTATCGTATTCTTCTCTGAGATATTTCTTATCAATTGTAATAGGCGTAAAGCCATAAGGGACGCACGATGAAGCCATAACAGCCTTAGCTATGGAAAAATGCGTTGCATCAAAAATTGATTTACCCCCCACACGATAAGCATATTCCCCCATTGTCGTTTTTGAAAAATAGAATGGTAATTGTGTAGCTACATTTGTTGAGTTTATACACAATACCGGACTATCGGGCAAATCGCCAAGAGATGCCTCCTTAAAGAAGACTTTGTTGTACAAGCGCGAGATGAAGTTGCTGGTTGGTAACGTCACAAATGAATACTTTAGAAAAAGGACGAATAGGATAAAAAAGGTGATCACACCGCCCAATGTGGCGAAGATACCTGTAAGAATGAATTCGTTCGGAAAGAAGACGCGTGTGAGAAAACCTATCAGATGACCCATTGCCACAGACATGGCAAACAATAAGCATACAGCTACAACAAGATAGATATAGGAGGACCACAAAACGCCTTTAGAAAGCCTTTTGATAAACCCCTCCTCAAAATCCTCATAGTTATCTTTATGCAAAGCATAGTAGGCTGCTGTTATCGAGCCCCCAGAAACCGAAGATATTACATCTACTTTATCCAATACACCGAGACGATGAAGAGCACGTAATGAGCCAATGTGATACGCAGCAGCTCTGTATCCACCGCCAGAAAGGGCAAGTCCAATCTTTTTTCCTTTATTATCCATAGCTTTTTTGAGATTTGTGGTTGAAGAGCGCTTGTAAATAGGAGAATTCCGGTTGTATTTCGTTGATTTAATATTAAAGATCAAACGGACAACATAAGAATATTCCTCTTGAAAGCTGTTAGCAAATATACGGAAATATATTATATAACAGAAAATTTTAGCACAGAATATAGGTCGAAACATAAACAAACAAGCCCATTACATTACAAGTACACCCCTTCTCAATTACTTCAAACATCGCAAGAATGCAGAGAGTCTGGATCTATACATTAGCCAACAATCCTTCTTTTTATCACCAAAATAAACACACATATACTCATAAATATCAAAATATTGCAATCTTTTGATCAAGGTTTTTAATTTACACTTCCAATTGTACGGACGTACTCCTACGATGATACGAGTGTACTATCGTGAGCGTACAAATGTACCCTCACGATAGTACATTACCAAACTAAGTAGCACTTCACACATTTCAAGTATAAGTGGAATAAAATACAAAACAATCAAAAAAGAAAGAGGAAGAAGGACAAACGTAAGGCAACATTCATAGTTTTAAATTACCTTTGCCTCATCATCTATTATGGTAAGAGCAGAATATGAAAAACTCACACAAGGCCGGATTAGGTTGGCAAAACCTATACATCAGTACGACTTTCGATTTTATCTTTTTAAAACAAATTACAAATCCGCTTCGCTGGCTCTTGGTCTTACCTATGGGCTTCCTAACTATACTGCTTACACAGGCTACGCTGAACCTCATTGCGCAAATCATATTAATGCTGACGCATTATAACGACATTGTTGCCCTACTCTCAGCCGGCATAATGTGGGCTGTGCAATATGCTTTGGCCATTGTTGTGATGACTGCAACAGCCCCCGTTACGAGTCGTCAGAAATTTAAGTGGGGTTTCCTTTTCTCCTGCTTACTCTGGCTCTTAGCTGCGGGTTCAACCTACTTTATCTTTAAGTCGCTTAACCCTCAATTTGTTATCAGCCGACTACTTTGTATTTCGCTCTCTGCCGCTATCGGATTAAGTTATGGCCTATATCGGATCAAAAAGCGAATAAATCAGCATAAAGGATTTTATATCAAATCATAACCGGTAATGGCATAAGTAGGTCTTTTGCATACGATGATTGTCGTCAGGGCTGATTACGCGACTGACGGTCGCAACATCCTTTATCGTCTGATCCGGATAAAGAATTTCGATTTTATCGTCCTGCTCCGAGTATAATTCTTTCGAAACGGCGCGCGTTGTCACAAAATAATCGGCATCTGCCAAAGAAATGGCGAGCACTGTAGCCACTCTTTCTTTCCATTCGTCCAGCATAGATGGAGGTACGGAAGCGTCAAAGACTTCTACCTTAAAGAGATGGCGGTTAATAAAGCCTTCAGCTAAAAGCGATAACACTTTATCGTCGCAATGTTGCCATACTTTAATAGCTGATATGATGTCGCTATCATCCAGTTCCGCATAATAATCTAGCCAATCTGCATACTCCTGTGGCTGATCCTGAGTCAAGAAAAACGAAAGTGCGGGCGAGGCGAACAATTTGTGTCCATTTCGCACCAGCGTTTGCGCCCTTCTAAGCGTAGATCTCAATAGTTCTTCAGCAGCAACCACCGTTTTGTGGAGATATACCTGCCAATACATCATCCTGCGCGACATCAAATAATTTTCTACAGAGTATAGGCCCTTATCTTCCACGACTAAGTGGTTGTCAAATACGTTCAAGGTACGAATAATGCGGGCCGCCCCGATATTTCCTTCCCTCACTCCCGTAAAAAAAGAGTCACGACAAAGATAATCCAAGCGATCTACGTCCAGCTGACTGCAAATAAGTTCGTGGAGAAAAGGCTTCTTGCAGTCGGCCGAAAGGAGTTCGATAGCCAGTGTCAAAGCACCCTTAAACGCTTTATTCATCCGCTCTATCATTTGCAAGGTAATATTTTCGTGTGATACGTCAGGCAAGAACACACGCTCTAGCACGTGAGAGAAAGCGCAATGCCCAATGTCGTGCAACAAGATAGCAGCTTGAGCGGCCTCTACTTCAGCATCAAAAATAAAAACACCCTTTTCCGCCAAGGTCTTCAAGGCCTCAGACATTAAATGATAGGCGCCGATAGAATGCTGTAAGCGTGTATGAACCGCACCGGGATAGACCAACGAAGAGAGACCGAGTTGGCGAATGCGACCTAAACGCTGAAATAATGGATGATTCACAATATCGGTCAAAACTCCGCGAGTAATACGCGTGAAGCCGTAAACCGGATCGTTGATAAGAAGTGATGATTTATGAGGAAAGGATTTGTCCAAAACTAAAGTTTATTTCTATTCGGCAAAGATAGCTCAAATCTTTTTCTTACTTTTGCTTTCTCAATAAGAAACGTATTATTTACGTGATTTGCTATGCTTACGATTAAACAAATCATAGAAAACAAAGAGGCCATTGTACGCGGCCTTGAGAAAAAGCATTTTCCCAATGTAAAAGAGGCCATTGAGGCTGTCTTAGCGATTGATAATAAGCGAAAAGAAGCGCAAGCACAATTAGATGAGCTACTGAATCGCATCAAAACACTCTCGAAGCATATCGGCGACTTGATGAAGCAAGGGTTGAAAGAGGAGGCGGAAAAGACAAAAGGAGAAGTAAGCTCCTTGAAATCGAAAACGCAGACGCTTGAAGAAACGATGAAGCAGGCGCAAGAAAAGCGCACAGAATTGCTTTATCAGATACCCAATGTTCCTTACGAAGAGGTGCCTGAGGGAAAGGATGCCAACGATAATATAATCGTGAAAGAGGGCGGCAAGATGACGTCTATTCCGGAAAATCCTCTACCCCATTGGGAACTAGCGAAAAAATATAACTTAATAGACTTCGATCTCGGCGTTAAAATCTCCGGTGCCGGTTTCCCCGTCTACATCGGACAAGGAGCACGCCTGCAGCGTGCACTCATCAACTTCTTCCTCGACGAGGCGCGCAAAGCCGGCTATACGGAAATAATGCCACCAATCGTTGTCAATGCTGCTTCCGGCTACGGGACCGGTCAGCTGCCGGATAAGGAAGGTCAGATGTATCATTGCGAAGTGGATGATCTCTACTTAATCCCTACGGCTGAAGTTCCCGTTACCAACATCTATCGAGATGTGATCTTGGAAGAAAAAAATCTACCTATCAAGAATTGTGCTTATACTGAATGCTTCCGCAGAGAGGCCGGCAGCTATGGAAAGGACGTACGCGGACTCAATCGCTTACACGAATTTTCTAAAATCGAACTCGTGCGCATCGACAAACCGGAACACAGCAAGCAAAGTCACCAAGAGATGTTGGATCACGTGGAAGATTTGCTACAAAAACTCGAACTGCCCTACCATATATTATTATTGTGTGGTGGCGATATGAGCTTTACCTCTTCTCTTTGCTACGACTTTGAAGTATATAGTGAGGCACAGAAACGCTGGCTTGAGGTTAGTTCGGTTTCCAACTTTGATACATATCAAGCGAATCGGCTACAATGTCGCTATCGTAAGCAAGATAAGAAGATCGAACTTTGCCATACGCTAAACGGATCAGCACTCGCCTTGCCGCGCATTATGGCTGCACTTCTTGAAAACTTTCAAACGCCTGACGGCATTCGCATTCCTAAAGCATTGCAACCTTACATGGGATGTGAGATTATAAAATAAACGTGAGCAGGATATTGGCCATTGACTATGGGAAAAAGCGGACGGGTATAGCGGTTACAGACATTCTACAAATCATACCCAACGGCCTGACTACTGTTGCAACCCACGAGTTGTTGAATTTCTTAAAGGCTTATACTACAAAGGAGGATGTGGAGCGTTTTGTAATAGGACTGCCACGCCAAACAAACGGAAAGCCTTCAGAGAATTTTCCCCGTGTTGAGGCTTTTGCTAAACAATTGGAGCAACATTTCCCAACAATCCCTATAACTTTCTATGACGAGCGCTATACTTCAACCTTAGCTCATCAGGCAATGTTAGCGGGAGGTTTAGGAAAGAAGCGCCGACAAGAGAAAGCATTAGTTGATGAAATCAGTGCGTGCATTATCCTCCAATCTTATATGGAAAGTAAGAAAATATGATCCTACCAATTTATACTTACGGACAGCCGGTCTTAAGAAAAGTAGCTCAAGATATCGAAGCAGACTTTCCCGGTTTGGAGCAACTCATTGAAGATATGTATGAGACGATGGACAAAAGCGATGGTGTCGGCTTAGCCGCGCCTCAAATAGGGAAAGCCATCCGCGTAATCGTCATATCTTTAGATGTCTTAAAAGAAGACTTCCCAGAATATGCAGGCTTTCGGCATGCGTATATTAATCCGCACATCATAGAGTTTGATGATTCGGAAATATCAACCTTAGAAGAAGGCTGCTTAAGTTTGCCAGGCATCCACGAACCGGTAAAACGCCCGACAAGGATTCACGTGCAATACCGCGATGAGAATTTTGAACCGCACGATGAATGGGTCGAAGGATATTTAGCGCGCGTGATGCAGCACGAGATCGATCATCTTGAAGGGCACGTCTTTACAGATCGTATTTCTCCTTTACGCAAACAGATGGTAAAGAATAAGCTTAACGCGATGCGCAAAGGCAAAGTCAATTGCCACTATCGCGTAAAAGTTCCCCAATAGAAACTTATTTCGACCTCTCTGGTCACCGAATTAATAAGGCTGATAAGGATGTAGCCATCAAAGTTGTTAAGTTTGCAGACGACACAACAAAATCTGAAAAAGTCCTTGACAATATAAGTAAATCCCTTCCACAAACTGAATAGTTCACTATAGGGGCAATTCCGTTTTGGGGGTTGCCCCTTAACATATCATTAGACGCTAAAATGGCTGAACGACGAATACTAAGCCTCGCAAGCAGTAGTTTAAAGCGCTACTTGGGAACTTACCTATTCTTTCTTTTCTCGACGTTTTCCATTGCACAAATCAACATCGAAAATGTTGTAGAAATGGGGCGTTATGCGCTTAGCTACGATGATTATCTTTCGGCCATACATTACTTTAACAGCGTGCTTGATGTTCGCCCAAAGCATGCTCAAGCCTACTATTATCGCGCTTATGCCAAATTCTCATTAGGAGACTTTAGCGGGGCGGAGAACGACTGTACAGCATCAATCAGACTGAATCCTTACTTAACAGAAACCTATCGATTGAGAGGACTTTGCCGTATTAGAAAATCAGAGTTTCAAGGCGCGATAACCGATTACGAGCAAGTATTGAAAGATTTCCCTTCAGACGAGGGTGCACTATTTAATCAAGGGCTCTGCTATTTGCAAGTACATAAAACCGACAGTGCCACAATAGCTGCCGATCGCCTTTTAAAACAATCGCCCAAGTTTTACAGAGGCTATATGCTGAAAGCTCAAATTGCCTTTGAGCAAAAAGACACCATAAACGGTCTTCAGCAAATAGACGCTCTACTTACGTTGCGCCCGTCAGAAGCTTCTGCCTGGATGCTTAAAGCTCAATATGCATTGCAAAAGGGTAAATATCAATTGGCCGACTCTCTCTTAACTACTGCGATTCGCTACGAAAAAAACAATTATGAACCCTTCCTGCTTAGAGCTGAAGCCCGACATGCACTGAATCAATTCGGTAACGCACTACTTGATTACGATAAAGTCATTGAACTTGTGCCGAAGCACTTTGTAGCGCACTACAATCGCGCACTATTGCGTGCATTGGTAGGCGACGATAACAGAGCTATCGACGACTTTAATTTTGTCCTCAGCGTAGAACCAGACAACACATTGGCTCGCTACAATCGTGCACTATTACGAGAGCAGACCGGAGATTATCACGGAGCTATAAAGGATTATAGCATACTGATCAAAGCTTATCCCAACTTCCTTTTCGGCTATTATGCCCGCAGCAGACTGCGCCGCAGGACAGGCGACACACGAGGCGCTTTGGCTGACGAAACAGTCGTTGCACGCGCACAATTGGACATAGCCTTTGCCAAACCTAAACGCTCTTTTATACGGACAGTCAGGAAGCGCTCCGATCACGCACTGGAGCATTACGATCGGCCGATTGAAGATGAAACCGATACGGTACGCATACTAGGAGATCTACTTTTAGGTCACGTAGAAAATCAAACTGCAACGCAAGAGATCTTGCCGGCTTTCACGCCTCAACTGCAACCTACAACTACGCGCGGTTACCGCTCCGATGGCTACTTAGACGAACTTAGTGCCCTCAGTAAGCGTATCGCCGATATTGAATTGCAGGCAGAACGAGCAGCCGGAAATAGATATTTACAGCAGTCAAGTAGGCGACTCTTGTTTACGGCGGAGAAGACACCGGAAACAACCGCTACTTTAACGCAACATCTACAAATTATCGATTCGCTACAAAGTGCCGGAGGCGAATTATCGCAATACGATTACAAGATCTTACGCACGATACTACTCCGAGCCATCTACAACTTTTCAGAGGCTCTACAATTGGCCTCGTCAATCATTGCCAGCGACTCTACCCTCGCTCTACCCTACGTCAATCGTGCAGCTATACTCATCGGGATGAGCAAAGCAGAAAAGACCACAGAGAAGATCACTGAGAATACACAAAGTCCTCATCTGTCGACTTTATATCTGAATCAAGCCTTAGAAGATATCAATGCGGCCATAAGCAAGCTTCCGGATTGTGCCTATTTATATTATAATCGCTCGTGCATTTACCACGTGCTCCACAAGCAACAAGCTGCACTGACAGATTTAGATCGAGCCATCGCCTTAGACCATCGCCTTGCCGAAGCCTATTATAATAGAGCCGTCATACGTCTACAAAACAAAGAAACTGAAAATGTAACAGCCGACCTAAGTCGCGCAGGAGAACTGGGTTTATACAAAGCATACAGCCTATTGAAGCAGACGCAAACGAAGAAAACTAAGCATAAGGTCAAGCGCAAATGACCGGCGGATAAGTCATAAAGCAGAAAGAGACGTTCTGCAATATACCTTATCTACCAATACTAGAATCCGCAATCGTAAGTAGTCGCCCCTTAAGAGCCGCCTTATATCTAATAATGTTTGATATGTGGTTTGTTGACTCTCATGCCTTTTCGTAATTTTTCAGATGAATTTGTTGTAGAACAATGGAGCAAAGACACCGTGAATCAATGTGCAAAGAACTATTGACACGCAGCTGCTTCGTACCGGATTCGTCGAGTTTACGTTAAAACAGATAAGGAGGAAAGAACAATAAAGCGACGAGACATCATCAGTTTGAAAGAGAGTTAACCTTACGACTTTGGGAAGACGAAGGGGAAAGAACCTCTCCTATCAAGGCCTGGTAAAATGGAGAGAAAACATATCATATAATCATATGATACACAGCGAATTGCTAAATCATCGTATAGAGATCGCAAAAAAGTACTATCGTTTTACATAAAAAGTACTATCGTTTTACATAAAAAGTACTATCGTTTTACATAAAAAGTACTATCGTTTTACATAAAAAGTACTATCGTTTTACATAAAAAGTACTA
>ERZ772955.1708-NODE-1708-length-13052-cov-4.780026_pt1 | contig 13052 bp, 16 predicted proteins | sample MGYA00511133_ERZ772955 | MGnify/ENA primary metagenome ERZ772955 (study PRJEB29015, sample SAMEA2737914) | human oral metagenome | biome: human oral; feature: human-associated habitat; material: dental | place: China | collected 2149 ... | reverse complement strand
ATATTTTTATCACTTTTTAATAAATATTTAACATAGAATTTTCCTATTAATATTTTAATTTTTTCTAATTCTTTAAATGTTTTAGATAAGAAAAATTTATTTATATTTTTTATAGCTTCTTTTTGATCCCTAAAATACAAAAATACATTCAATAAAAATTCTTTTTCTAAATTTAATTCAGTATTTTTTAAATATTCATACACTTCCTCATTAAATTCTTCAAATAATAAGCATAAATTGAATATACTTAAAGCAACTCCAGTGTCTTTTTTAATTTTCCATTGTTTTAAAAAAAAGTTAAGAGCTTTTTTAGGATTTTTATATTCTATATAAGCCTTTGCTATATTTGAAAAATTAATATTAAGGTTATTCATATTAATTCTATTTATAAATTCTTCAAATTTAATTCCTAAAATTTTATTATCTTCACTTAAGATATCTATTATTTCTGGAATAAAATGTCTATATCTATCTTGTTCTTTAATAAACAAATCAATAATCCAATAATTATCAATATAATAAATTAATCTGAGAAGTATTAAAATAACAAGATCATTTATTTTTGTACTTAAAATTTTTATTATATTTTTTTTAAATTCAGGAATTAATATTTTTTTATTTTTTATACTAATGAAAGAATAAAACAAAAACTCTAATCCTATCTCTTCTTTTTTTTGTTCTAAAAAACTGTACTCTTCTTTATTTAAATCTAAATTTTTAAATACTTTACAAAAAATTTTTAGAGATTTTATTTGTGGTGTTTCTTTAATTTTTACTTTTTTTATTAATTGAAGAACTTGTTTGTACTTCTTATTTAAAAATAATAAATTTAAAAATATTTCTGTATCAAGATTTTCTATATCTGTAGTTCTTAATATGTTTTTTATGTAACTTTGGTATCCTCCATTTTCAAGTAACAAAACATTTAGTCTATTTGAAGAATCTAAAAAAGATTTGTATTTTACAAGTATTTCTTTTTTTTGATTAATATCTTTAAAGATTAAAAGTCTACATGATACATACATATTAATTATACTGTAGATACAAGTTTTTTTATCTTGGTCCTCTATTAAATTTTCTACATCAATATTTTTTTCAAAAATTTCTATATACTCTTCTACAAATCCTATTAAAAATTCTTTTAAATACAATTGAAAATTAGAAAAGAAAAAACTGATAATTTTTGACATTATGTATAATTTAAAAATAAGACTTTCTTTTTCTAAAAGTACTTTTATTTTAACTAAAAATTTTTCAAGCTCATTATTTGTCTCTGACATCATTAATTTTAAAAGTAAATATCGTATTTCTTCATTTGTTTATATATTATTTTTTTCATATTCTTCAATAAATTTATCATATTGCTTTGTAAAATAAAGCTCTTCTATATATAATTCTTTTTCATCTTTTCCAAATTCATTTTTTAAAATTTCTTTTACTCTTGTATTTCTTGGTTCTTGAAAAAATTTTAATTCAAAATAATTTACTGAGTTTCTGACTTCTACTTCAAATTCTTTTTCTATATGTGAAAGTATACTATCTCCATTGCTATTATCTTCAATACTATAATAAAGTCTTGCTTCATACAACAAAATATCTAATTTATTTTTTCTTTCTTCTATTTTAGATTTTAAACTTTCTAAACTATCAATAGCTTTTTTAAATTTTAAATTCTCCCAAAATTCTCCACAATTATTTAAATTAAAATTTAATAACAATTTAGAATCTTCTGAACTAATATTTTGATATATTTTATTACCAGATGAAAAAATATTGATACATTTTAAAATATTTTTAATTTTATTCATTTTAAACCTACTTTACTTATTGATTAGTATTATTATGGTTACTAAAAAGATTAGTAACTTTTTTTGTTGTTTTTATATTTTTTTTAAAGTATTTTTCATATTTTTTTCCAGAAAAAAAGCCCAATATAAAAGAAATTATTGTTACTATTGTAGAAATCTTTGTTAAAAAATCCCATATTTTTTCAATACAATTCATAAATACCTCCTTGTAATCTTTAATTTTACATTATTCTCCATCAATTTTCTTTTTCAATTCCTCAACTAACTTATAGACAGTAGTGCATCCTATCATTTTACTTGGCTGACTATAGTCTTTTCTTACTTGATGATACTTTTCTCTTGCTCTTTGTATAGCCCTATTTTCATCGCCATTTTCACAAAGGATATTGTAAATTTTTTCTTCAGATTTTTTATATTTTTTGCCAGTATTTTCCTTAAATATTTTTTCAAAAGTTTCACAACATCTTTGAGATTCTTCTATATTTTTTGGAAGTTGAAAATATGACATTAGCCAAATTTCAAAGCAAGGATTAGACCAAGCAACATTCATTTTATTTTCTTTAGCTTCCCCTATTAGCTCATCAAAATTTTTAACTTCATCTCTATCAAATACTAGCCATATATCCCTAAATCTTTCATCTTTATTTCTTTCTTCAGCTGCGAAGTCAATAATTTTTGATAAAGCTTTATTAGAATATATCTTTATTTGTAAATCATTTTTTAAACTATCTGGAATTATATTTTTTATACCTTCAAAATAATTTTTTTCAGTTTTTTCTGCATCAGTAACAATTAAATATGCACCTGATTTTAAAAGTATTTTTTTTCTTTCATTACGCTTTTTACTTAATCTATTAGTTCTTTTCAATATTATTCCCTCCCTAATAAGTTTTTTAAGTTAGGGATAGCTCCATAGTTTCCTAATAAATAATGTTTTTCATAATTAGAATCTTTTCTTACTTTCTCACCTTTTTCATTTGTAATATCATCTAAAGAGTATAAATTTGATACTCCTTTATCTTTTTCAACAAACCATATTTCATCTCTACGTAATAAATCCATATCCATGTAGATAGTATTATGTGTTGTAAATATTAATTGAGCATTATTAGAGTTTTTTTCTTTATCTGTAAATGTCAATAATATATTCCTCATAAGTAATGGATGTAATTTAATATCTAACTCATCAGCAAAAAATACTCCTCCTTTTTCTAAAACATCTAGTAAGGTTTGATATAAAGAAAACATTTTTTTAGTTCCTGATGATTCTTCATTCATAGATATTCTGGCAGTTGAAGTCCCTTTATCAGATTTATGTATGGTAAAAACTCTGTAATTGTCTTTATCATTTTCATCAATAGCAGAAATTTTTTCTACTTCTATATTAATAATAGAGTCATCAAAAGAATTTATAAAACTAACTAAATTTTTTCTAACCTCTTCACTCTCAATTATATTATTAGGTAATATGTTTTCTAAAAGTGCACCATACAATGAGTTACTAAAATTAATTACTTCAGTATTTATAAACCAAGTTCTCACTCTGATAAATTCATCTATATTTAACTTTGCTCCTAATGAAACTAAAAGTGTCTTCTCTTTTAAAGAAATTTCCAAATTCTCTCTAAATTTTTCTATTGAAGAATCTAAATAAAGTTTTTGATTTCTTTCTCTTTTAAAAATATAAGTATAGTCTTCTTTTCTTTTTACACCAGTTTTTGTATTAAAGGCTAAGTATTCCTCTAAAATACCCGAATTATCTATTTTAAATCCATAGTTATAATATAGTTCTTTTTTGCCTTTTTTATCTATATAATTAATTTCAAATTCACTTGGTTTTTCTTTACTTTCACTAAATTTAAAAGAATCTACTTTTAATTTATATGGATTTTTTTTATTATCATCTGAAAAAGATAAAGATTCTAAGACACACAATGTCATAAATTGAAAAGCTTCAAATACAGATGATTTTCCACTTGCATTTGCACCATAAATAGCTGTAACAGGTAAAACTTTTTCATTAAGAGTATTTCTTATATGTGAAGATAACTCATTACTTCCACTTGCTCTCATATCTAAAATTCCTTCACCTTCAAATGACCTATAATTTGAGAAATAAAATTGTAATAACATTCTTCTTTCTCCTTTCTAAAATTGATTTATTTTATTATACACTATGTTTATAAAAAAGTAAAGTTTTTGAGCTAAAACCTCAATTTTATTCTTTTTAGTTTTAACTTTAAATTTTAGTTTTTTTGTTATATACTATATTATCTACAAACTAATTATTAAGGAAAATTTTATGAAAAGAATAATAATGCACTATGATATGGATGCTTTCTATACTTCTATATTTTTCTTAGTATTCTCAATAATTTTTAGGATTTAATTTTATGTTTTGTTGGCTACTAGTTGACTACTGATTTTTTAAGAGGATAAATATAAGTAAAGAGAAATCATTAAACTTATATAATGGTTTCTCTTTTTAATATATTTATTTAATTTCATACTCATCAAGGAAGTTATTCATATTACATGCTCTTCCTCTGAAAGTTTTAATTCCTTCATAAGACTCTCTATATGATCCCCAGATTTTTAAGCTATTATCATTTTTAAAAACTTTTGTAAAGAAGTTATCATCTGCTAAAGCTTTCTCAGAAAACTCTATAGCCATTCTTTCTTTTTCTTCATTAGAAAATTCTTTTTCTTCATCATAAGTAACATGTTCTAAATTCTTAGAGAAAAATATTGTTTCAAAAGGAATTTCATTTTCCCCAATAAGACTAATAGTATTAAAATTAAAAATCTTAGTCAAACACTTAGATTTATTTTTATGATGGCTTTGTTCTTCATGAAAACAGTAATCAATATCTGTTACATAATAGACTTTTATTATATCACTAAGTTTTATCCCATCTGCCTTGACACTAGTCAAATGAAAATGTGTACTTATTGATTTCTTTAGTTCTCCTTTTACATTAGCAGGGGTAATTTTGTATTGTCTTGTATTTGGAATATACTCTGTTAAAATGTCTCCATGCATTATTTTTGGAGTAACATTTATTTTTAAATTGTCTAGTAATTTTTTTTCTATATAAGGAATCAAAGCTGTATAATCACTAGGACCTTCCAAAATAAATAAAATAACTTTACCTTTCATTATATCACCAACTTTTTAATAAACATTTCTAAAGCAGATGAATTTAAAAGTAAAGGTTCTATATTTTCTTCAGTCCACATAGTTTGTGATCTTAAATATTTTTGCCTTAGATTAGTTGTTACTGAAGCTCCTTTCAAATAGACATAACTTACACCTTTTTTTCTATCTTTTGTAGAAATTATAATAGATTCCTTGTCTAATTTTTCCATTGGTAATAAATTATGAGCAGTAAATATCAGCTGTCCTCTTGCATATAAAGAAATTTTTTCTAAAAATAGAGCTAATAGGTATTCAAAAATATGTATATCAAATTCATCTATTGCTACTATGGCATTTTTATCTTTTATATAATATAAAATTATTGAAAGTAAAGATACCAGCTTTATAACTCCTGTTGACTCTTGGTCTAATAACAGTTTTCTTCCTTCTCTTTCAACATAGATATTTACTCCTATTTTTAATTCTTCTCCTTCAAGACTAGTTATTTTTCTTTCAGTACTAAGTTTTGAATTTGGAATAATTGTTGAGAATATTGAATTAATCTCTTTAACAGTTTCCTCTAATATTTCAGCTTCTTTTTCTGTATAAATGTTTCCTATAGAATCTCTATAATTTACAGCTAAAGTTCCATGAACATTATTTGTATGTATATTCATGGGAATTAATAGATTCAAATTATATAAAGCTTGCTCCTTTAATGTTATTATAACCATATTTAAGAATATTTTTTGTATTTTTGCAAACTGTGTCATAAGTGAATCTAATTTTTTGGGAATAGAAGTTGTTTTATTATCTTTGAGATTAGCATATTTAATAATTAAAGATAAATAACTTGAAAGATTTGCAAAATCATTTATAAATCTTTTTGCTCCTCCTTCAATTCCTTTTAAAATAGACTTTTCTAAAATATCAAAGTTATTTTTTGTTGAATTTTCAATATAGATTTCAGGTGATAATAAATTTTCATTATTTACTATTTTTACTATATTTTTAAATTTTCTTCTTGAATTAGTTTCTTTAAATGATAATTCTTCTCTTGAAACATATAAAGAATCATCAGTATATTTATTAAATTCAACCAATATCTTATAATCAAATTCGTCAATAGAAAATACTATATCAATCATCAATTTCTTTTCACCAATAGATATTCCCTTTAAAATCTTATTTTCTAAACTTTTATCTTTCATAAATGGATTTATAAAATATGACTTCATTATATCTAAAACTTCTATAATAGCAGTCTTACCTGTTCCATTTGGACCATATATAGCAGATAAATTTCTTCTAAATTCTATCTTAGAATCTTTAATAGTTTTAAAATTTTTTATCTCTATTGATTTTATTGACATCTTTTTCACCTTTCTATAAATTGTTATTTATTTGTATATTTTATCTTTTTTTTTACAAAAATTCAATATTTTTTTATTTTTTTTTCAGAATTTTTTATATAAAAAATTTTATTTTTATGTTTTTATAGCAAAAAAAATAAACTCTTTATCATTAGAGTTTTTTATAATTTTATTTCATTGTTCATTTTTGATATATACTTACAAAGTAAGTATATATCAAATTTATAAATTTGTCAAGTGTTTATTTTTAAAACAAAAATTTTCTGAGGTTTTCCAGGGATATATCTTTTTGTGTATAAAAATATTTTTTAATATTTATTAAAAATACTCAGTTTTATATAACAATCCCTAATGTGAATTAGGGAAATTTATTAAGTTTTATATATTTTAAGCTATTTTTTATATAAGTAAGTTGAAATGACAATCCGCTTTATTGTGGATTGGAATTGAAACTTACTGAAAATATATGAGATTTTAATAATATATTCTCTGAAATAAATTTATAGGAGGTATCTTTATGGATACAATTTCAATTAATATTGGTATTTTGCCAATAAATAATACTACCCTTGATTTAGAAAGTCTAATAAAAAGGATAAATGATATTCATAGTCCTTATGGATATACTTATTGTGATTTTACTAAATTAAATTCCAATTTTGAATTTAATATTAAAGTTTCTTATCCACGTTTTTTTAGGGGGATTAATGCTTTTCTTTTGAATAATCCTTTCTTATGTACACAAGTAAATTTACATTTGGTTAATAGTTTAAAAGGAATCCTAAATAATTTTTATTATGAAATAAAATATATCTCTTTAATAAGAGTTGATATTCCTTTTACATATTATATGAATGATAATTTAAGTTTTGATAAATACTTTAATGTATTTAGAATTCTTTCTTATATTTATTACAATACAAGAATTTCAACTACAATTAATCCTAATGTTAAAGGAATTATAGATATGATTACTACAGATATTGAAACAGTTACATTTACAAGTGCTAGAGGTAGTGGAGGAAATAAAGAGGTAACTATTTATAACCAATATTTAAATATTGAGAGAAAAACTTCCTCTCCTTCTCAATTTGGAAAATACCTTGAAACTTATCCTGATTTAAAAAAAAGGATAAGAATAGAAGTTTGCAAGAGAATTAATAGAGAAAATTTTTCTCCTAATGACTTTGCCCATTTTGATATTTTAAGTACTTATGGAAAACAATGTAAAGATTTTCTATTAAAATATCTTTTTGATAAGAAACAATTAGAAATTATATATAACTTATTCTATCAGAACTTAGATAAATCTTTTAAAGATTATATTTTTACCTATAGTAGAATTAACTATATTAGTTGGCTTTATATGAATAAGGAGCTACTTATTGATTATAGTATTATAAGAGCTGTATTAGCTAATAATATTCCAAATCAAAAAACTCTTGAAAGTGCTATAACAGTGATTAGAAAAGAATTGATACATTTAACTTTACCTAATGTATTTGATATTATTGAAGATATTAAAAAGACTGTTTCTAATTATCAATTCATTATTGATAATACTGAAGTTATAGAATCTATTCAGATTATTAAAGAAGAATAAAATTCCTATATGAAAAGAGTTGGAAATTTAACTCCAACTCTTTCTCAATTAAATTTTTTTACTAAATAATCACTTTCCAAAAACTAAAACTAGCATTGCTAAATAAATAATATACCATCCCCAAGATAAGTAAGCAGGAATAAAACCTCCTGTTCCATAATATATATTATCCATAACTTCCTTTATACCCGAACGAACATATAAAACCCAAGCTATATTACAAATAATTATTACTTTATAAATTATTTCAATTTTTTTAAAAATATACTTTGTTATAACTGCTAAAATAACTAAAATTAGTAAGATAGCCCATACAAATATTAATTCTTCTTTTGAAAAAAATGTTATTGTTTCTGTAAAATCTTCTATCCCATTTTGAACTACTTTTGCTATTGGAGTAAAAGCACTTATAATTATTAAAATTATTGCTGTTACTTTATAACTAAAAATTTTAAAGAATTTTTCCATACCATTCTCCTAATCTAATCCATTAACTGATTTTAAGATACTATACAAACGATCTCTATTTCCACTTGAATAAAATGAATAACCAATAGGATAATCTACTTCATTTGATTGAATAGTTATATTATAATAATATCTTACTTTCCCATCACTTTTTCTTACAACATTATCTTTTGCTGATATAGCAAAAATTGAATGTAAACTAATTTCTCGAATATTTTTTTGATTTAAGTTCCATAGTGTTGTTTTTATTGGATATATAAATTTATCATTTTCTATATCTACTGTTATTCCACCTTTCAGCAAAGTATATTCTTTATAAAAAACATATGTAAATATTCCTATTATTAGAAATAGTAATATTGCTGTAAGTATTTGTATAAGGCTAATATGGTAAGTACTTCTTTGAGTGATAATTCCAATTGGAACTATTATATTAACTGCTACTATTCCTAATAGAGCTTTAAAATCATTAACTAAACCTGTAATTTTAAAAATTTTATTATTTTCCATTTTTTCTCCCTAATATCTTTTTTATCATTTTTATTGAAATATTTATTTCTATATAATCTATTTTTTATGATACTAATATTTTTCTCATAAATTCCTCATTTTTAATACCCAGCTGATTCTTTAAATTGAATAGCATTTAATATTTCTATAACTTGTTCTTTTGTTAAATTAATACATTTTTTGCCTTTATAAGTAAATATTTTTAAATATTTATATTTAACTTCTTGATTCAACCCTTCTTTAGTGAATACAGTACCTTTATCTATCCAATATCCATGATCCCAAGTAAATCTGTAAATATCGTATTTACCATCGTTACTATCATATAGTACAGTAATACTAGGATATGAATTATTCGTATCAGTTTCCCTATCATTTCCGCTTATAACTACTTCCCAATCTGCATTCGCAATCATACCAATAACCAACATTAACATTAAAATAACTTTCTTCATATTAAATACCTCCGTTTAATTCGCTGCAACAAATCCATCACTGATTAAATAATTTCTTAATTCATTTAATGAATTAAATGTTTTCCCTTTATATATAGTTCCACTTAAATATGATAGTGGTATAATAGTTTCAAATTCTGTACCATTATTGAAATATTCTTCCCATTCTTCTATATGGTCATTTCCATAACTCATAGGATTTTCTATAGCAAAATACTCTCCATTTTCAGCTTTCATTAACACTACCATTTTACCATTTTTACCAAATATGTCTAATGATTCTACAGTATACACATCTTTATTTGAAAAGTATGATAAAACTGATAATCCTTTTAAATTTTTATTTGTTTGCTCTGTGATTTCATCAACTCTTACTACTGGTCCGTCATAATATTTGCCATTATTTGTAGATTGATCATTATTAACTACTCCTGTATTAACTTCACTCACATTTTCTAATACTATATTTTCTTTTTCACTCCATTCATCCAATTTATTCAAATCATTTTCCCATTTTATAAACTTAAGTTTGTTATTAGTAAAATCAGATGATAATACTCTTTTATAGTTATCTCCTAATGCAAATGCGTCTTCTTTAGATGCTTCTAATAAACCATATTTGTTATCAACTTTGATTACTAAATAAGAACCTCCATTATTAGCATTTATCCCTATAGAAGTAACCTCTAAATTAATATTACTAGGAATATCTCCTATAGTTTTATAATTCTGTTCAGATTTTCCACATGTAACTAAACTTAATACTAATAAAATTCCAAATAATATCTTTTTCATATTTATCTCTCCCTTTAATTTTATATTATTATTATTTTATTTTTAATATCCAGCTGTTTCTCTATAACCGATAGCATTTAATATATTTACTGCTTCTTGCTCAGTTAAATTAATACATTTTTTTCCTTTATATTTTAACACTTTATAAGCATCTACTCCAAGAAACTTTTCATTTAAAGCTGCTTTATCTAAGACGCTTCCCTTATCAGCCCAGAAACCATGACTCATAGTAAATCTATAAATATCATATTTACCATCTCTATCATCCCATAATACAGCTACTCCTGGTTGCCTATGGTTTGTATTACTTTCTCTATCTTCTCCACTATTAACTACTGTCCAATTTGCAAAACTAACTACACCTAAGACTAACATCAAAACTACTACTAACTTTTTCATAATATCATTCCTCCTATTATTATTTTAAATATTCTTTATAATTTCTGTACTTAAATTCCTTATTCTTTAAAAATTCCAATAATTCTTCCTTAGTCATCCATTTAGAAAACTCATCATTATTATCAAATTCTATAGGTTTCTTATACCCGTTATTGATAATATCTGTCGTTTCTTTAGGAGTAGCATATATTAATGCATAATAGTTATCTATTTTTACTACTAATGCTATCTCGCTATGAGTTCTTCTATGTCTAGATGCCACTAATTCTATAGTAGGAGACGTACCTTTCGGTATATCCCCTACTTCTTTATATTCAGGTCTTGCTGCAAATAATGTTGTACTTAATAATAACAAATATTAAGATTTTATTCATATGTAAATCATCCTATTCATTAACTCTAATTATTTTATCATTTACCTCCTTAATTTTACCAGCTTCTATTAACACCTTTTTAAATTGAGCATATTCTGGTTCGTTTAGATAACTAAGATCTTCTTCTTGGTGTTCTATTTCCATATTGTGATCACGAAGATAAATGTATTCTTTAAATGTAACATCATCAGATATTTCTCCTGATCTTCTCTTAGCCCAATATTCTTGACTATCTCTCTTTTCCTTTTCTCTTAGTTCATATTCTCTAGTTTGACCTGTATATTTATTATTACCAAATTCGTCATATATGGATTCTCCATCATAATATCCTAAGTTTTCTTCTACACTAAATCCATACCCATCTGCCAATACTACTGTACTTAATACTAATAATAATCCTAATAATATCTTTTTCATAACTAATTCCTCCTTATTATAATGTATCATCTGAGAATAAATAATACATAAAATCATCATATTGCATTAATACTTCTTTTTTTCTAATCATATCTTTTTCGGTTGCTCTAGTACTATTCCATTCAGTACACCATAAATCTTCACTTAAATTAAATAAACGTAGCATATGTGGACGTACATTTTTATTAGCTTCGTAATTTTTCTTTATAGTACGTAAAGCTTCGTCATCTAATTTAATTAAAGATGAAACTCCATCTCCATTACTTTGATTTATTTTTACTTGCATATAGATATCTCCATCTGGAGTTATCATTGTCAATCCTATGTATGCATTATGATATCTAAAATCAGTCATATCTTTTAATTGAAAATCTGCAAAGCATAGCCCACTTACTACCATCATTAACACTAATATCATCTTTTTCATAATTATTTTCCTCCTTTAATTCTTTTAATACTTTTCATTTTTGCTTATTGAAATTCTATATAACATATATATTTTATTTTTACTCTTATTTTCATATAAATTAAATACAGCCAAATAAAAATCTTACTTAATAAGATATTTTTAGCTGCATATTCTATTTTTGTAAATATTTTTATGTTCATTTCAATATACAAGAAGCTAAATTATACAAATCTAGTTTTATGTTATTTTTTAATATTTTAAGATAACCAAAATAAAATACTTTTAATTAACTTTGAATACTTAAAATTCTTTTTTTGAAATATTATATTATCATCTAATATATTTTTCTAAATAAGAATAAAGTGTTATTTCATTCTTAAACTATCCACTAAGTGCTATAAATACTAACACTTTATAAATTGATATAAAAGCCCCTAAAACCTTTTTCATAATTTTTCTTCCCTAAATTTAATTTTAAAACTTTATGTTACATACTCAATTTCTTTCATTTCAATTAAATATTCTTTATTTTCAATTTTTGCTCTCAATGCAGTATAATCACCATTTTCTTTATTTCTTTCAAATGATATAGGTTTTATCTTTTCTAATCTTTCTCTATAGAAAATATTTATTTCTTTTTTCTTTCTGATTGCTTCTTCTATTCTTAAAAATATATCTTTATAAAGGATTCTTTCTCTTATACTGGGATGTAAGTTTGCATATGTTATGAAAATTTTTCTTAAAAACTCTGATTCTGATAATTCATTTAGTCCACTTTTATTTAACATTTCAGAAAATAACTTACTATTTTTTTCATTTAAATTAAAATTAATTGATCTCTTTTCATCAATAATATCAGCTCCTATTGAAGTAATTTCCTGAAAGCCTAAACCTTCTATAATCAAGTTATATAAAGTTTCTTTTTTTAAGCTAAAATATTCTTGGTCAACTTGTAAAACCTCTTGAACTAGTTTAGGAAATGTTACTCTTATTTTTCTTCTCATCTTTTTATCTCCAATATTTGCTATAAGTAATTATACAATTTAAATAGAAAACCAAAAAGGGAACATTTTTTATTACTTTTATTTTTACTTTTTTATAATTTACAATATTTTTTTATTAATAAAATCTTTATTATGTTCTCATATTGAGAACAAATATAATTTTTATTAATTTATAAATTTATTTTATATAAAATTACTAACCAAATTAATTACATTTTTATATTTCTGCATAAAAATTCGTAAAAAATAAAGAGTTACAAAAATGTAACTCTTACTTTTTATAAATTATATATTCCTT
>ERZ772955.1707-NODE-1707-length-13060-cov-3.265052_pt1 | contig 13060 bp, 8 predicted proteins | sample MGYA00511133_ERZ772955 | MGnify/ENA primary metagenome ERZ772955 (study PRJEB29015, sample SAMEA2737914) | human oral metagenome | biome: human oral; feature: human-associated habitat; material: dental | place: China | collected 2149 ... | reverse complement strand
TGCCCTGTAATAATTCAAACTCTAGTCCTTGTGTCTTTTGAATGATTTTCATGATGCTGTTGATACCTATCTAGAACATTGCAAGGAAGAAGGAAAGAAACCTGAGCTTGCTTTTAAAGGCAGTTTTAATATTCGACTCTCCCCTGCGCTTCATAAAAAGCTCTTTCTTTATGCAACCGCACACCAGATGTCTATCAATCAGTATATCGAAGACACCTTAGAGGCCTCTCCTGCCTCGAAACTCGTGATTTGAAAGGAATCCTGTTAAAGTGCAAGTTTACAATACATTGCCCTATGTTTGTATCCCCGCCGGTAATGACATGCGCGGGAACAATGTCCGGCGTATCACTCATACTTTTCGCAATGGCATTGTTCGATCACCCGCTTTCCGAGCAAGGTAATTGCCTTTTTCGGACATAGACTGATGCAGCGGTAACACATAGTACACCGATTTCCGGAAACGGCCCGCTTGCCCTGCATCCGGATATTTCCCATGGGACAGACCTCACTGCACACGCCGCAGCCGATGCAGTCATCGCTTATTTTCAGCTGATCTGTGTATCCCGCCGTCTTTCGATAAAACCATAATCTCTGCCCAAACAACCCCTTGAAGTGCGCTATCATCGATAAACCTTCACGCGGATAATTTTCCTGCCGTATTTGTTCCGCTACAAGCGCTATGCGCTTATCCGCCTCCCGGACAATCCGTCTGTTCTCTTCCGTATTCTTTTTTAAGAGCCTGCTGTCACAAACGGAATCCGGCATTTTGATTTGCAGACCGCCGAGAACGGTCGCGCCGTACTTCTTCAGAAGTCTCGCGGTACATCCGGTTCCGTCACCGCTGAACAGTCCCATGGTATTGAGTATAAAAATCGCTTTCCCGTTCCACAGTGAGCGGTGTTTGTCAATAAAATCACGCACCACAAACGGTGTATTGGAAAATTGGGTCGGATACCCCAAAACAAGGCTGTCATGCTTGGCGATTACATTCTCAACCCCGGCATATTCAATCGGAAAACACTGCGCCGAAGCGTCGAGCAAAGAAATCAGCGTTTCAACGCAGTGCTTCGTATTTCCGGTTCCGCTGAAATAGATTCCTATCATAGTTGACTCACTTCCCCGCCGCAACTCTTGCCGGGTACCAGTTTTGGAACCAGGCCGTAAAGAGTCCCATGAGAATCGGTATCGCCTGCACCACGATGCTGAGCACCAAAGCCGGGACTTTCCCGCTCAAAAAATAGCTGACAATCGCGATCACGACATAGACCACTCCCCAAGCTGCTGCAAGAATATAGTTGGTCTTTCGAAAAATGGGATTTTGAAGCGCATCCTTTCCGTAGCGGTACTTTACATAGGCCGCGCAGAGCGACTCTTTTGTGAGACAGGAGCCGAGCCACAGGAGGCCGAACACGAGATACCCAGCGTTCACGGCGACAAAGCCGTTTCCCGTGACCGCGGCATAGATGGCAAGCCCTGCCACCAGCGCAAACGAGAGCCTGTCGTAGCGGCATAATTCATAGCGCTCCGTGATAAGCGGCAACAATGAACATACCGCGAGAGTGATGAGTGCTCCTATCCTCGGCTCTACCGATACAGCGACCCAGAGCGCAATCCAGGCAAACAGCATGTTCTGCATGCGCGGGGGCTTTTTCTCTGTCACAAGCTTTAGGACGGGCTTGCGATCCTCAGCCTGCTCCTCCGTGCCGAAGTAGCGATCCCAGTTCATCATGAGTGAAAAATCGCCGCTCACGGTATACAGGTGTTTCGCGAGCGCCTCATCGCCCCGCATTTCTCCTCTCGAAAGAGCAAGCCAGACCGAAAAGGGGGTGTCGATGCGGGTGGTGGCACGAAGACTTTCGTCCGTCAGTAGCTCTGCGCCGTCCTTTCCGAGCTTAATCCGATAGGTTTTTCCGAGATCCGTATAACAGATTTCGAGCACACGCTCCCGCCCGTCAAAGCGATCTCTGTTGTAGAGCGCCGCCATCTGCCGCGTAAAGATGAGGCTCTCCTCTTCCTTTTCGCCGCTGTCTTTCGAAATCCCCCAGCTCGCATCCGCCATTTTTTCAAAGATTTCTCTCGGATACAGCAGAGCTTTGAGCTTCATCTCGGTCTCCGCTTGTATGCGTCCGCTCGCGTACTCTCTCCCGGCCTGCCGCACCGCAACGAGATAGGCATCGGTTCTCGCGGAGAGCTCTTTTATGCGAAACAGTTCGCCCTGCCCGCAGAAGATGCTCGTGTACTTCCCCTGTCCCAGCACATGGTCAAACATCCGCGTCACACTGTCGTAATTGCCCTCTGCCGAATAAAAGCCGCAGGTCGAAATGAGCACATGTTTAATCCCGCTTCTGTCATAGCGGGAGGGATGCCCGCCGCTCCCGTTCCCGTCTCTACTCTCGCACATAAACGGCAGGCTCATGGGCAGCTGGCGGTCAATCAGATTTTTGAGCGGCCCCGGCACACTGTAGTAATAGAGCGGAAAACTCCAGATGACCAGATTTGCGGAAAGCAGCCCCTCAATCACGCTCTGCATATCATCTTCCATGCAGCAAGTTCCGGGCGTCTGCTTCCAGCAGGCAAAGCAGCCCTTGCAGGGCGCAATCCGAAGCGTGTTCAGATGCAGCTCTTCGACCTCGACCGCTCTCCCCCGTTCGCTCTCATGTTCGCGTATGCCATCGAGAAAGCTGTGCGCGAGACGGAGCGAGTTACTCTTAGCGCCCTTGGGACTTCCGTTAATCAGCAGAATTTTCATGCTTTACGCCCTCCAATTCGCGTATGCACTCCTCACACCAGGCGCGCACCATCTCCTCGTACATAACGCCGAAGCGAATCGTAAACTTCCAGAACAGCGCTTTTTCCGGCAGGTTCAGCATATCCCGATATTGGTCGCTGACCGCCTCCGCTTCCCCGCTCTCTTTCGTAAAGAGGCATTCCCGTTCCGGCAGGGACTTAAAATACGCGATGTTTTCGTCCAACTCGCATTCACCGCGAAAAAAGGTCTTCATGAGCATCGCATTGCGGACCATACTTCTGCTCGTACCCTCCCGAAGCCAGCGGAGCAACTCTTCTCTTCCCGCTGCGGTGATTGATAAGACATTCTTATCCGGTTTTCCCGCCTGCTCCACATGCACCGCCGCAATCCACCCGTTCTTTTCGAGTCCCTGCAGTTCCCGGTAGATCTGACTTGTCTGTGCGACCCAGAAATGGCTCAGAGAATCCCGGAATACAGTCATAATCTGATAGCCCGTCATATCTCCGTAGCTCAACAGCCCCAGAATTCCGTGCTTTAACATAGGCTTTCTCTCCTTATTGCGTTCCACTTGTGGAATAACTTCGCCTTCAATATAGTTCCACTTGTTGAATATGTCAAGATACAAAAATTGCGCCGACCGCCCGGCGCATTCCGGGAAATCGGCGCAAGAAGCCTATTTTCCTCAACCCTTGTTAATCAAAAGCAAGCCCAGTCCGCAGACCAGAATGCCGGCGAGCTGTTTGATGCTGATGTGCTCCCGGTAGACCAGAAAGCCGATCACCAGCAATGCGAGGGCGAGACACATACTCGATGTCAGCGCACCGTTGCTCACCTTCCAGCCGGAGCGGTACAGAAACACATACCCGACCTCGATCCCCACAATCGAGAGGCCGAGTACATAAGAGGTCCAGTTTGCCTTCCCGAGCTCCGATACCAGCGCGTTCGGTTTGACGCTCGCAAGAAACAGGGCAGCAGAGACGACTCCCGCAGCCAGGTATGTAATGGTCAGTGCAGCAAAGGTATTTGCGCCTTCCGGCATCGATTTCGTGCAAATATTGTAAAAACAATTCGATCCCACAATCAAGAGCAAAGGCCAAAGCATCTCCCACATCTTACTTCCTCCGAAGATTTCCTCTTTCCCGAACTTCCTGTCAGATAAGCATATCAACACATCATGCAAGTGAGTTGGAATTCTGTTTTCCGGACAAAAAAAGAACGGTTTCGCAATGCGTGACCGTTCTTTCCTATGGCGTGAGACGAAAACGTGTCACTCATTTTCCCGTTCCTTATCAAAGTAAAGTTCAAACAGATTCCGTTTGCACTTTTTATGACAACTATCTGTGTCGCGTATCCGGTAGCTATCTCCTGCGTAGAAAGCTCTGATTTCCTAATTTTCATTTCCTAATTTTCATTATAGTTTCAACCTATGGACAAATCAAGCGCTATGCGCAGCGAACCGCAAAAATTTTAATGAGAATCCGCACAAAACTTATCCGTATTGCCTCGCAAGAACACGCTTACAATACTGCGAACGGTAATGCCCGTCTATATGAGCCTTTCGACCGCCGTTCGGACAGTCGCAACAGACTTCGTGCCGGAGCGCTCAAGGCATGAACCTTCTGTCTCAGAAATCGCCCGTATTTACTCCACCCCCAGTGCCTTAAAAACCGCATCCTCCGCACTGCTGTAGAAAATCAGATTGAAGCTACCCACTAACTCCGGGGGCACGGTGCCAAGATCCGCCGCACTGGTAATCGGAAGCAAGACTCTCTTTGCTCCGCTATCGAGACACACCTGTAAACTGTTCGCAAGCTCGTCCACTTTCAAAATCGTTCCACTGATGCTGATTTCTCCCAGCACGGCAAGTGTACTGACCGTAGGCCGTCCGAGTGCGATGCTGCACAGTGCAATCAGGGTGGGTAAGGCCAGCTTGCCGGTCATGCCAATGCCCTGTAAATCCTGATAGTTGATGATGTAATCCCGCATCGTGGTGCTGATGCCGCTGCTGATCCGATGCCCGTTGGCCTTCAGGAAGTTAAACGCTGTATTGGTGGATTCCTTGCAGTCACGGTCGCTGCCAAGACCGGTGCGCTCAAATTTTCCGTTCCCCGGAAGCATCTGGCTCTCCAGGCGGAATACACCGATCATACCGGACTTGCCCTGACTTACGGTATATACCTGCCCGGAATTGCAGCTGCCATCGGGGATGAGTTTACCGCCGCCTTGCTCCGGCACGGAAACAAATTTCTCTTCAAAGGTATCCAGATCAATATAACTGAAGTTCACATCGTAGAACTCCATTCCCCCCAGCTTTTTCAGTTGCTCCTTAACGCGCCGACGCATCTCCAGCGCAAAGACAAGGATTTCTTCCACCTGTTCTTTTGTGAACACGCCGTTCGGGTACAGCAATTTTACATAGCCGCCCACAATCTTGCGGACAGCAATCGTATCACGCTGATTCAGGTTCTTTCCGAGGCGGAAATACCTATCCAACGCATCACCACACTGCTCTTTCCGCAATTCTCGGATAAACTCCGCCAGATAATCCGTGATAAATCCGTAATCATCGGTAAAATGCTCCGGGCGAAACTTCGGAATCTCCCATCCCGGAATATAGCAATGCAGACGGTCAAGAAAGGCTGTGTCCGTTCCCATCTCCGGCGGGAACGGGTCAAACAGGGAGGAAGTCTTGAGTAACACATCCACGCTCTGGTTGATATTTCCCACAAAAACCATAGATGCCGATGCCGCCTTTTCCTCTTTCCCACGGGCAAAGGAGCCGGACGCCATATAGTCTTTCATGATCTGAATGCCGTCTTTGTCCTTGAACTTGATTCCGGCAACCTCATCAAAAGCAACACAGTCCCAGAGGCCGACCAAGCCGACGCTCTTGCGCCCCATATTGTAAAACAGATTGGCAACGGTCGTCTGACCGCCGGATACAAGGATGCTGTTTGGGCTGATTTCTTTGTAGATATGGGACTTACCGGTGCTGCGCGGCCCCAGCTCACAGAGATTAAAGTTGTTCTCCACCAGCGGCAACATACGGGCAAGCAGCAACCACTTTTCCCGATTGCCAAGCTGTTCCGGCTCATATCCGCAGGAACGCAGCATAACATCCATCCATTCTTCCTGTGTGAATGCCTTGCGTCCCTCTCGAACTTCTTCAATGTCGATATGGGGCATCTGAATCGGCGTCAACTTATGGATGCTGATGGGAGAGATATCCTTCTGCTTTTTCTGTTTGGAGGAAATCGGCTGTCCGTCCATATCTGTGATTCCGAAGCTGCTGTCTCCCTCGGCTTCATATTCCAGCTGCACAATGCACCAGATTCCGCCGCAGAGAAGCCTATCGTATTTTTCCGGATACTCATCCGTAATCGGCACATTGGTAAGGCCAAGGTTAGAGAACTCCGCAAAAAAACAATCCCTCTTGATGTCCAGACGGACTGTCACCATATCAATAATGGTATGGCTCCCATTCTTGCGCAGCTGAGAAAGAATTTTCTGCGCCTCATCCGGGCGAACAAAATTATCTGCCAGAATGCGTTTCACATTCTGAACCCCCTGCGCAATGACGGCCTCATCGTCCGAACTGCAATACTGCCCCAGCAGGAACTCCAGCACATAGACAGGAACATTTGCTCCTTCTTTGATTTTCTTTGTCAGGTCTTTCCGGACGATGCGACCGTCAAAGTTGCTGCGCAGCTTCCGGCGCAGTTCTTCACGCATATCGTCTGCCGCCATATCCAACCTTTCCATACGGAATGCCTGCCTCCCCTGTCTCAGAATCCGAATCCAAAGTCATCCGCAAAGGCAATGTCCATCATCACAGGCTGCCTCCACTGCTCCAGACCGCTTTGTTCGTCATACACCACAAGGTAATACTGCTTATCCTTGTCGTATTTCTTATTCTTGAATGTGAACCGCATCCGGAAGATACGCTTCTGCGCATTTTCCTCACGACTGTCCGCCACATAACTGTTTTCATTCGAGATTTTCTCGTTGTCTTCCGAGAGGAAGAAGATGCGGTATTTTGCTGTCTTTACAGTATCGCTGACAGCATCCGACTGGATAAAATCCAGGGAAGTAATCAGGTTCGTAATCTTACGGACGATGCTGACCAGAGCGATTTCTGCATTCTTTGTTTCCATATGACCGCGCTCCATCTTAATTTCCAGCACCGGCACCAGCATTTCTTGCGGGGAGGAACCGCCATGCACGAAGTTCGCACCGCCTCCGGCCACCTTAAAGACATTGCTACCGACCGGATAGGACACCACTTTGCTGTCCTCATTCCCCAGAACACGTCCCATGCTCATGTGGTCAATGCCGTCATCTTCCAAAGCCGTCTTGGACACAATAAATCTGCGATTGACAAAGGCTTTTTCCGCACTTTTCCCGGAAATTTTATCACTCTCTGTCAGCTTATCACGCTTGTAAAGAAAGCCGTGATCGGCAGTGACAATAAAATGATAGGTGTTGCCGCTGACGGAGATGCGATGAATGAAATCCATGATTTCCCGAACCGCCTCCTCACATGCACAAAACACCTCATCCTCGGTGTTTGCCTTGTCGCCGCGCGCGTCAATCTGATTGTGATATACATAGATCAGCTGCCGTTTTGTCAGCACATCTCGCAGCTCTGCCACTTTCAAATTTTTGATATCATCAAACTGCACACAGACGCTATCCGGGTTATAGTTTTGCAGCACCTGCTGCCGACCGGCCAGGTTATCACAAAGAATGCCATCTGCCAGTACCTGAAAATCATCCGTCATCTCCAGTGTCTTATGCGGTAAAAGTGCCGCCATGCCGAGCCTTGTATAAGACGGCAGGGCGCTCAGCTGTACGGAAAGTTTTGCCGTACATTTCGGGTCATCCTGCATACGGGCAAACAATTCCTGCCCGACTTCATAACGCATGGCATCCGAAAGGATGACCACCGTGCGCTCTTTGGCGTAGCGAAGGTTGGTATTGTAAAACTCCCGTTGCAACGGAATCGCGGAAAATGCGGCATCCTGCCGGATTCCGGCATTCCAGGCGGGAAGCAGAGAAGCCAGATATTCGTTCGTGTAGATATTTTCCACCAGTTCCCGAAGCGGCTCAAAATGTTCTGTGCTCTCCAGCCGGTCGTAATAATAGTAGAATTTCCGGTACTGCCGATCCATACGGTAATCCGCAGCAAGATAGCGGTCGATGATGGGCTTGAAACCCTCTGCGGCATGGTAATCCGCTCCCTTCACCATGCTGTACGCAGCGGAAAGCAATTGATAAATCTTCCCGGTCTTTCTGCCAAAGTGCATTTTAGCCCGCTTTTCGCAGAGTTCCGGAATGGTAACCCCGTTTGCGACTGCGCCGATGTCTTCCGAAACAAGTCTGTCAAGGAGCCATTGAATAAGCACCTGATCCACGGCAAGGAAAGTGTCGCACTCCGTCAAATCGTCCGTTCGCATTCCCGCAAATACAGGAAAAACATTCAGCTCTTTGGCCACATGCGCCGAAAGCGCATCGTATTGATCCCGGTATAGGACGCTGTTCATCAGGCTATCGAGAAAGGCGATGATATTGCCAGACTTGTAGGAGACAAAGCTCTTCCATGCCGCCGGAAGCTCTGCCTGCACATATCGCCCGGTATAAGTGACAAACAAGGTCACCAGGAGCCGTTCCAAACCCGGTTTCGCATCGGTGTATCCGAAATGCTGCTCACAGAGCTTCCAGAATGCGGACAGCAGGTCGTATTTTTCAAACTCCTGCAAGAAAATATTGTCCACCGGCTCGCTGCCCGTCAACACGACGCGCACCACTTCCTCAAACGAGCAGGTACGCGCTTTGCAGACCGCACTCAGCAGGCCGACAAGGATCGTTTCTTCGTTGAAATTTTCAATCTCCAGATCATAGAAGCGCTGGGTACGCTCCTTGTTGGCGAAAAATTTGATGTGCTTTTCAATCACCGACTTGTACTCTTCCTCAATACCGAGGTCAAGCGACAGCAGGGAGGCCCGGTCGGCAAAAAACCGTCCGGAATAAGCACAGGTGTCCTCCAGATGGTTGTCCCTTACATCCGGTTTGGGGAACGGCGCATAAATCAGATAATTCGTAGTCTGATCTATGCGCTCCAGAAAATACTTTGTATAGAACTGGTTATCCGGCTGAAGACGGTATATCTTCGCATTCTGAAGCTCTACCGTTTCCATATCCTCGGCAAAATCTGCCTTGTCATCGTACCAGAAAACCAGTTTCCGAGTCTCGCCGGTAAATTCCGCATTCAGGCGGTCTATAATTTGTTTCAGGTTCAATTCTGCCATATTCGATCTCTTATATTTCTTTCTTCACGACCCATTTTCCGCTTCTATTGGAGCCCTGTCTTTCTACAAATCCATTCTTCTGTAAATCCTTAATTATAATCTGGACTTGTTTTCTCGTAAGCTCGAATTCCTCCATTAGCTTTAACTGTGTTATTGCCGGATTCTCCTGCATACATTGTAAGATATCTTTTCTAATTTCAGCTCCATCTTTTGGCTCTCTTTTTCGGCTCCTTTTCGGCTCCTTTTCGGCTCCTTTTCGGCTCCTTTCCGGCTCCTTTTTATTTTCACTGTGTCCTCTGTCCGATTCATCTTCTATAACCAATTCAGATTGGGCGGTCTTTGACTTTTCCTCTTCTACCTTACGATAGAGATTTATGCGAAAACCAATCTCCAAATCGCAAAATTCCGGATCTCGTAATCCATATTCCCGCATGGATTCCAGCAGTTTCGGAATTCCACTTCCCCAAGCCTCAATCAAATTCATATAAGAGAAGGCATGTGCAAGCGCACGGTTTCGTATTTTTGAATAACCTTCTTTCATTTTGTCTAAAGTAACCCCAGGCATAAGGCCACCAGGAGAAGTGATTTCCAAGCGATCATCATAGATAGCTACTTGAATGCGTGAATTTTGCAAAAAGCTACAATTCATCACCGCATTGATAATAAGCTCTCGAATACTATCCGGTGGTAACTCATAAATATCCTTCCGATAAATTCCTTCCAGCCTTGCACCCAAATGAATATTCCGCAATATAAACTGAAATGCATCGTCAATTTGCTTCCATAATGGGCCAGAGTACTCCCGTTTATCTATAAAAACAGCGCGCGTCGTTCCCTTAAACATTCCACACTGAATTTGCGAAAGAAACTCATCTTTACCCAAAAGAAAAACATATCCATTGGTTGGATGAATACTTCCATCCTCCGCTTCCGCTAAGAGTCCCCAGCTCAACAACACATTTTTTGTTACATCCCTAATTGTTTCTGCCTGTGCCTTGGATTTTGCATTGGCGACAGCCACCTCTTTCATTTGATGGCATAATTCTGCAATTTCTTCCTCTGTAACTGTTAAATCTTGACGAATGACCTTATCATAAGAACGCCCTTCATCTTCATAATACATCTCAGCAGTCAAATCACGCCCAGCAGGACGTGAAGTTCCTGAAACTCGAATATAGGTGCCATCTTTAATTCCTAAGGATTTGATATAATACGGTCTTTGCTTGCCTGCACTGATTTCAGCTATGATAATCGTTTTATCGTCAATCGACTGCAAATACACATCGGGAATCACAACCGGCTCACAACTGTCAGAAATTGCCGTCGTGATGGCATCAATCTCAGAAAAGACAATATCTTTTGGAATTCCCACTACTTCCCGACTACTATCATCAACACCAAATACGATACGGCCACCTTCTCCGTTGGAAAAAGCAACTACTGTTTTCATATATTTTGAGCTATCCTTAGGACGTTGTACTTTAAACTCAACGTTTTTGGATTCACCTGCAAGAATTTCTTCAATCGTCAACGAAATCCCTCCTTTTTACATAAGAATACCGCATCGACTTCATCTTTTTCCGGTAAAACTTTGTTCTTTTGATGTGCCGCAGAATCGTCATGTGATACGCCTGCATAAATTCCAGTATCCATGCCAGATCATAGGATTTCTCGGTTGACCAATCACGATATTTTCTATGACATACAAGCCAGACACCAATGATATTGTAGTCCAACGCATCTTCATCGGTTTCATCTTGCATACTATGACCGCAGAGGAAGCGGTATGCCACCGGATCATGGACATACATGCGTTCAAAACGCTGCCATGCCGCTGCGATATCATCCTTGGTCCAGTGATTTTGCATTTTCCCGCTCTCTCCGGTCGCTTTTCTTATTTCGTTTCTTTCACCGTCCCAGCTCTCGCCTCAATGTTGGCGCTCGTCAAGGCGTGATTGCGTGCAAGTACGCTCACGCTTTTCCTCGCTGCTTTGCCATAATGTTCTTGCTGTCGGCCAGCACTTCATAGAATTTCCCGTCCTGTGCGGTCTGGAGCTTGCGATAGTTCACCTTTACGCCGTCATCAAGATCCAGCTCAATGCGGGAAAGTGCCAGATGGCTGATCTTCTCATCGTATTCCCGGCATTCCTTCAGCTGCTTGGTCAGTTTCTCCTTGCGCTTTCCGGCTGCCGCCACTTCACGGGCATTCTCGCTGTGCTCCATCATATCCTGCATCCGGTTGATTTCGGATTCATACACGCGCTGCATCTTATGCAGGTAGTCGATACGCAGGTTGCCGATGGTATCCGGCGTGTAGCGGTGCAGATAAATCAGCGCCTTAAAGCCGTTCTGCTTGCCGCTGTCAAACAGCCAGTAAATCGGACGCCTGCCGGAGCCCGTGACAGAGTAAGTCTGGCAGTGATCCTTGAAGAAATCGTTCAGGAAGTAGTTACGGATAATCTCCCGGCTGGTGCTACCCTTATTGCCGAGGGCTTTTGCGATGAAATCGAGGTTCTCTTCCAGCGTATCCGCGCCGTACACCACCTTCAGCCAGTCGCACAGGCGCGATACGATATCATCGTCCAGATATTCTTCATCGGTGATAGGGATGACATTATCTTCGTCCGGAATAAAGCGCTGGTATTTGCTGCTGTCCCACGCACCGCCTGCATAGGCCAGTCCTTCCACATCCAGCGAGTAGCGGCCAAACATACAGCCCACAGCATAGGAAATAAAAGAGCGAATATCTCTGCCAAGGTCAGCCTTGCGGACAGTAACATCCTTATCCTCAACCTCCGGGGTCAACTCGTCCTGCAAGCCGTAGATGTCGATGAAGATACTGTTCAGTTCTTCTTCGTTGGATTTTAGCTGATTAAAACGGTCATCACATTCCGTCTGCCATTGGTCAAACGCTTCGGCGATTGTCGGAACTTTGCGAAGCAGCGGGTGGCGCTGGAAATCCCATGAGGTTTCAAACGAATCCCAATCTGTTTTCGATATTTCTATACACTGCTCAGTAAGTCTTTCGACCTCTACATCATAGTCTTCTATGATTGGAATAGCTCCAACTGTTGTGGCAACGAAGTTCAAGGTGGGATTCAAAAGGCCTACGATGAGCGGAGCAACTTTGGTATTAAGGCATCCCAGAATATACTTCCACTTTTTCGGGAAAACATAAACGCTCGAATCGGACAAAATCATATTGGCAGGAAAATACCGCAGTGCAAATATTGATGTAATCTTTGTCCAAGTTAATCCTTCCCTAAAATAATAACTTGGATTTCTAATTACTGCGCTTGACTCACTGCGGATTCCAGCGCCATCATTTGCCCAATCAATTATTGAATAATGATTTCCGTACCATTTCCTTGCTTCACCACCTTTTACACAAGGAAACCATTTGAATGTCTTGTCTGATGTAAAAGAAATCAGTTCATAAGACACCTCTTGCCATAGCCTAAAGTATTTCTCGCTGTTTCCACTCTGCAAACCCACCTTTGGCTCGCACAATTTCGACAAGGAGGGTGACGATTCAAATGCTGACAACAACTGCTCGGAAATCCAATACGCCACCGGAGAGCCGGGGATTTTGGAGAAGTTAGACTGGTCGGCTTCAAAGCGATTCTCTCCCGCAAGGAACATATCTTCTTTTCCTTGCTGCGTGGTCGGCTCAATCAGGCGGCAATAGGTGCCCTTATAGCCGTCCACATAGTTTGCACAGCGCACAAAAGCAGTGGTCTGCACCACTTCGCCGCCGATTTCTTCAAATGCCCGTGCGCCGAGATGTGCCATGTTGACGGTTTCGGTCAGCATCATCTTTTCACGCAGCTTCTCAAAGCTGGAAAGGAACATCCAGCTGTGCTGGGTAATCATCGTCTGATAACCGTTTTTCCGGGTCATTGCATGGCAGCGCTCAATAAAGACAGCGAACAGGTCTGCCTTGCTGTCCGGGTAATATTTCTGCTAGATTGCAAGATCAAGTAGGACAGTCTGAAATAATTCC
>ERZ772955.1705-NODE-1705-length-13077-cov-13.738366_pt1 | contig 13077 bp, 14 predicted proteins | sample MGYA00511133_ERZ772955 | MGnify/ENA primary metagenome ERZ772955 (study PRJEB29015, sample SAMEA2737914) | human oral metagenome | biome: human oral; feature: human-associated habitat; material: dental | place: China | collected 2149 ... | reverse complement strand
CCACCTTTGATCACCATAACAATCGATTCACCATGGACGATAGCGTACTATCTGCAGCATCGGCGGTGTATGCGGAATATGCTATTGCGTGGTTGACAGAGAATAAATAAGAATATTAGTGTTTAAGACATATAAAGCACCATCATCGTATCTGCTGATGGTGCTTTTATCATGTATTTTTATTTGCATTTTATGTACAATGTAATTATGTTATGCATAAATTTTATGTGAGAGGTATTTATGAATATACTTATATGTCTCATCATTATTGCTGTTACGGGCATATTATTGATGAAGCGGTATCAACCACAGCCTATTTTGATTGGTATGGGCATTCTTATGATGTATATTGCTTATGGAGGTAATTGGATTAGTGGCATTTTAGCTGAATCTCAATCAACTGGGGTGTTAGTTTTTGATGCGATGGATATTGTGCGTATTACGACATCTGAGAATGTAGTCAATTTAGGACTTATGATTATGACTTGTGCAGGCTATGCAAAATATATGGAATATATTGGTGCAGGCACTCGATTAGCACACACGTTCATTAGACCTTTATATCGTCTTAATAGGCCATATATTGTACTTGCACTTATGTTTTTGCTTAATATGGGATTATCTATTTGTGTACCTAATCCATTAAGCCTTGCGTTACTCATGATGGTAACTATGTATCCTGTTTTACTACGACTCGGAGTGAGTCCGCTTGGGGCGGCCGCTGTTATTGTTACCGGGCATCTCATGGATGTTGGACCCGGTGCTGTATCGACATTGTTGATAGCGAAGATACTTAATATACCGGTACCAAACTATTTCGTAGGTTACCAATTACGCCTCTATTTCTTAGTGGCCGTTGTGACGGCGGTAGCACACTTTTTATGGCAACGATATCGTGATCGGTTAGATGGCCCTATGGCTATAGAAGGCTCTTGTGAAAGTATTCCAGAGGCCCCTATAGGCCCTAAGCCATATATGCCATTTCCACTATTACCATTGTGCTTTATATTGGGATTTAGTCAATATGGTTTGCCTGGCGTTAAGATGAATGTAACCCTTGCCATGATGCTTGCTTTTGGTATTGCATTATTAGCAGAGCTTATTCGTCATCGAAATTTACGGACTGTTCTTAAGAGTACAACCGTATTTTTTGAAGGTATGGGGAATCAGTTTTCTTATGCGGTTACACTCATTATAGGGGGACAAGTTTTCGCCTAAGGTTTGGTGAGCTTAGGCCTTATTGATACTTTAGTTAGCTCATTACAAACACTACCCCTTATTTCGGTAGGATTCACCTCCGTCATGGGTGGAGGTATGTTAGGTCTTAGCATGGTAACAGGTAGCAATGTGGCTCCTTTGTTTAACTTGGTGCCATTAGTACCTAATATCGTAGCTAATCTCGGATTAGATCCTATTACGACCATGCTCGGCATGCAGAATGGGGCGAGTCTTGGATTATTTTTGAGTCCTATTAGCCCCGTTATGGTTGGTGTAGCAGGGGTAGCACATATTAAATCTGTAGATTTGCTTAAGCGTACCTCTGTGCCTGTGCTTGTAGCGCTTATTACGAGCTGTGTGGGGATATGGATATTATACTAATATTGATGAATAATATAAGGTTGTAAACAATAAGACGCCTCGTTATCGTAATAGATAATGGGACGTCTTGTTTTAGTAATAGCAGTTATTTGTTATTTTCGATAACAAGCTAAGTCGACCACTTAATGGTTATGAATTTAATATCTAGAACTATGGTCTGGATATTGTTTAAAGCTTATTTGATATATGAATGTAATATATTCCTCGTCATATACCTAGCATAATGAAACTGCAGATAGATATATATTCTTACCTAAAAGTGGCGTTTACGCGAGGTATCTACACAGAGTACCATTGTAAGATTAGAGTTATTCAGTACGACTGAGGAATTTCTTTTATAATTTAGTTGTTAAATTAATTAATCTTTACGATTAAATTATATTGGAGTATTTTGTGATTGCTATCTATAAAAACAATATAGTGCAATATAATTTCTGCGATAAATTATTATAATAATCAATAAATAAAAACAATATTTTTACAATATTTGACGAATATTGTAAAAATATTGTAGAATTAAAACATAGGAGGTGCGGAATTGAATAAAAAACAAGAGAATTTTAAGCGCCTTGCTGAATCAAGGACTAATAAAGTAATTGATATGTTACAGCTGATTGGTAATTTATCAAATACCTCTAATTATGAGTATACATCTGAAGATGTTATTAAAATCTTTGATGCTATATTGATGGAAGTAGAGAGACAACAAAAAAAATTTAGGAACCCATTAGGGGAGAAAAAGAAGAGATTTAAGCTATAAAAAATATTTTATAAAAAGGGAGCTTTGTTATGGATTTAAAATGGCGTTTTCCAGATAATGGAAATGGTAAAGAAGTTGGTTTGGAAACAGGGGATATAGATATTTTTAAAAAAGATCCTATTGGTTCTTTAGCACGAGAGATATGTCAGAACTCAATTGATGCAAATTGTAAGTTAGGGCGGCCTACAAGAATAGAGTTTAAAACATTTACAGTTAAGAGAGAAGATATTCCAGGTATTAATGAATTAACAGAGCAAATTGATAAATGTTATGAATATCGTAAAGATGATAATAAGGAAGGAGCAGCTATAGCTGCCATCCATGCTGCTATTCATTCAAGAGAAATTGATTGTTTAAGGATTAGTGATTACAATACTACTGGTTTAACAGGGGTTTCAAAATTTGAAAGAGGTAAACCATTTTATAACCTTACCAAAACTTCAGGTACAAGCTTTAAAAAAGCCGGATCTGGTGGCTCAAAAGGTATTGGTAAAGCGGCTGCATTTGTTGCTAGTGCAACAAGAACTGTATTCTACTCTACTTATACAATAGAAGAGGAAAAAGGGTATATAGGTACAGCTAAATTAAGATCAGTACCTATTGATGCAGATGGTTACAAGATGACTGTTGACGAAGGTTATTATGGTGTTAGTGAGCATAGTTTCCCTAAATGTGGTGAGGAATTAATATTAGATCCAAATTTCACTCGCAAAGAAGGAGACTATGGCACTGATTTATATTTAATCGGATTTGGGCATAGAGAGAATTGGAAATCAGACTTAATATATAAATTACTAGATAGCTTTATGGTTGCCTTTGCAAAGGGGGAACTAGAAATTGTTCTTGATGACATTGAATTGACGGAGAATACTTTAAAACGGATTGTTTATGATCGTGCATTCTTTTCAAATAAAACTGAGGCTAATTTATATTCTTTAAAGGCACAATATGAATTACTTACTGAAGGTGAAAATGTTGTTGTGTCAGAAAGAGATATAAAAGGCTATGGTTGTATTACTGTTTATGTGCAATCATATTCACAAGGTGAATCTTATCGTGCTACTGGAACTTGTGAGATTATTCGTTATCCATATATGAGGATTACAAGTTATGGAGGCGGTCGTTTAATTCCCTACTCGGCACTTTGTATTATTGGTGATAATAAATTAAATGAAGCACTTCGACGTATGGAAAATGCAGAACATACGGCATGGGCTCCTGAAAGACTTGAAACGGACACTGAGCGAAAAGAAGCGGCTAGTATTGTTAGAAGTTTGAGAAATCAAATTTCTAGATCTATAAATGAAGCATTAAGGAAAGAAGTTGGGGATAAAACTGATGTTGCTGGTGCTGGTGCCTTTTTGCCAAATGTGGAGTCTGATGAGTTGTTAGATGGTAGTGAACTTCGTGAAGCTACAAATGAGCAAATACAAATTGGTAAAATTCGAAGAAATATATCCGCTAGAGATAAAGCTGAATCAGAGAATAGTAAAGGCGATAAGATGAACAGGGATATAGATACGCCGATAGGCGATGATACCAATAATCCAGAAGCACAAACATCCGATCCTACAGGGAGTTTTGGAAGTTCTGGTATACATGGAACTGGTGGAAAATCAGTAGATGAAGGGAAACCAATGAGTACAAAAGATGCTTCTGTAGATTTCAATGGAAATAAGAAAGGGCAAGTACGTAAATTATTAGGTGGTATGCGTAAACGTAATATGTATGATAAAAAGCATGATTGTTTTGTTATGACTTTTGTATCTACATATAATGAAGTCAATTGTGAAATTGAAGTTAAAGAAATTGGCGAGTCTACAGATTTATATGAAGTGAATATAGAATCGGCTACGATAAATGGTGTTCCTTGTACCGTTGAGGGTGGTATTATTAAGGGAATTTCACTAGTGTCAGGTGAAAAATATACCGTATCATATCATGTTAGTGATGCTCGTAAATTTGCAACAGGAGTAGATATATATGCAAATAGGTAATCGATTATTTCCATATCCAGTAGTAAATAATAATAAAGAGTTATCTGACTTTAATAAGTCAGCATGTTATGAGTTGTCTTTTGGTAATCCTGATTTACCTATTAAAGAGGATAGATATGAGTTAGTAATAGAAGATGTCTATATTAATTTAGTGGATAGTTCTTTGATTTCTTATGTCAAACGTGGATTGCTCCAAGCCGTTTTAGTTATTGAGTGCCCAGAGAGTATTTTTAGAAAGACATATGAGTTATCTCTTGATAAAACTACTATACGAGTTCCACTTAGTGATTTGAATGGGAAAGTAACCGTTTCTTCTTATCTATATGCAACAGAAGATATTCTAGACTATAAAAGTGATAACTTTAATGAAGATTTTAAGTTAATTGAATTTGAGTTAAATAAGTATGATATTGTTGGAGTTGATGATGGATTTTCTTTTAAAATAGAGCACAATGATTTAGCCGATAATGTAGCTGAGTCTATATTTGAAATTCTTAGAGGACAAACTAACCAGAAATACTTACAATACGAAGCTAATAAAGGGGATTCGAAAATTTATATTTCACTACCTAGTGATAGATTTGAAGAATATACTCAAGTTAAATATATTAGACCGTTTATGAATACTTTTATGGGATTACTTGTTATCCCCGTATTAGTGGATGTTTTTAATAAAATTCAGTCTGAGTTAGTTAATTATAGAGATATTGAGGATATTGTTGAATCTTATCCTTGGTTTAAATCGGTTACATATTCCTATAAAACAGTAGAAAAGCAAGAGTTAACAATAGATAGTTTTTTACGCTTAGATACATTAGAATTTGCTCAACTTATTTTTAATAATATGAGTATAAATGCAATTCAGGATACTGCTAATATGATTCTAAAAGGGAATGAGGGTGATTTGAATGGGGAAAATTAATATTGGTTATATGACTGAAGCTGCTTATACAGAGCTACGACAAAATATTAGTGAGTATAAACAACGCTTTATAGAAAACTCAAAGGATTCTTCTTGGGTAGATTCTTTGGCAGATGGTAAAGTATTTCAAAATAAATCCTATCAAATTGATGATTTTACACTAAAGGTCCCTTCATCTCCTACAGATATAAAGACAATTACTGAAAATGCTATTTTACTTTATGAGAAATTAAAACATTTGCCTGGTTATGTATTAAGTAATAAGTATTTTTGGCTATGGTTTATGTTTAAACGTTGCTATACGGTATCGCTAACTATGATGGAAAAAAAGGAGGAGTCTTCATTTAATAATCAATGGCTTTTAGGTGGTCGCAGAGGTTTATTTTTTGGACTCATTTCTCGTTCTTATTATCGTGTAGCATTGACAGTAGATGAAGATAATGATTTAGATCGATACTATTTGACGCGATTTACATTTGAGAGTCCATCTCGATTCAGAGAACTTACATGGAGAACATTTTCAAGTGAAAAACATATTGTTATGGGGTTTATGAAAGCTGTATATGATATTGTAAAAACAGGTAAAGAACGATCCTCTTGCTATGATGATTTAGCAAAGGATGTATCACGATTAGGAAGTGTGAAAATTCTTGATATGATGTCAGAGGATGACATATATCAATATGTATTTGCTAAATATAAAGGATATCTTTCTAAGACTGTTAAATGATTTAGCATGGTGATAATCATTGATAATAGTACTTATAATAAGGCTTAAATTTGTATTAAGAGGGATTTTACTTTATTAGCTCACAGAAAAGGAGAATTATGGATGCTGCTTAATATAGATACAATGAAAGAAATTACCAATATTCCTCATAGAAAAAGCTTTGAGGCCTGGAAAAAGAATATTAGCGAAATTGATTATAGAGCTATTATTGATGAATTAAATAAACGTATCGATGATAATCAAGAAATTCATACGGCTGGTTGGATGCCAGGCCATGATTGGACTGGTACGGTGTTTTATCCTATTTACTTAGCATGTAAAAAAGATAAATCAGCAGCAGCTTTATTTTTTGGCATTATTGTATTTATAGTATTCATGGAGAGAACAGAGAAATGGTCTTTTGGTCGATATAATCTTAATGGGATGGATATTGCGAGTATGACTTATTTTAGACTAGGAAAAGATAGATAATTTATAGGAATATTGATTTCTATTTATTGGCATAGCTATATATTAAATTTATTACACAACTACATAGCGTTTCGACCTTTATATGGGGTACAATAGTATCAGTGTTTAGAAAGGGGTTGCATGTATGAGCAAGATAGACTTGGCATCACCGGTGGTGAAATGGGTTGGTGGTAAACGGCAACTATTAGATAGATTAATACCACTCATTCCCACTACGTTTACTACTTATTGTGAGCCATTTATTGGTGGTGGGGCCGTTTTATTTTCTTTGCAACCACAGAATGCCATTATTAATGATATTAATAGTGAACTTATTGGGGTCTATAATGCAATTAAATATAACATAGATGAATTGATAGCAAGATTAGAAAAGTTTGAGAATACAAAAGAGTGTTTTTATGAAGTGCGTAGTTGGGATCGTGATGAAGCGTTTTATAATCAATTAACAGCTATTGATAAGGCGGCACGTGTTATTTTTTTAAATAAGACTTGTTATAATGGATTATATCGTGTAAATAGTGCAGGTGAGTTTAATACTCCGTTTGGACGTTATAAACGGCCGAATATTGTTAATGAGGTAACGCTTCGAGCTGTACATGATTATTTTAATAAAGCTAATATAACTATATTAAATAGTAGTTATAAACAAGCGGTACAAGGATTACCAAAAGATAGTTTTGTATATTTTGATCCACCGTATGACCCTATATCAGTGACGGCTAGTTTTACGGGTTATAATGCAGGCGGATTTGATAAATTGGACCAAATTGCATTACGTGATTGTTGTCGACAACTAGATCAAGCTGGTATTAAGTTTATGCTTTCAAATTCTTCGACAGATTTTATAAGGGATATATATCAAGAGTTTGATATAACTATTGTTCCCGCTAAGCGCGCTATAAATTCTGTGGGTTCAAAACGTGGTACTGTGGATGAGGTTATCGTAAGGAACTATGAATAAAATAAAAAAAAGAAAAATAGACATTACCTGGTCCAATTTAGATAGTAAATATAATATTGTTCATACTGTTAATTCAAATGGTTACTTTATTATTTCGGCCGATATGATTAAAGAATTTCAAGAACCTAGACTGGCAGTTAAGTTTGATCATTCTGATGATCGGCCTGAATTATTTATAGATAATAATTTAACTATTTTACCTATAACACGAGGGGATTATTATATTTCTAAAATTATTGCATATCATACATTTGAAACAGTTTCGTCTAAAATTACCTATTTGAGTCCGCCAGAATATATTAAGAGTTTAGATATTCACTCTATTAATAGTGAAAGTAAGGCTTTAAATATGGCATATATTTCAGGTATTATAGAGGACTTCCTTGTGGATGAAAAGTTATTACCTACTGTGTCAGGGAGAATGAGTTCAGAATCTTTTGTTTTTCAAGGTTCGCTTTGTAATAGAGATAAAAGCTTAAGCCCAGTAGTTAAAGTTGAGAACTCACAAATTGAAATTGATGCGGCCTATGAGGGTATAAATTCTCTCGCATTAATTGAAGCAAAGCGCGATTTGTCAGATAATTTTTTGATCAGACAATTATACTACCCTTTTAGAACGTGGAAACGTAAAATGGGTGAAAAAGCAGTTAGACCTATATTTCTTATTTATTCTAATAGTATTTTTCATCTTTTTGAATATAAGTTTTTAGAATTGCAACATTATAACTCTTTAGAGTTAGTTAAATATAAAAAATATAGTCTTGAGGATACAAAAATTAAGGAAGATGAGGTGAAGGCGATTATGAAAAATTTAAGCTTTCATGTAGAACCTAATATTCCTTTTCCACAAGCAGATTCATTTGAGCGAGTAATTAATATCTGTGAATTACTCTATATAAATGATATGGAGAAAAATTCAATAACAGAGGAATATTCATTTGATAGCAGACAGTCTTCATATTATTTGGATGCAGCCCGTTATTTAAGACTGGTTCGTAGAGATTTAAATGAAGAGGGGCACCCCTCTTATTCGTTAACTAAATTAGGAAAATCATTATTTTCTATGGGGTATAAAGAACGACAATTAAAGTTGATAGAGTTAATTTTATCACATGAAGTGTTCTGTTTAGTTTATGAATATTATTTGGAAAATCATTCTATACCATCAAAAAAAGATATAGTCTCTTATATGGAGCAAACTGCAATAAAAAATCCTAATACAGGTCAACCTTATAGTGATTCTACCAACAAACGTCGAGCGAGTACGGTCGTTGCATGGATCAGATGGATAATTAATACTTACAGTGAATAAACTAACTTATAGTGATTGTGAAAATATTTTTTAGCGCTATAATATTCATAACTAAAATAATATAATAGAAAAGACTTAACTTTTTAATTTAATATTATGAAACGCCCTCTTCATAATAACCATTTAAGGTGGTTATTGAAGAGGGCATTTTGCATTATAGCAAGAAATTTAGTAAACATTTATATATTAAATATTTTATTACTTTAATTTCGTTAGATATGTATTTAGCATATCTAACCGTTCAGCAAATAATGTTTTCATCATAGTAAGACGATCTTCCGTAATATTTGAATTTTTTGCATATATGGAATCCATCAATTCCATTGCTGTTTTAGACAATGACTGCGGAATTGTTAGTGGTGTTGTTACATACTTTATTTGCTTATCATGTTTCGATTTAAACGGTAATGATGGATACGTATGGAATGGTCTATGTGGATTAATCGTCATTTCGTTGTACCATAGGGTATTGCCATTATCGAAGATAGGGGCCATGCCAAGGAATTCAAGTGTTGTAGAATTCCGTAAGAATCCAAAGTTACCGTAGTGACGGTCGTCATTTAATGTTAGATAGTCCAAAGCAAGTGTCGCATCTAAATGGGCTTTCACATTTGGAATTGAAAAATGTGTACACTGATCTAAGAACGCTTGGTATTTATTATCGCGTCGTTTAAGTGGCGCTGCTATGTGCCATGCAGGGATGTATTCAATGTCTCCGCTCGTAAATAGTGGGCAAGATGACACGATTTCACCAGATGCGATTGTTTCTAATTCATATGGTACATGGTGAAAGTTTAGTTCTTTGCATAATTTTGACACAAATACTTCATTAAATGGCTGTTGATTGAGGAAGTTTCCAGCTTTTAATAGGCGAATACCTTTTTTTTGTTGCACCCACATCTGACGAAGAGAACCGTTTACAGATGAATTCGGTGTAATTAAATCGATATCGATATCATCAGAATCAGATAAGAATAAAGGCGTGTCAATTATAGGATGGTCATAAAAATTGATAGTATCCCAATCTAAATTAGAGTGTATTGGTTTCATCCAATAGTGGTCAGATAGATTAAGTTGATATGATTTTAAAGAAAATTCTAATGCATCTGATGCGTGATAAGCCTCTAGTAAATCTTCTAAATTAGGTCGCGAACCGGGAATCGCACGATGCTTTAAAAAATCATTAAGTGCGATTTCTTGATTGTCCATGACCATCATATTCAATGGTTTGCGGTCTGGATTTATTATTTCAGTAACCTTTGTTACTGTTAAAGTATCATCTAATATTGCTGTTAACACAGGAATATTTTTATGCATTAGTATATAAGTACACATAGCATCACCTCCTTTATGTTAAGAATTAATAATTATATACATTATATCGTAAAATAAAGCTATAGGTATACATTTTACATAGTAATCTAATATTTCTTAATAAAATGACTATTAGCAAAACAAAACGCCCCCTTCACAGCAACCATTTAAGGCTGCCTATGAAGGGGGCGTTTTGCATTGTTGTAAGAAAGTTAGTAAATATTTAGACGGAATCTAAATGTATGTATATAAGACCATACAGCTTACGATAAGAGGGGAAGTAGCATCCTATTGGAGTAGTATTGCATAAAAAGGGGAAATATATTAGGATGCGTCTCTCATAGATATGCAAGGGATATACAGGGGAGATATCTATGGTTGTACAACTATATGTCCATATATAACGGTATGTAATATAAATTAGAATTTATGAGTAAATTTAGCGTTTACGCCCCAGTCAGCTTGGTAATCACCAGATAGACCGATAATAACGTCCGCATATATGCTGTTGTTCGTATTGAAACCATAACGGCCGCCGAATGCGAGTTCAGTCCAAGTGCCTTTTAGGTCTTGTTCTGTCAATTTTACGGCATTACCGCTAGCATAGGTAGTTTTCACATTGCTTGTGAAAGCATCTCCCGGCGCAAGCCATGGTGCAGTATTTACGTTCATAACACCGCCATCGACTTGAATGGAACTGTTATCTAACATGCCTGTAATAAAAGCTGGTTGTTTATAGCGTTTCATCAATTTATCTTGATTAGGTATATCTAGGAAAGCAATATGAATTTGATCACCATTTTTCTCGCTCTCATTTTCTTACACCTTAACTATATTACTTAATTTGTAATTTGTTTTCATATTGTGAAAGACTCTTCATAAATGAATATATATCTATGGGTTGATTTAATACTCTCTTATATAATGAAAGATAGATATATACTCGCTTTATAAAGACTTTGTGTCAGATGTATTTCAAATATATTTAAAACAATATAACATTTTTCGTTAATTACAAATGGATTTTCATAATTTTATTTTAAAAATATTTAAAATATTAATAGATGAGTTACATATTTGGGGCAGTGAATACGATGTATGGTATTCTTTACAAATCTAGCGAGCATGGGTATTATTGTATGTATAGCGCGATTTTTAGTAACAGGCTAGTTGTAGCATAGAAAGGAGCCTTCATGAAAGTCACTTGTTCCTGGCCCACAACACCACTGTATCAGGCGTATCATGATTATGAATGGGGGCGTCCTATTCATGAAGACCAACGCCAATTTGAACATTTATGTTTGGAGAGTCTACAATGCGGTCTGAGTTGGATTACGATTTTAAATAAACGAGAAATTATACGCCAGTGTTTTGACTATTTTGATGTTGATGCAGTAGCTAAATATACGGAAATAGATATAGAGCGCATTATGAGTACAGACGGTATGTTAAAGTCTCGTAAGAAAATCGAAGCCATCATCAACAATGCACATGCGTTTCGACGCATTCAAGACGAGTTTGGATCCTTTTGCGAATATATATGGGCTTTCACCAATCATAAGACTCTTATTTATGAAGGCCATCCTGAGGGAAGGGTGCCTGCTAAAAATGAATTATCTACGCGCATTAGCAAAGACCTTAAGAAACGAGGGTTCAAATTTGTAGGACCTGTGACCATCTATTCCCATTTACAAGCTAGTGGTCTCATCAATGATCATGGCAAGGATTGCCCTTGTTTTAATGAAATCAATGAGGCCAATCCTGTGGTTTATATGACAATAGATGATTAATATAAATAGAACCGTATCTACTGAAACATAGATACGGTTTTTTTATGATATTTTATATTGATTATTATCGATGTAGTTGATATACTACTTTCATAATAACTTTCATACGTAAGGGAAAGGATAAGAAGATGATTGGTTTAGGTACGGTTATCAACATGGGGCTCATTATCGGTGGTAGTATTATTGGGCTCACGTGTGGCCGATTTATGAAGGACAATTTAAAACAAACCCTTATGGTAGTATGTGGTATCATCGTGCTGTTACTAGGGATGAGCGGGGCCATGCAATTTATGCTGGTTATCGTTAATGGTTCCTTGCAAACTACTGGACCTTTGTTGATGATTATCAGCATGGTAGTTGGTGCTGTGATTGGTGAAATCATTGATTTAGACCGATGGATTACGGTTTTTGGTGACTGGGTGAAAGATAAAACCGGTAATACAGGGGACCCTAAGTTTACGCAAGCGTTTATCACTGCATCACTTACGTTTACTGTTGGTGCGATGGGCGTGCTCGGTTCAATTCAAGATGGATTGACAGGAGATTACCAAACCTTGCTACTTAAAGGAATTCTTGATGGTGTTATTGTTATGGTTATGACCTCATCCATGGGGAAGGGCGCATTGTTTTCCTTCATTCCTGTAGGTATCACGCAGTGGTTGATCACGGCCTTAGCGCATGTTGCGGCGCCACTTATGACACAGCAGGCTATCGACAATTTATCCTATGTAGGATCCATCTTAATTTTCTGTGTAGGAATTAATATGATTTGGCCTAATAAGATTCGTTTAGCTAATTTATTACCCGCTATATTTATCGCTATGGGCCTTACGTTTTTAATTTAAATTTAAATTTTAAGACCCCTCTTTACATTGTGTGTAAAGAGGGGTACTATATTCTCAATATAAATTTCTCGTAGTTAAAATGGTTTCTCCTAGAAATGCATGTTAGTAACAGATTAGCGGTCGCCGTTGAAGATGGAGTTTTTAACGAGTACGTAGTCTACTTTGCGGATAGCTTGTAGAGTAGTACCACCAGCATAGGAGATAGCGGATTGTAAATCTTGTTCCATTTCGATTAATGTATCGAAGATAGAGCCTTTGGAAGGAATGAAGATTTTTTTGCCTTCTACGTTTTTACGTTCCCCTTTTTGGAATTCGGAAGCGGAACCAAAGTATTCTTTTACAGCTTTGCCGTCAACGATTTTTTCTTCCCCTGGAG
>ERZ772955.1703-NODE-1703-length-13094-cov-8.634021_pt1 | contig 13094 bp, 7 predicted proteins | sample MGYA00511133_ERZ772955 | MGnify/ENA primary metagenome ERZ772955 (study PRJEB29015, sample SAMEA2737914) | human oral metagenome | biome: human oral; feature: human-associated habitat; material: dental | place: China | collected 2149 ... | reverse complement strand
GGAGTCCCGCAAGTCTCTCGAGAAACTTTTTGGTGTTTGCGGGAGTCCCGCAAGTCTCTCGAGAAACTTTTTGGCGTTTGCGGGACTCCCGCAAGCGTCTCGAGAAACTTTTTGGCGTTTGCGGGACTCCCGCAAACGTCTCGGTAAATGCCGCGGAACCCAGCGCAGCCTACGCAAACGTCTCGGCAAATGCCGGGAGCCTCGCGCAGCCTGCGCAAACGTCTCGGCATGGGGCGAAAGATCATTCCCAACGGACACCTCGGAGATATAATACCGCGGCGGTTGCGCTAGCTCCGACGAAAGTGGCGACTATATCCAAGAGGTCGAATCCGCCGCTGAGGAGCTGGAGCGATTCGTATAAGAGTACACCTGCAGTTCCGGTCAGTATTTTCTGATAAGGCTGTCCGATTTCCTTTTTCCTATACACGTAAAACACACGCATAAAGACGTAGCCCACGGGTATGGACATCAGGTTGGGCCAAAAGTCAGCCAAGTGTCCGTCGTTGATGTGGTGGCTGTATATGTATGGTCTGTAAACGGTCGACCCGATGATGGCCACGGTGAGTAGCACGACAAACAATGCAATGGCACAGAAGAGATTCACAGAAAAAAAGATTAGCCGAATATATCTTCCTCTAATTCTTTGTAGACAATTGTATCTGGTGTTATTAGTTTGGCCATTGTATCTCTTAGGAATGTATCCTGATTATTACCGCATTGTTTGAGAGCAAGGGCTTTTTTCAAATCAGAATAAATCGCTCCTCTTGCAGATTTTACATCATCATTTGGATTTCCTCTTTCGCAGCTATCTTTCATAGCTCTGTTCTTTATTGCCAAACATTCTTCTATCTTATCCTCATTATGGGTAGACTGACACAATTTCTTGATGACTTCATCATCTAAAAGATAACTTTCAATATGTCTACGCCGAAGTACTTTAATGCCTCTTTGATTCAATTCTCTTACTTCATCTTCGCTTCTATCATCTCTATCAACCAACCTTATCTGCTCGCTGCTTTTCATTACCTCTGAAATGATTCTGAAACTTGTATTGTCATCTTTTTCTATGTCATTACAAGAACCTATAGAAACAAAAGAAACGTCTGGATGCTTTGATGAGAAAATCACCTCGTATACTGTGGCATCAAAGTTTTTACTGCGACTTCCATTGGCATTTCCTTCGCAAAGGACAATTTTCTTGGGAGCAATCAGTTTGGAGAAATCTCCAAAAGCCAGTTCTAAGAACTTATTCCAAATAGTTTTGTCTATAGGACTTGGTGTCAGTTTTTGAGGGCTGTCAAAATCCTTATTACTAAAATCGATAAAGCAAATTTCTCCAGGATAATATTCTTCTAATTCTCTTGCTTTATTGAGCATTCCAATAGAATGAGTTGAGATCCATATTTGGGAATTGGATGGTATGAGCTTGTATATCTCAGAAATCAAATTAGCTTGTAAAGCTGTATGCATATGAGTCTCGGGTTCATCAATACAGAAAACCGCGTCATCGATAAATTTCATTTTGATGATAATGTCCAATAGTAGATCAAATGCGGATTTTTCTCCAGCAGAAAGATTTTTGTAATGAAATTCTTTGATATCTCCTTTTGTAAAGTAGAAGCTCCCATTTTTCAAAGGATCACCCAGAGAACTTAATTGTAAATCATCAAACAATTCTTTCAGAGATTCGTTGATCTTACCACTCACTTCATTTCGTAACTCCTCAACCCTTTTGTTATTGTTGTGTTCGTCAAACACGCCATATAGCAAGTTTGATATAAGCCGCATATAGTTTTCCGAAACTTTACTGTCAGTCTCTCCTAAAGTTTGATACAGAGGCATATCTTTTAGATCTCTTGGTTGAGATAATCCCTGTGTCGTAAATGTTAATTCATTGCGGTATGCTGTTCGGAAATGGAATTTTCCTGGAATATCATTAGAGCTGCCGTAATCATGAAATGTCAGATCATGGAATGTTACTGTTACGACTTTATTCCATTTCTCATAATCTACATTATCAACGTTGTTGTGTTCTCCTTTTTTTATGTAGTAATCCCTTTCAGCAGGACATGTTTGAAACCCCTTAAGCTTATACCAATGATAGAACCCCTCAAAGACAGAGGTCTTTCCTGAACCATTAGGGCCTACAAGAACTATCATTTTTGCTGTTTCGGGAATATCTGTTATTGTCAAGTCTGTAAATCGCTTGAAGTCCTTTAGATGTAGTTCTTTTATCTTCATATGATGATTATTGATTACACAGAAATCGCAGCCTGCACCGTATTACCGGGCCGACTGCGATTTCTTCACACTTGTATGATGGTACGAATAACGCTCTAAGAGATGGATCGCGGGGATTACTTCACTTCCTCAAAGTCTACATCCGTTACGCCGCCGTCGTTGTTCGAGGCATTGCCCGCGGAGGCGTTGCCTGAGGGCTGACCGGCGCCACCAGCTTGCGCGTTCTGCGCATTGTAGAGGTCCTGGCTGGCGGCCTGGAAGACGTTGTTCAACTCGGCGATGGCCGTGTCGATGGCAGCCAGATCCTGTGCCTTGTGTGCATCCTTGAGCTTGCCCAGCGCAGCCTCGATCTGCGAACGCTTGTCGGCCGGCAACTTGTCGCCGAGGTCCTTCAGCTGCTTCTCCGTTTGGAAGATCATGCTGTCCGCCTGGTTGATCTTGTCGATGCGCTCCTTTTCCTTCTTGTCTGCCTCGGCGTTGGCCGCAGCCTCGTCCTTCATGCGGCGGATCTCGTCGTCGCTCAGACCGCTGGAGGCCTCGATGCGGATGCTCTGCACCTTGTCCGTGCCCTTGTCCTTGGCCGAGACGTTGAGGATACCGTTGGCGTCAATGTCGAACGTCACCTCGATCTGCGGCACACCGCGCATGGCGGCCGGGATACCGTCGAGGTGGAAGCGGCCGATCGACTTGTTGTCTTTGGCCAGCGAACGCTCGCCCTGCAAGACGTGGATCTCAACCGAGGGCTGATTGTCGACAGCCGTAGTGAAGACTTCCGACTTCTTCGTGGGGATCGTCGTGTTAGCCTCGATCAGCTTCGTCATCACGCCGCCCATCGTTTCGATACCGAGCGACAGCGGAGTTACGTCGAGCAGCACCACATCCTTCACGTCGCCCGAGAGGACACCGCCCTGGATGGCTGCGCCGATGGCAACGACTTCGTCCGGGTTCACGCCCTTCGACGGTGCTTTGCCGAAGAACTTCTCCACCAGCTGCTGCACGGCCGGGATACGTGTCGAACCGCCCACGAGGATCACCTCGTCGATGTCCGACGTCGACATGCCAGCGTCTGACAGGGCGCGCTTGCACGGCTCCAGACAGGCGTTGATCAGCGTGTCGGCCAGCTGCTCGAACTTAGCGCGGGTCAGCGTGCGAACGAGGTGTTTGGGCACACCGTCCACGGGCATGATGTAGGGCAGGTTGATCTCCGTGCTCGTCGAGCTGGAGAGCTCGATCTTGGCCTTCTCAGCAGCCTCCTTCAGGCGTTGCAGCGCCATCGGATCTTTGCGCAGGTCGAGGCCTTCGTCCTTGAGGAACTCCTCGGCCAGCCAGTCGATGATGACGTGGTCGAAATCGTCGCCGCCGAGATGCGTATCGCCGTTGGTCGACTTCACCTCAAAGACGCCGCCGCCAAGCTCCAAGATGGAAATATCAAACGTACCGCCACCGAGGTCGAAGACGGCGATCTTCATGTCCTTGTTTGCCTTGTCGAGACCGTAAGCCAGCGATGCAGCCGTAGGTTCGTTAACGATACGGCGCACCTTCAAGCCAGCGATCTCACCGGCCTCTTTGGTGGCCTGACGTTGTGCGTCGCTGAAGTAAGCCGGCACCGTGATCACGGCCTCCGACACCTCCTGACCCAGATAATCCTCGGCCGTCTTCTTCATCTTTTGCAGGATCATGGCCGAGATCTCCTGCGGCGTGTAGAGCCGTCCGTCGATGTCGACACGCGGCGTATTGTTGTCGCCACGCACCACCTTGTACGGTACGCGGGCGATTTCTTTCTGTACCTGATCGAACGTCTCGCCCATGAAACGCTTGATCGAGAAAATCGTTTTCTGCGGGTTAGTGATGGCCTGTCGTTTGGCCGGATCGCCCACTTTCCGTTCGCCACCTTCTACGAAAGCTACCACGGAAGGCGTGGTGCGTTTACCCTCACTGTTCGCAATCACTACCGGCTCGTTGCCTTCCAATACGGCGACACACGAGTTGGTTGTTCCTAAGTCTATACCAATAATCTTTCCCATGTTCTATATCTGTTTTTACTATTTGAAATTCTGGTTGGTTGGATGCCCTTTCGGGCGATTCGTCGTCCCATTCTCCAAACGGCGTGCCAAAGCGCGGCGTAGGGTGACGAGTGTTTACGACTGACATTTTGTCACAGCTGGGGAGGGGAGTAGGTGAATTTGTAGCGTACCGGCCACATCCTTTCGCCCCTTACAAATCGTTGAGCAGCTCGATCTTCTTGTCGCGGACGAGTTTGACGATTAGCTCGCCGAAGAGGCTGTTCTGGCGGGCAAACCAGGAGCGGGTGTAACGCTTGGGGTCGTTTTTATAGAAGGACTCGTGGATGAAACCGGTCTCGGCGTCGGTGGTGATCAGCATGCGGAGGCAGGCGGCGATCTCGTTGTCGTCGGTGGAGGTGAGGGCGCGGACGAGGAGGGACATGGGGCGGATCATGTCGTTGCCGGTGCGCGAGCTGCCGATGCCTTCGCCGGAGTTGCCGTGGAAGAAGTAGGGGTTGTCTTCGCTCCAGACGAAGCGCCGCGTGTTGAGGTAGACGGGGTCATCGGCGGGCACGTCGCCGAGGTAAGTCATGGCCAGAAGGCTGGGCACATCGGCGTCGTCCATCATCAGGCGGTTGCCGAAGCCGTCCACCTCGTAGGCGTAGATGCGGCCGTAGACGGGGTGCTCCACGGTGGCGTAGCGGCGCAGTGCCTCCTCCACCTCGTTGGCCAGGGCCTTGCAGGCGTCGGCCGTCTTCGCGTCCTTATTCACCTTGCTCAAGATCTCGGCTGCCTTACGGAGCGAACTGACAGCAAAGAAATTCGAGGGGACGATGAAGGGCAGTGTCACCGGGTCGTCCGAGGGGCGGAAGGCGGAGGCGATCAGTCCGACGGGGCGCACGGGGCGGAGGCTGTGATGGTCCATGAGCGAGTCGGCGGCGTAGGGATCCGGGCCGTCCTTGCGCTGCTGTTCGCGGAGGGTGCGGAGGACGAGCTGCATGACTTTCTGCCATCTCCCGTCGGTGAAGACGCTCTTGTCGCCCGTCTCCTTCCAGTAGGCATAAGCTAAGCGCAGGCAGTGGCAGAGGGAGTCCAGCTCCCAACGGCGTTCGTAGACCTCGCTGTTTTCGGCGCCGTCGCTGAAGGCGTTGGCGTAGGGGTCGAGGAGGATGCACTTGAACTGGCGGAGGATGACGCCGCGGATCATCTGCCGCAGCTCGTCGTCTTTGCTGACAAAAGCCAGGTAGGGCCAGACCCCGGAGGCGGAGTCGCGGAGCCACATGGCGTGGATGTCGCCGGTGTAGACGAAGGTGTCGTCGTCGCCATCGATGGCGCTAAAGTGGACGGCGGTGTCGAGCGTGTTGGGGAAGCAGTTTTCGAACATCCAAGCCAGCTTCTCGTTCGTGATCATCCGTTTGATGCGCACGATTTCTTTCTCGATGGCTTTGGAGATGAAGAGACGTTCGGAGACGGCCGGGCGGAGCGACAGCGTGTAGTCCGTTTCGTCGCGGACGGCGGTGTTGTCGTCTGTCACGATGGGCGTGGCGCTGGCCGATGTGTAAATAAGGAAGCAGGCCGCGGTGAGGGTGGCCAGGCGGAGGGGGTAGTAGTGTGTCATTGAAACGAAAAGTGAAGTGTGAAAAACGAAAACGAGGAGGGGGAAGACGAGGTAGGGGCCTTAGAAATGGCCTCGCACCCTCGGGCGACGTCTGGCAGGCCGCCTGCCAAAACTACCCGACCCTTAGGTGAGGCTGGCAGGCCGCCTGCCGGGACTATCGGAGTCTTTGGTGAAGGTGTCAGGCCGCCTGCCAGGGCTGCCGGAGTCTTTGGTGATGGTGTCAGGCCGCCTGCCAGGGCCATCGGAGTCTTTGGTGAAGGTGTCAGGCCGCCTGCCAGAGCCACCGGACTCTCCGGCGATGTTGGCAGGCGGCCTGCCAATGTGATACGCCCGTCGGACGGCGCCTCTGGCGATCCAGTCGCCCTATGCGTCGGCCCGGCGGGCGGCAGCGGTGAGGGCGTGATCGAAGGCGGTGTAGTAATACGTGATGAAGCGTTCCCACTCAGCGCGGGCGGCGAGGGACTGACAGCGCGCGGCGATCGTGCGGCGATCGGCGTCAGAGCGACGCATGAGGGTGAGCAGGGCGTCGGCCGACTCGTCGACCACGGCGGCGTAATTGTCGTCCGTGCGATGGACGACGGCCACGCCCTCGGTGATGTCGCGCCCACTGACGACGGTCTGCGCCCAACGCCCAAAGCCGGCCAGGTCGGTCGTGACCGTGGGGATGCCGAAGGCCACGCTCTCGAGCGGCGTGTAGCCCCAAGGCTCGTAGTAGGAGGGGTAGAGCGTGGCGTCCATGCCGATGAGGAGGTCGTAGTAAGGCGTGTCGAAGATCCCGTCGCGGCCGTCGAGGTAGCAGGGTACGAAGACGATCTTCAGGCGCTCGCCGTCGATGGTGTTGAAGCCGGCGTGGAGGATGAAGTTCGAGACGCGGTCGTCGTCCATGCGGTGCAGCCAGTGGGTGAGGAAGGGGGTGGGCAGCGGTGCAGTCGTGGGAGCGCCGTGCTCAAGGATAGCCTTCAGGTCGGCACGCGGGGCGTAGACCCAGGCCGGGATGAGCACGAAGGCGACGACCGCGCGGGGCAGGTCGGCCGACGTGCGCAGGCAGTTCATGGCGTCGATAAAGACGTCGATGCCCTTGTTGCGATACTCGTAGCGGCCGCTGATGGAGACGAGGAACGTGTTGTCCGAGTCGAACGTCTGGCCGTAGAGCGCTGAGGCAGCGCGGAGCAGTCGCTGGCGGGCGTCGGCGCGTCGGGCGGGATAGCGGTCGGGCGTGGGGACGAAGTCGGGCTCGAAGCCGTTCGGCGTGACCACATCAGGCGCCTTGTCGAGCAGCTGGCGACACTCTACGGCCGTGATCTCGCTCACTGTCGTGAAGCAATCGGCAAAGTGGGCCGCCTTTTTCTCCACCGAATGCTTCGCCTCGACGTGCAGCTCGGCCGCCATACCGTCGCCGTTGTAGCCAGACATGTAGCCGTAGAGCGGCTTGTTGTTGCCGGCGATGGAGCGACCGATGGTGGTGGCGTGTGTGGTGAAGAGGGTGGCGATGCGCGGCGTGTATTTGCGCAGATGGAGGAGGCCGAAGCCCAGCATCCACTCGTCGAAGTGGGCCACGACGCGTTGGCTCTCCAGGTGGTGGAATCGGTAGAAGCTCTCGATGACGCGCCCCGTGGCGGCGGCGAAGATGCACGACTCGTCATAGTCGCCATAGGCCTGCGAAGAGTCGACGCCGAACGATTCCCACATCTCGTAGAAGAGTTCGTTTTTGTGGCTGAAGAGTTGGCGGTAGTCGACGAGCATGACGAGCGGAGCGCCGGGCACGCGCCATCGGCCTATGCGCACGGGGAGTCCGGCCGCGGCGGTGGTGCGTCGCCAGTCGGCGTAGAGCGTGGTGTCTTCGTCGAACTCGGCGGCTTGGCCGGCATGCCCCAAGTCGGGGCCGATGAAGAGGATGTGGTCGGGGAACTGTTGTTGCAGGGTGCGCGCTTTAGTTGATAGGACGGTGTAGATGCCGCCCACTTTGTTGCAGACTTCCCAGCTGCATTCAAAAATGTAATCGGGTTGTATCATATGGGGATAGTTACGGGCTTTGCCCGGGTAGTTATACGTATTTATATGTAGGGACGGATCGATGTGCCTATTCGTTTTGTTGGGGCGAATGAGGTGTCCGCTCGTTTTGTGAAGTTGGAGAGTGGCCTACCGCTGGCGGTGATGGATGATGAGCGTGGAAGGCATTTGTCGGAGGGGCTCTCGGCAGACGTCGGAGATGACATTCCAGGTGGCGTAACCGACAAGCATAAAGTCTGCTTCGGCAAACGATTCGCGGGTGAGTTCGCGCTCGGGAAGCAGGTGGACATTCTCGGTGTGGGCGATGAAGGACTCCAGCTCATGGGCCACGGTGTCCAGCGCGGGAGAGGCGTCGTCGGACGGTCGACGGTGGAGCAAGGCGGCGGTGCCGTGGGTGGAGCGTAGCAAGACGCGGGCGTAATGCAAAAGCGGGAGGTCGGCCTCGGAATCGATGACGACGATGAGGTGGTCGGCGCGGGTGAAGCCGCGGTTGACGAAGACGCCCACGGAGCAGCGGCTGTGCTCGATGAAGTAGCGCGTCTTATCGTGGATGAGCGATCCGGGCGAGAGGAGTTCTTGCACTCGGGCGCCACCGAGGAGGGAGAAAAGCGACTTACGGATGCGGCGTGCCTCAATGTCGGTCGGCAGGTTGCTCATGGCGATGCCGGCACCCACGAGCAGGAAGTCGAACGGCTCGTCGTTGACCAGACTCACGATCGTATCGCCGGCGTTGTTTGAGACTTCGTAGCGGGTGGAGACGCGTAGGTTGAGGCGTTTGGCTTCGCGGATGAAAGGCTCGAAGCTGACTTGCTCGAAGCCGGCCGTGTGGAGCGGATTGATGTCCGAACCGACGGTGAGGTGGAGGGCGGTGAGGTCCATCTTCGTGTCGCCACGGCCGAACATGCGGAAGGCGACGTCGAGCAGGACGGGTCCGCTGCCGGCGCGGCCGAAGGAGATAAGTACGCGGAAGGGCCCTTGGCCGACCGTCTCTGTGCGCCGTAGACGCAGACGCTCGCCGGTGCGGAAGCTGAAGTTGATGAGGCTGAGCAGGGGCGTGGTCATGAATGTCGAGGCCAGTGTCATGAGTACGAGCATGACAAACACCGGGGGCGGCAGGATGTGCATCTCGTAACCGATCGTCAGGGCGATAAGCTCCATCAGGCCGTGCGTGTTCATGAGCGCCCCGAGCAGGAAGCTGTTCTTCCAACTCTCTTTCTCGATCCGGGCGGAGAGGATGGCGCTGCTGAACTTGCCGATCGTGGAGACGAGGATGAGCCCGAAGCAGACGAGCCACATTTCGGCCGAATCAATCAGTCCGATCTCCGTGCGCAGGCCTGTTGAGACGAAGAAGAGCGGGAGGAAGATGATCAGCGAGACGTCCTCCACCTTCTCGGTCATGATCTTGCGGAAGCGCATGTTTTCGGGCATGACCAGCCCGGCCACAAAGGCGCCGAAGAGGGCGTGGAGGCCGGCTATCTCGGTGAGGTAAGACGAGATGAGCAGCAGGAGGAACATGAGCATGACGAGGGGTTTGCCGATCACCTCGGGGTTATGGTAGAGGTTGCCGACCATGCGCAGCAGGGGCCTGACGATGGTGAACATGATGAGCAGGTAGACGGCCGCGAATAAGATATTGTAGACGGCGCCGAGCATGGTGCCGGCCTGCGAGATGGCCACGACGATGGCCAGGAGGCACCAGGCCGTGACGTCGCCGTTGGCGGCCGCGGCCAGAGCCACGGTGCCGAGGTGTGTGCGTGTCAGGCGGCGCTCCTGGATGATGCGCGCCAAGACGGGGAAGGCGGTGATGCTCATCGTGATGGCGATGAAGAGCGCGAAGGGCAGGAAGGGCACCTCGCGGCCATAGCGATCGTAGATGAAGTAGGCGGCCAGGAGCCCGCAGAAGAAGGTGAAGAACATGCAGGTGTAGCTGATCATCACCGTCTCGCGCAGCTTCTTACGGATGGCGTCGACGTCGAGCTCCATACCGATGGTGTACATGAAAAAGATGAGTCCGAACTGACTCAGGAGGTTGATGTTGCCCAGCGATTCGCGGGGGAAGAGGAACTGGGAGAAGTCGGGCGCGAACCGGCCCAGGACGGACGGCCCGAGCAGGATGCCGGCCAAGATCTCGCCCACGACCATCGGCTGCCCGATGCGCTTGAAGAGCAGCCCCACGATGCGGCAGGTGATGAGGATGATGATGATCTGCAAGAGGAGCAGGCCGAAGGACGAGTGGATGTGCTCGGCCATGAGCGCGAGGAAGACGCTGAAGCCCTCGACGAGGTTCTGCGGCGCGTGGGTCGAGTCGGCCGAGTCGGAGACGAGTTGGTGCGCCTGACCTTCGCGGATGATGAGGTACATCGATGCGCCGAAGAGCACGATCAACCCGACATAGAGCAAAAAACCTTTGAATTTCTTCGTCATTACGTGTGTTGCAAATGCGCCGCAAAGGTACGAGAGTGAAAAAACATGGCGCGCGAGGTAAAAAGTGTGGCGTGTGAGGTAAGTGGACTTTATGCCTTCGGCGGAAAGCCCGTTGTGTGATCAAAATTTGATGATGCACAAGCAACAACAAGCTGGCGTGTGATCAAATTTTGATGACACGCGAGCAAGAGGAAGCTAGCGTGTGATCAAATTTTGATGACGCACGAGCTTTTTTACCTCTCGCGTGATCAAATTTTGATGACGCACGAGCTTTTTTACCTCTCACGTGATCAAATTTTGATGACGCATGAGGTTTTAAAGCTCTCGAGTGATCGAATTTTGATGAGGCATGAGCATAAAAGGCTGGTATATGAGATGCACTCAGAAAAAGGAAAGCCCCCTCCCTGCTCGCTTGAAGCAGAAAGGGGGCTTTCATCGCAAATGGTGTGTGGACGGACACACCGGCCGACGCTTATTTGGCTATGCCGACGCGATTGAGGATGAAGGCGAACTCGAAGGCGGTGTCCTTGATGCTATCGTAGCGCCCGGTGGCGCCGCCGTGGCCGGAATCCATGTCCATGTGGAGGATGAGGATGTTGTCGTCCGTCTTCATGGAGCGGAGCTTGGCGACGTACTTGAGGGGCTCGTGGAAGAGCACTTGCGAGTCGTTCAGGCCGCCGGTGACGAGCATGTTGGGGTAGTTCTGCGCCCGGATATTATCGTAAGGCGAATAGGAGAGCATGTAGTTGTAATACTCCTCCTCGTTGGGGTTGCCCCACTCTTCGTATTCGCCGGTGGTGAGGGGCAGCGACTCGTCGAGCATGGTGTTGATGACGTCCACGAAGGGCACCTGGGCCACGATCGTCTGGTAAAGGTCGGGGCGCATGTTGGCCACGGCGCCCATGAGCAGGCCGCCGGCGCTGCCACCCATCGCTGCCAGGCGTGAGGCGGAGGTGTAATGCTCGTTGATGAGTAGCTCGCTGCAGGCGATGAAGTCGGTGAAGGTGTTCTTCTTCTTGAGCAGCTTGCCGTCTTCGTACCACTGTTCGCCGAGGTCGCTTCCGCCGCGGATCTGGGCGATGGCGAAGACGAAGCCGCGGTCGATGAGGCTGTAATAGGCGGGGCTGAAGTAGACGTCGGAGCTGCTGCCGTACGATCCGTAGGAGTAGAGCAGGGCGGGCGCCGATCCGTCACGCTTGAGGCCTTTCTTATACACCACAGCCATGGGCACTCGGACGCCGTCCGGGGCGGTGGCCCAGAGGCGCTCCACGACGTAGTCGTCGGGGTTGAAGCCGGAGGGCACTTCTTGCTCCTTGAGCTTCGTGGTCTTGCCGTCGGTGATGGCGTATTCGTAGAGCGTCGAGGGGCGGTTGAGGGAGGTGTAGGTGTAGCGGATCGTGGTGGCGTCGTACTCCGGATTGCCGCCGAGGGAGACGGTGTAGACGGGTTCGGGGAAGGCGATGGTCTTCGTTTCGCCGCCATTGATGGGCTTGATACGGATCTCGTTGAGGCCGTTCTTGCGAAGCTCTAAGGCGACGTAATCCTTGAGCACGTCGAGGGCTTCGATGCGGACGTCCTTGTCGTAGGGCAGGAATTCCTTCCACGTTTTGCGGTCTTCGTAGCCCGTGAGGGGCGCCTCGTAGATGAGTCCGTTGAGGTGCTCCTTGTCTTTATAGCGGATGAAGAAGCGGTCGGCGTGGGCGTAGACGCTGTACTCGACGTCTTTCGTGCGGGGCAGGAAGACTTTGAAGGGGTCCGTGGGCCGATCGGCCGAGATGTAGCGCTCGTCCGAGGTGGTGGAGCTGCCGCAGGTGATGAAGATGAATTGCTTCGTCTTTGTGGCCGAGACGTAGGTGCTGAACTTGGCGTCCTTCTCTTCGTAGACGAGTGTTCCTTCGGCGGCGTCGAGCTCTCGACGGAAGATCTTCGATGAGCGGAGGGTGTGGTCGATGGCGCTGTAGAAGAGCGTGCGGTTGTCGTTGGCCCAAGCCACGGATGCGGCGCCCTCGACGGTGAAGCCGACGTCCTGTCCGGAGGCAAGGTCGCGCACCTTCATGGTGAACTCGGCATACGATCCGGTCTCGTTGTAGAAGTAGGCCGCCTTGCTGTTGTCCGGGCTGATGACGTAGCCGCGGAAGATGAAGGCTTGCTTACCGGCCGCCAGTTTATTGACGTCGAAGATCACCTCCTCGGGGGCGTCCATCGATCCCTTGCGGCGGCAGTAGGTGCGATATTGCTTGCCCTTCTCGGTGCGGCTGTAGTAGTAATAGCCGTCGTCGTAGGTGGGATAACTCTCGTCGTCCTCCTTGATGCGGCCCAGGATCTCGTCGTAGATCTTCTGTTGTAGGTCGCGGGTAGAGGCCATGACGGTGTCGGTGTAGGCGTTCTCGGCCTTGATGTACTCGATGACTTTAGGATTCGTCTTATCCTTCATCCAGTAGTAGTTGTCGATGCGCTGCTTGCCGAAGTTCATGAAGGTGTCGGGGTGAACCTCAGCCACTGGCGGCGCGGGAAAATCGGATTGCTTCAAAATTTTCTCTCCTTCTGTTTGGTTAGAGCTGCACGATGCAGCCATGAATACGAGGGCTGCTCCGAGCAACCCGAGATAGATGTGTTTGGTGTTCATTTTATGTGATGTAATGGATTATGATGATTGATTCATGTAGTTATGCGCCCTTCGGCGCAGTAGTCAGAAGTAGTTATAACGTGAGTTCGATATGCGATTTTCTGGAGGAAATCGCCTGCCACAAAACTTTTTCGGCTCATTTCCTCAGGAAATCGGCCGCCACAAACTTTTT
>ERZ772955.1702-NODE-1702-length-13100-cov-26.953239_pt1 | contig 13100 bp, 7 predicted proteins | sample MGYA00511133_ERZ772955 | MGnify/ENA primary metagenome ERZ772955 (study PRJEB29015, sample SAMEA2737914) | human oral metagenome | biome: human oral; feature: human-associated habitat; material: dental | place: China | collected 2149 ... | reverse complement strand
CAAGGGTGACGTGTATGTCACGCCCTGTAAGGACAACACGCAGATTGACCTGCGCGATGTCATGGACGAGCTCGCCCTGCGTGATGTCACGCCGCCGGTGCTGCTCCGCTTCCCCGACATTCTCGACAACCGTATCGAGAAGACTTCTTCCTGCTTCGAGAAGGCAAGGAAGGAGTACGGATTCAAGGCCGAGAACTTCATCATCTATCCGATCAAGGTGAATCAGATGCAGCCGGTGGTGGAGGAAATCATCTCCCACGGACGCAAGTTCAATCTGGGACTGGAGGCCGGGTCGAAGCCCGAGCTGCACGCAGTCATCGCCGTACAGTGCCAGAGCGACTCGCTCATCGTCTGCAACGGTTACAAGGATCAGAGCTACATCGAACTGGCTTTGCTGGCGCAGAAGATGGGCAAGCGCATCTTCATCGTGGTGGAGAAGCTCAACGAAATAGACCTCATTGCCCGGGCAGCGAAGAAGCTGAATGTGAAGCCGAACCTCGGCATCCGCATCAAACTGGCATCCAGCGGGTCGGGAAAATGGGCCGAGAGCGGCGGCGATGCCTCCAAGTTCGGACTCACTTCTTCCGAGCTGCTCCAGGCGCTGGAGACGCTCGACGAGAAGGGGCTGCACGACTGCCTGCACCTCATTCACTTCCACATCGGATCGCAGATTACCAAGATACGCCGCATCCAGACCGCCCTCAACGAGGCAGCGCAGTATTACGTGAACCTGCGCAGGATGGGGTACGGCGTCGATTTCGTCGACTGCGGAGGCGGTCTGGGGGTCGACTACGACGGTACCCGCTCGTCCAACAGCGAGAGTTCCGTGAATTACAGCATTCAGGAATATGTCAACGACTGCGTCTATACATTCGTGGATGCAGCCGACAAGAACGGTATTCCACATCCGAACATCATCACCGAGAGCGGAAGAAGCCTGTCGGCGCACCACTCCGTCCTTGTCATTGACGTATTGGAAACGGCTTCCCTGCCGGAGATGTCCGAAGAGTTTGAGGCGAAGGAGACAGACCATCAGCTGGTAAAAGACCTTTACGACATCTGGGACAACCTCGACTCGCGCAATATGCTGGAGGACTGGCACGATGCCGAACAGATCCGCGAGGAGGCACTGGAGCTGTTCTCCCACGGCATGGTGGATTTGAAGACACGTGCCGAGATTGAGGCGATGTACTGGAGTGTGTGTCATGAGATCAACAGTCTTGCCAAGAACATGAAGCATGTCCCCGATGAACTGCGGAACATGGACAAGCTGCTGGCAGACAAGTACTTCTGCAACTTCTCGCTCTTCCAGTCGCTCCCGGACAGCTGGGCGATAGACCAGCTTTTCCCCGTCATGCCTATCCAGCGGCTCAACGAACGCCCGGCACGCAACGCCACTTTGCAGGACATTACCTGCGACAGCGACGGAAAGATGTCGAATTTCGTTTCCATGGGCCGCACCAGTCACGTCCTGCCGGTCCACCCGCTGAAGAAGGGCGAGCCTTATTATCTCGGTGTTTTCCTCGTCGGAGCCTATCAGGAAATTCTGGGCGATATGCACAATCTCTTCGGCGACACCAATGCGGTACATATCTCCGTCAAGGACGGAGGCTATCACATCGACCAGATCTTCGACGGCGAGACGGTGGAGGAAGTGCTCGAATACGTACAGTACAATCCCAAGAAGCTCGTCCGGCAGCTTGAGATATGGGTGACGAAGAGCGTCAAGCAGGGTAAGATTTCGCTGGAGGAAGGCAAGGAGTTCCTCAGCAACTACCGCAGCGGACTGTACGGTTACACCTATCTGGAGTAGCCGGAAAGGTGTCTCCTGCCGATGTGGCAGACTGTGGGAGACGTGCCGGAGTGCTCCGGTCTGTTTCTGCTGTTTGTCCGTCCCGCCCCTGGCTGATGCTTCCATTCCCGGTCTTCAAGGCACTTGCCGCCCCTGCCGCAAGGGAACGGAAGGCGGCAGGAAGCAGGGGGAGCAAAGCACAGCCGATAACTTAACGAAAGTTAAACATCAGCTTTCCCGTCCGTCCCCTGTAACTTATTCCCATCCATAATCGTCATATATACAGAGAGAAGATGAAGAAAGTCAGTTTCCGTAACGATGTGTTGCCGTTGAAGAACGAACTTTTCCGGCTCGCACTCCGTATCACGCTCAACAGAGCGGAAGCCGAGGACATCGTGCAGGACACACTGATAAAGGTATGGAACCGCAGGGAAGAATGGAACGCCATCGACTCCATCGAGGCTTTCAGCCTGACGGTTTGCCGGAATCTGTCGCTCGACCGCATCAGGAAGAAAGGGAACGACAACGACTCCCTCGAAGATGTGAAGGCTGCCGAGCCCCTCGCTTCATCCAATCCGCAGGACCGTATGATCCAGACGGACAAAGTCCGTCTCATCAGGCAGATTGTAGACGGACTCCCCGAGAAGCAACGGAGCTGCATGCAGCTGAGAGACTTCGAAGGGAAGACCTACAAGGAAATAGCCGGTGTCCTTGACATCAGCGAAGAGCAGGTAAAAGTCAATATCTTCCGGGCACGGCAGACGGTCAAACAGAAATATTTGAAATTAGACAATTATGGATTATAAGTACATCGAGCAATTACTGGAGCGCTACTGGCGATGCGAGACATCCCTCCAGGAGGAGGAGATTCTCCGTATGTTCTTCTCCCAGGAGGACATTCCAGCCGCCTTGCTGCCTTATCGTCATCTGTTCGCCTATGCACAGAGCGAGAAGACGGAGGAGGTGTTGGGAGATGACTTTGACCGCAAAGTCCTGGGCCGCATCGAGGAGGAAGAACCTGTCAAGGCACGCGTCATAACCATGCGCCAGCGGTTTATGCCGCTCTTCAAGGCGGCTGCCGTCGTGGCCATCTTCCTCACATTGGGCAATGCCATGCAGGTGGCTTTCTCCGATGGAGACGGCCGGCAGGCTGTCCCGGCCACAGCGGCGGTGGAAAAGCCGAAGGAAGGGCCGTCCGTTGCCAAGGCCGACTCCGTGAAGGGAGACACCTTGCAGCACAAGATACAGAGTCCTGTGTCTACCCTCACAAAGTAAAGACAATTTCTATGCTTTCTCTATAATAATCATTTTTAGTTAAACAAGCAGAGGCTGTGAAGTCTCAATTCTCTCAAATTTTTCATAACATACTAATGTAGAAGAACCGATGCTCCACGTGGGTGTCGGTTTTTTCTTTTCCCCTCTCAAGGGGGTTCTCTCTCTGGTCCGGCGGACGGGCTGGCAGGCGGTAATGGCAGGCTGTAGAGCGGGATGCGGTGTGCCGTCCTTTCGCATGAAAACACAGAAACACGAAGAGTCCGGTCGGTTTCATCGCAACGGTCTGCAGATGCAGGGACTCCGGCTTTCTGCTTTCTCAGATTCCCAAGGCAGTCCGAATGCCATGGAGTGTCTTGTACAATGGGATGGAAAGGCGGGGGAGGGAATGCTGCATCACAAGGAATTGCCGGCGGTGCAGGGGCGGCGACCTGCTGCCGTGTGCTGCCGGTGCCTGTCAGAGGCGGAATGAAACCGGACAGCTTCTTTACGGGTTTGAAAGTATTTTACATTTTGCAGATGAAAATACCCTGTTCTCTTACTGAAGAAACCTACCAGGAATGGGGATGACCTGCCCCTGGACTCCAACCGGCCGTCACCTATGTTCCAACTAACGCCCGTTAGCATCCCAAGAGGGCGTTAGTTGCAAGCCAACTAACGCCCTCTTAGAATGTTGTCAGGCACCTTTTCCTGTAAGATTCCTATGTGTCTGTCTATAAGTGATTTGCTACCTCTCTTGAACCCTGTTCGTTTTCCGGTTTCATTCGTTCCCCCTTCCGTTTCCGAACAGATTGTCTCCTCACATCCTCCTGATAAAACAAAAGTAATTTTTATGGACAAAATATGCGCTTTTAAGACGACTTTTCCTGTCACTTCCGTCACGCTTCCCTAATTAATGAGATGTTTATATACAGGGAACTGATGAAAAATATTAAAATGATAGCAGACAAAATCGGCTCTATAGTTTAAATCGTTTTTAATTTGACAGTATGTGAAACTGAAAGACTTATTATCTTAATCGGCCGTTGGATGGAGTGTAATCTCTATATTCATCTACGACTCTTTGACCTTTATTGAATACATATTTAAGCGACAATCTGAATATTGGTCCAATGTGCCGTTGATAAGAGTAATATTGACCGTCAACATAATAGAATACTCTTTTAGCATCTCTTGCAAATACATCATTAAGAGTTAATCTAAGCTGAAGGTTCTTTTCTTTTAACATCATATATTGTAATTCAAAATCTAAAGAGCCATGTGCTGCCGCATCCATTAAAGAGGATTTGTATGTTGGATAATAATTTCCATCTATTGATAAGTAAATCCTACTTGCTGGAGAGTAACTTATATTAGAATGAATGTTATAATTAACATACGAACACTTTCGATTAACAGGCAATGAAAATTGGTTTTTAAAATTATATAGCTTATCATAAGCGAGGTTGAACTGGAATTGCCCCATAACTTTCTTGTCTGCAAAACGATACGGTATGACTATGTTTGTCTTAAACGTCTGTAGATCTGCAATATTCTGATAGGTACTAGACAAATGTTTACCATTTGAGGAAAAAACATTTCCAATGAAGTCATATGTTAGTATATATGAAAAATTAAGATTCATATATTTAAATAGTGTGTTATAAATAACAAAGCCGTATGCTTTATTTGGTTTCAAATCTCGATTACCATACACAGATACCATATCATTTGCCTGTCTTTCTCCATACACCATCCATGAATATTTAGGCCTGTTTATATTTGAGACAATACCAATAATCGAATTATAATTGTTCATATTAATATACGTCAACAAGGATGGAAAGAAATTGACATAATGATTGCTGTTGTTGTTAGTAGTAGAGGAATATGTATATTGTGTATTCTCCATTCGGAAACCAAGACGTGTAGATACTCGCTTAGAAAATGTATACTTTGCTTGCGCATATAGACCTGTTAGTACTTCATGACCAGAAAATGATTCATCAACATCATTTCTATCCATGTTGACATGTGAATAGATAACATGATCTTTCACTTTATTATAGTCCACCTGTAGCCCATAAGAGAATAAAAAGGATTTTACTTCTGAGTTTAAATCTATATTAAATGTATTCATATATCCACTCATTCTCAAGTCTGAACTCTTGTATACCTCATCTTTTGTCAGGTAATCCAATTTAGAGTTATCATTACCGTATGAAAAGGCATATGTCAAATGGCCATTTGTCCTTTTGTTGATAGAAGGTAAAGTATATGACAATGAAATATTATAAAGGTCACTATGGGCATGTTTGTTCGCAGTATATTGATTGATGTTATAATTGTTCCAAATTAAATCGGCACTGCCTTTATCGTAATATACAAACGCATTAAGACTTAATTTGGATTTGTTTGTAAACTCATAAATTGTACTTCCTCTATATGTAAACACATTATTTCTGCCATCGCTGAAATTATGGTCATCAAGGATTTTGAGACCATTATACGACAAGCTATCTGTAGATGACTTGTATATTCTTTCGTTTGCAAATGAAAGCGTGCCATTATAAAGCCATCTGCTTTTCTTTACCATATAAAAAATATTTCCACCAGTATCATACATTCCATGTGGGAAAATTGAAGTAAAAGCATATGGTTGTAGTGACTGACCCAGGGGTATATTGCTTTTAGTATTAATATTTATAACAGCCTCGGTGGATGCACTATATTTCCCTGAATTGACAAAAGTCAGTTCTATATTTGCAACAATATTTGCAGGTAAACTCTCCAGAAAAGCCTCCAATGATTGGGGTGAAATATTTTGCTTTACATTATTTACATATATGACTGCATTTTTCCCACCCAAAGAATAATTTCCATTAGAGTTCTTAACAATTCCTGGGATATGACGCAATGCATCTGACAATTGTAAATTTTGTTCCATCTTCATTTTTCCAAAATCGACAACGACCATTCCATCTTTCCTGTATATCCAGTTACTTTCAACCACAACCTCATTCAGCATCTCATATTTGGGCTTAAGATAATATGTTGTCCCATTACTTGTTAATTTTGTTGTGAGAGAATTAAAAGATATATGGCTCATAGAAATAATGTGGCTATCTTTCAATGCAACACTATCTAATTTAAAGTAGCCATGGCTATCTGTTAAAGCAAACAACTCGCTATTATTGTCGACTTTTACCAACACATTAGCAATGGCAGTAGAATCTATTTCATCGAATACATATCCATCTACAACTTGTCCAAATAAAGGAAGGGTTGCAAAGAACAGAAACGACATAATGTATACTGTTTTTTTTGCCATATTTGTATTACATTATATAAACGCTCCAAATTTACACATTCTTTTGGTGAATACCACGTTTTACAAGTTGTTTTTCACAAAACCGTATCGATAAATAATATTTAAAACATCTATTGTGCAAAAAGCTGTTGATGACCACCTTGATTGTATAGAGGAATTTATCAACATTCCACAATTAAAGAACTAACTTGAGGAGTTAGACAAACCAGATGCGGTTACGGAAGTTCTTAAAGAGATTATACTTCAAAGTAAAGTTGAATTTAATTATGAAGATGACTAAATAGGTCGCTTATTCAGGGTTCTTCCGTTAAAGGGATAGATTTATACGATTGCTAACACCATGGGAAGGTCTGTGCCCGCCTTCCAAAACGTCACGTACTTGTTTTTCAACCAACTGTAAATCAATGTTGCATAGAGCTTGATGGGTGATACAGATCCCTTGACATCCCATAAACATCAAAGAACCTCATCTACGCATTTTATGGAGGGACCGGTTCTTCTGTATGTGTGATTCGTTCACTTTAGGCAATGGACACAAAACGACTTTTCCTGTCACTACCGTCACACTTGTTCAATAATTAAAGTGCTTATATACAGTGGGTTGGTGAAAAATGTTAAAATGACGGCAACCAAAACTAAAACTTATATTGCGAGAAAAGTCAGTCTCCTGAAAGGGTTTTTGTGGTAACATGAAAGGCCCGCACAAGGGACAAGTCTTCACTTTTCGGCAGGTTTTATCGCTCTCCTTCCGGAATGGGGGATGAAAGCGGGGGAGCTGTGTCCCGGTGGTTCTGTATGGGATGTACAGGAGGCGGCTATACTTTCTCTCTTTCAGGACAGCACGCCAGCGTATGTCTGACACCTGATATAAGCTCCCCCATTTCCAGTGCGTTCAGTCCTCTGATCAATACGTTCGGTTCTCTGATGTCCAGTGCATAGTTGGAAAGTGCGGGGACACAGTGGAAGAAAGGAAGATCGACAGGCTCTTCCTTTCGGGACGTGCTGACAAAAATGAGGCGTATGTCGGCGAATCCGTTTTTACCTTTCCTGTACAGCTCGTTGGGGTACATCGGCAGAATGGTGTTTATCCCCTCCGTCACGACAAAACTCAGGATGGGCTTCTTCCCCTCCTTCGTATAGCAATGCGGTTTTGCCATATAAGCCTGGGCCCACAAGTCTGCCTCCTCCTCTTCATCCTCCATCACCTCTGTCGTGTGCTGATTGTTCCGGCATTCCTTATGCCTGTTTTTCTTGAAGAAGTCAAATATACCCATATGGTTTGCTGTTACTGTATTGTTCTTTGCAAGTGGAATAAACCTGATGTGCGCAATCGGAATACAGACAATACGCTATTCCGAAAACTCTGGTTGCAAAGTTAAAAACTTCATGGAATAAACAGTTTGTTTCGTGCGTTAAAAAGATTAAATGGTATATGTGGTATGGGGCTATCATCGACAAAAACGGGAAATAATGGCCTATTTTCCCTGATTTTGAAAAAAACTCAATAGGATACGCCTCGTGCGTTTTCCCACGGTTGGATAGCACGGAACAGGAAGTGTCTGTCTGTCTTTTTCATTTATTTTACTGCGGGTTCACACACAGAATGGATTGTCTTTCCTTTAAAGAAAAAGCATTTTCTTTATCCGACTGGATTATAGTTCGGGAATTTTATCTAAATTTGCAATGGGAAAGAATGGTGCCTTCTGCGGGGCTGTCTGTCCCCGCCCCTGAAAACAATCAAACAATGAACAGCTGTAACAGACAAACAGAATGGTACTGAACTACATTTGGATAGCATTCTTCCTCATTGCCTTCGTCTTCGGAATCATCTCTCTGCTGACGGGTGACACGACGATCTTCCAGAAGATGGTGGATGCGACCTTTGATTCGTCCAAGACCGCCTTCGAGACATCATTGGGACTGACCGGAGTGCTGGCATTGTGGCTGGGCATCATGAAAATCGGTGAGAAGGCAGGTGTCGTAAACGTGCTGGCACGGATACTCAGTCCTCTTTTCACCAGACTTTTCCCTGACATCCCGAGGAACCACCCTGTCATGGGGTCCATCTTCATGAATATCGCATCGAACATGCTGGGACTTGACAATGCGGCCACGCCTACCGGACTGAAAGCCATGGCACAGATGCAGGAACTGAATCCGAGGAAAGACACGGCAACGAATCCGATGATCATGTTCCTGGTGCTGAATACGTCAGGGCTGACCATCATCCCGACGACCATCCTTGCCTTCCGGAGCTCGTACGGAGCTGCCCAGCCGACGGATGTGTTCATCCCCATCCTGCTTGCGACGACCGTCGCAACGCTTGCCGGAATCATCATCACGGCCGGCTGGCAGCGCATCAATATCTTCCAGCCTGCTCTGCTTGCCGCCCTTGTGGGGCTGACGGTTTTCGTGGGGCTGGTGATCTGGGGATTCGGACAGATGGACAAGCAGACGATGGGTACGGTGACCTCCGTCGCCTCCAATCTTATCCTCATGTCGATCATCGTCCTTTTCATCGGTGCCGGCCTGCTGCGGAGAGTAAACGTCTATGACGCTTTCATAGAGGGAGCCAAAGAAGGGTTCTCTACGGCTGTGCGTATCATTCCCTATCTGGTCGCCATCCTCGTAGCAGTGGGAGTATTCCGTGCATCGGGTGCAATGGACCTGCTGATAAAGGGAATACAGTGGTGTGTGGGGCAATGCGGACTGAATACCGATTTCGTTGGTGCGCTGCCGACTGCCTTCATGAAGCCGCTGTCGGGCAGCGGGGCACGCGGACTGATGCTGGAAGCCATGAAGAGCTACGGCCCCGACTCGTTCGTCGGCCGGCTCAGCTGTATCTTCCAGGGCTCGACGGACACGACTTTCTACGTTCTGGCTGTTTACTTCGGCAGTATCAGCGTGAAGTACACAAGACACGCTGTAGCGTGCGGACTGCTGGCGGATCTGGCCGGCGTGATTGCCGCAATAGCCGTCTGCTATGTTTTCTTTTAGATGACGACAGGACGGTAACCAGACGATAACAGGCAATATAAGCGGTAATAAGCCCAATAACAAAGCGACAATGGCAAATTTAAAATCACTTGCAAAGGACACTGCCATCTACGGTATGAGCAGTATCATCGGAAGGTTTCTGAACTATCTTCTCGTCCCCCTCTATACAGCAAAGATCAGTGCGGCGAGCGGAGGTTACGGTGTCATTACGAATATCTATGCCTATACGGCGCTGCTGCTCGTCATCCTGACCTACGGCATGGAGACCACTTTCTTCCGTTATGCCAACAAGACGGACCAGAATCCACAGAAGGTTTATTCTACTGTCCTGTCGATGGTAGGACTGTCGTCACTGCTGTTCATTGCAATGGTTTTCGTCTTCCTGCAACCCATCTGCAGTTTCATGGGCTACTCGGCGCACCCCTCTTATGTATGGGTAATGGCGGTTACGGTGGCGATTGACGCCTTCCAGTGCATTCCTTTTGCCTACCTCCGGTACAAGAAGCGTCCGATAAAGTTTGCGGCATTCAAGTTGCTGTTCATCGCTCTGAACATCGTCCTGAACCTTGTCTACTATCTTGTTCTCGGCGGACATGAGGTGGGTTACGCATTCTACATCAACCTTGTCTGCACGGGAACCATCACCTTCTGCTTCTGGAGAGAACTGAAAGAAGGTTTCTTTGCGGGCGGGAAGCTGCTTGATATGCCTTTGGCGAAGAAAATGCTGTCGTATTCCTGGCCGATTCTTATCCTGGGCATTGCCGGAATACTGAACCAGACGGCAGGCTACATCCTCTTCCCCTACGTCTACAAGGGCAGCGATGCGCACGCACAGCTCGGTATCTTCGGTGCCGCAAGCAAGATTGCCATGATCATGTCGATGATCACACAGGCTTTCCGATATGCCTATGAGCCGTTCGTCTTTGGCAAGGCACGCGACAAAGACAACAAGGAGACCTATGCCCGCGCCATGAAGTTCTTCATCATCTTCACGCTGCTGGCGTTCCTGGTGGTAATGGGGTACATGGATGTTCTGCGCCATATCATCGGCCGGGACTACTGGGTAGGACTTCGGGTCGTTCCTGTCGTGATGGCGGGCGGCATCATGACGGGTGTCTATTTCAACCTCAGTTTCTGGTACAAGCTCATCGACAGGACCATCTGGGGGGCCTACTTCTCGGGAATCGGCTGTGCCGTAATCATCGGCATCAACGTGATTTTCGTACCGCACTACGGCTACATCGCCTGCGCATGGGCCGGTTTCCTGGGCAATGCAACGGCAATGGTATTGTCGTATCTCGTCGGCCAGCGCAAGTATCCGATAGACTATCCGCTGAAGAGTATCTTTACTTACGTACTGATAGGCGGACTGTTTTTCGCCATTATCGCTTACAGCAACGCCAACCTTTCAGTCCCGGCAGCATTGGGTGTCAACACGCTGGTCATCATCCTCTTCATTGCACATATCGTCTATCACGACCTGCCTTTGGCACAATTACGCCGACGCATATCAAAATAGTAGCTTTCTGCAGTCGGAGAAACAGCAGAAGCCGATAAAGGAAGCCAGGGGACGGCGGCTCCAAACGACACAGGAGAAGATTTTAACGGACACCGAAGAAAATTTCCTGAAGGATGCCGAAGACGGCTTCTGAAGGAATGGAGAGGAAAAAGAACGCAGCCGACGACACCGTCTGTCAAAATCCTCCGACTGCCAAAACATATTCCCCTTCCCCCTCCGACTTCTTGAACTCCCAGAAAAGCAGTATAAATATATCATTCAACAAATAATACGAATATGAAGAAATCAGCTTTGCTTATCGCCGGACTTCTCGCATGGGGAAGCACATCCATGCATGCCGACGAAGGTATGTGGACGCTCTACAACCTCCCTGATGCGGTCTACGAACAAATGGTTGCCGAAGGATTCCAGCTGCCTTGCGACATGCTTTACAACTCGCCCGATGCCATCAGCAATTACGTTGTCAACTTTTCAGGATTCTGCTCGGGTGTCGTCGTGTCGCCGGATGGACTTGTGTTCACCAACCATCACTGTGGCTTCAGTGCGATAAATGCCCATTCCACCGTTGAACACGACTACATGAAGGACGGATTCTATGCCAGAAACTATGTCGAGGAACTGCCCAATGAAAATATGTTCGTGTCGTTCATGAAGAACCAGCAGGACATCACGGACCGTGTCAATCGACTCATTGCAGGCAAGAATGCCGAACAGACAGAGGCCGCCATCGACTCTCTGACGAACCACATGACCGACTCCGTAAAGGCGATTGACAAGACCTTACACGTGACCATTGACCCGTTCTACGAGGGAAACAAGTATTACGCAACGACCTATCAGGACTTCCCTGATGTCCGGCTGGTGTTCACCGTGCCCAAGAGCATGGGAAAATTCGGCGGTGAGACGGACAACTGGATGTGGCCGCGGCAGACCTGCGACTTCTCCGTCTTCCGCATCTATGCCGACCCCAAGACCAACGGACCGGCGGCCTACTCAAAAGACAATGTACCTTACCATCCTGCTCACTGGGCGCCGGTAAGCCTTGAAGGCTACAAGGACAAGGACTTTGCCATGACCGTGGGTTATCCTGGTTCGACCAGTCGCTATCTGTCGTCCTACGGTATACAGCGGCGTCGTGACATCGACAATACGACCCGTGTACAGGTGCGTGACATCAAGCTCGCCATCATGAAGAAATACATGGACCAGAATGAAAAGACCCGCATCCAGTATGAGAACAAGTATGTCGGCTCTGCCAACTACTGGAAGAACTCGATGGGCATGAACAAATGTATCGATTCCATCGGCCTTATCCGGCAGAAGGCGGAATACGAAGCCAAGATACAGAAGTGGCTTGATGCCAAAACCGTGAAAGACCCGGCTGTAAGCGTAGATTTCGCCAAGCTGGGTAAACTCTATGAGACAAGCAGGGAGCCGGCATTAGCCCAGGCCTACTGGAACGAATCGTTCTGGAGGACATCGGAGTTTCTCCAAAGAACCTTCGACCTTTCGCGCGGAGCCATCGAGCTGCAAGGACCGAAAGGCGATCCCAAGAAACAGTATATGCAGTTCAAGGACAACAGCGATGAATGGAATCTGGCACTCGACAAGGAAATGACAGCGGCCATGCTGAAGAACTACGCAGGCCATGTGCCGGCCAGGTATCTCCCTGATTTCTACAAGACTATCAAGGACAAGTTCGGCAACAACTACAAGAAGTACACTGACTGGGTGTATGCCAACAGCAAGCTGCTGACAAAGGGGCATAAATTCTATAACGATGAGAAGAACCTCAAGGACCCGGGCATACAGCTGGGTGTTCAGCTTATCATGGTCTACCAGGCAATCATGGCAGACCTGTCAGAAAAGGAAGAATCCATCGAAAATGAAGAGAAGAAACTCTGTGAGGCAAAGGTGCAGATGGAGATGGATATGCCCCATTACAGCGATGCCAATTTCACAATGCGTCTCTCTTACGGACAGGTTGGGGGTTATATGATCGGTGGCTTCAACAGCAACTATTATACGACAGCCGAGAGCATTGTCGAGAAGATGAACCGTGGCGCAAAGGTTGAAGATTATCAGGCAGAACCAGTCATGAAGGAGCTGATGAGCGTCAAGGACTTCGGTCGTTACGCTGACAAGACAACCGGAAAGATGCAGCTCTGCTTCCTTACCAACAACGATATTACCGGCGGAAACTCCGGCTC
>ERZ772955.1695-NODE-1695-length-13136-cov-3.589557_pt1 | contig 13136 bp, 8 predicted proteins | sample MGYA00511133_ERZ772955 | MGnify/ENA primary metagenome ERZ772955 (study PRJEB29015, sample SAMEA2737914) | human oral metagenome | biome: human oral; feature: human-associated habitat; material: dental | place: China | collected 2149 ... | reverse complement strand
CCTGAAGCTTAGCCGGAGCGTTGTAATACACCTCTACTTTGTCTATCTTACTTGGGGGCATAGCTTTCAGAAGCGCTGTAATTTCGTCGGCAGAAAGCGTGGAAACTTTGCCGTCAATGATGAAAGTTGTACCGAAACCTGCTAAGGAAAGCTTCCCGTCCTGCTCCATGATGCCGGGCAATTCCTTTAGCGCTTCATAGATATTCAATGCACCTTTCTTGGCAATCAGACGTGGAAGGTCATAGATAATGGCGCTTCCCTGTACTTTGGCAAGTGGTCTTTCGCCCTTGATCATCACGTCAGGGAGGGTGTGAACAACGCTGTCCATGTGCAGCGAATCAGCTTTTTGGGCACATAACCCAAGGCAGGAATAAAAACAGATAAAAGCAATAAAAAGTCTCATATTTATGGTATTTAAACATTATTCCTGACACAAAGCTACATAAAAATATTTAATTCTATCCTCTATTTTCTTAAAATTCACGTTCTTTATCCATTGTTCTCAGACATTAAACAATGACAACCAACACTTCTAAAGACTTTTAACCCCGTGTCTTTCATACTGATAAGGCAAAGTGAGCAGTGTTGAAATCATGTGTGAAAAGCACCATCCGGCACTGCAAAAAAACAGTTGAAAGTTTTCGTAATTATTGACATTGAAAGTTGGCAGCCATTGTTCTGTTTTTCCGTAAAAGCCAAATGGGGTGCTGATTTCTTTCTTTTTAATTCGCAATATGAGGCATATTGCGTTGCAATCTGCGTCAGATAAGCGCACAACTTGACGCAGATGACAATGTAACTTGACGCAGATTGCACTGCATTTTGACGCATCTTACAAGGCCTTTTGCAGCAAGGCATGAAAAAAGGGAAAGCACATTGTCACTTTCCCTACGGCAAAGATAATCATTTTTTGAGGCAAATGCAAATCTGACATCAAGCATTTTTACATTTTTCGGCTATTCTTACAGGGAGTAAGATGAATGTAGAATGAATTTCAATTCACAATTCACAATGCATGATTTATAATTGATTTCTCCTGCAACAACAATCGTCTTACCTTTCAACATGCCGTTTATCGATGGCTTTTATCCTAATTTCCAACACTTTATATACATTCGTTTGGAATTTCAGATAATATCATTTATCTTTGCATCAAAACCCTAATGTATGTTGAAATATGGACGAAAGATTATCCAATATCTTTTTAAGAAACGGCAAAAGTGCCATGGAATACGTGTTGTGTTTGCATCAAGGAGTGAGGCAGATTGCGACAGAAGCCATATTCGAATGTTTGAGATTGGGCTATCCTCTGAACAATATGGAGATTACGAGCAAGGCACGAGAGCTGCTGCGCAAACGTGCGAAGGGGAGCGCTTGATTGGTATTTCACGTACTGAAGGAACGTTTGTTCCCAAAGAGAAATGGGGGTTGTTTGGAGTTAACTTCCTTTATTTTATTTCGCCTTATCATAGACTATTCAAAGATGTTAATGCTATTTAAAATCGTATAAATAAATCATTGACGGGGTATAATGCGTTGTTTTTTTTCGTACTTTTACGGCGGATATCATTCAAGGCATGCGTATTGACACGCCGACATGCCCCTTTTGGACACCGATGAAGCCAAGAACGACGATAAAACTCATATATGTCTGGACATTGATTTTAATGTTCACATCGTCTGTCGTGCTTAAAGGTTTCCACTATCACGACTCTTCTTATCACGGCAAAGCAAAGGTTTCGGCCAGTCATGAAGCCTCGGTGAAGCAGGTTTGCAGCGTGTGTGACTACATCATGCACAAGTCGACTGTGGTCAAGCCGATGGTGTTTGTGCCCGTTGTAGCGGTAAGTTGGGTTGAAAGATGTGTCTTCACAGAACAAACTGTCTATCAGGTTGTTGCGTCTGTCAACAGCCATTCGCCTCCGACAGTAGGCTAATCGTCACCTTACAGCATAGGGGATAGGTGTGCACTCGCGTGTGCATGCATGGCCGTATCATGGCCTTTTCATCGGTTCTTCGCACAAATGAGAGGCAGAAGAACCCGCTATTGACATTTAATTTTCAGATTATGATGCTCAAATTGAAATCAGGCAAGCATCAGTGGGCAGGCGTTTTATTCGCATGCCTGTGCTGGTGTATGCCGTCAGAAGCACAGAAACAGACTTCCGATAAACCTGTCCACGACTCCATTTGCCTACATGAAGTTGTGGTTTCGGCCCGCCGTCAGATGATGGGAGCCAATCAAGTAGGCAGCCAAATCAGTCAGACAGCCATCACAGATGCCATGGGGCGCTCCTTAGGTTCATTGCTTGAAGGCGTCAGCGGCATGAGTTCCATACAGACAGGAACGATAGTTTCGAAGCCCGTTATCCATGGTATGTATGGCAATCGCATTCTCATGGTGAGCAATGGTGCCCGACTAACCGGCCAACAATGGGGCGCGGACCACGCTCCCGAGGTAGATAAAAACAGCTATAGTGACATTGAGGTAGTGAAAGGAGCAGATGCCGTTAAATATGGTTCTGAGGCACTTGGCGGTATCATTCTCATGCAACCGTCGCCTCTGCCCTATGAAGTCAGTGGGCTTCATGGCATGGTTTCAACCCTTTATGGCACGAATGGCAGGCGCTTCGGAGCATCGGGTTATGTTGAAAGCAGCTTCAAATGGCACGGTAACTGGGCGTGGCGTCTGCATCTGAACAGCGAGAACGGAGGCGACAGAAGCACGGCACATTACTTGCTTAACAATACAGGGATGCGCGAGAACGACCTTTCGTTGACTCTTGGTTACAGCCGTGAGGCATGGCGGTTGGAGGCGGGATACAGTCTGTTTGCACAGAAATTAGGGGTCATGCAGAGTGCACAGATGGGCAATGAACAGCTGCTTCAAGAGCGTATCAGACTCGGACGGCCCGTCGATATCATGCCTTTCAGTCGGCATATTGGTTATCCTTTTCAGCAAATCAACCATCACACGGCTTATTTCAAAGCCTTTTTTGACTATCAAAACATAGGACATTTCGCTTTCCAGTCTACCTTTCAGCAGGACAACCGACGTGAAAATCGCATCCGAAGACTGAACCATTCCGACATTCCTACGGTCAGCCTGCATCTGAATTCATGGCAGAATGCACTCGTTTGGAACAAGGGTTACGGACAATGGAAAAGCGAAGCAGGCGCTCAGATGCTTGTAACCGACAACCATAATGAGCGTGGAACGGGTGTCGTTCCTATCATCCCGAACTACACCGAGGTGGCTTTCGGCCTCTATGCACTGCAGAAACTCACGGCCAACCGCTGGGGATTGGAGGCCGGAGTGCGTTTCGACGGACAGCAAACCAAGGCCGACGGCTACGATTGGACAGGCAGGAGATATGGCGGAAAGCGTGATTTCACGAACTTTACCTATAGTATCGGCGGCCATTATCACATCAACAAACAACTGAAAGTGACGTCACATTTCGGTGTCGCTTGGCGTGCTCCACACGTCTATGAGCTTTATAGTAACGGCAATGAACTAAGCTCTGGCATCTTTGTCAGAGGTGATTCGACACTTCGTTCGGAGCAGAGTTACAAGTGGATTACATCGTTGAAGTATGCCCATAAGTACTTCAACGTTCAGCTTGACGGCTATCTTCAGTGGATCAACAACTACATCTATGACCAGCCAACGGGCCGAAATATCACCGTTGTATCGGGAGCTTATCCCGTGTTTCAATACAGGCAGACACGTGCTTTCTTTCAAGGTGTAGACTTAGATGCCCACATCAAGCCCATCAAATCACTCGACTATCACTTTGTTTCGGCGATGATTTGGGCGCGTGAAATGCCGTCTCACTCCTATCTTCCCTACATTCCGAGTTTCCGTCTGACGCATTCGCTGACGTGGTCGCTGCCTTTCTGCAAGGCATGTTCGCCCAAGATAGGGCTTAGCCACCGCTTCGTGGCCAAGCAGACACGCTTCAATCCGGCCACAGATCTCATTGCTTTCACGCCCGATGCCTATCATCTCGTGGGCTTTGAAGCCAGTCTTTCTGTGCCGATGCGTGAGGGAATGTCGCTCCGAATGAGTCTGATGGGCGACAACATCCTTAACCGTGAGTATAAGGAATATACCAACCGCAGCCGCTACTACGCTCATGATATGGGGCGTGATATACGCTGTATGATTACATGGAACTTCTAATTAAAACATAAAACGATGAAAACAAAGAAATTTATAAACGGCTTTGTGCTTGCTTTAAGCACTGTCTTAGCCGGTATGTTCGTGGCTTGTAACCCCGAAAAACCCGAAAATGAGAAGGAAAACAAACTGCACGAAGACCCTGTCCGCGCTGTCTTCATGTTGCAGGAAGGTACCCTTGATGATGCCGCAAACTTCGACAAAACACCGAAGATGGCCAATTTCAAGGCGTCTTCTGTGCCTGCCCAAGTGATAGAATGGCAGACTACGAAAGGCGAGGGCTGGCATGTAACGAGCGAAAACAAGGCTTTTAAGGTGAAGAACAGCGTTGACAACCCTTCCGTTGTCTATCTTCTGAAGATGGAATACTATAATGATAAGGGCGAAATGATGAACAGTCAGTTCTTCAATCTCGGTCAGGATAAGATACATCAGCACTTCTTCTCGATGTTCAAACAAGTGAAGTATCAAGGTGGAATAAGTTCTGTTCGTGTCACTGACAAGGCAGAACTGCCCTACGATTACCGCTATATAGACGAGTTGAACGGTACTTTCATCGGCGAAACTAACCCGATGGGCTTCCAGGGTCTCATCAAATTCGTGAAGCCCGGCCGCCAGTTTACACTTTCTGTTGACCTGCTTCACGCTGCAGAAAGCAAGTTCGGAGACGACGGAAAGCCTTCTCCTTTCTACAATCCGGCAAGGAAATTAGTCAGCACTGGACAGTGGGACATCAATGTCAAGCTTCCAATTACGATTGATGGACAGTCGAATGAGCGTGCAGAACTCGATCCTTCGCTCTTCAACCCGGCTAAGGCTGTGATTGAAATCTATAACGGACACCTGCACGGTCCACATGCTTTCCATCAGAACTCAATACCTAAAGAGGTTAAATATATCGGTCGTAACTATAAACTTACCTATACTTTGGAAAACGGTAAGTGGGTAGCTGACGCGCAGAATGCCAAGTCTGTCAATCTCATGGGCAGCAATAGCAATCATTATGTGTCGGCTTTCGTCATTCATTATTATGACAAATGGGGTAATGATATCACTTCACAAATCACCGAAAACGGGGAAGACAGCCATTATCAACACTTCTTCATGGTAGACAATATCCGTCCTTCTTACGGTGGAAAGAAAGAGAGTGACGACGTAAACTCGCCGAAGTTCTTCTCTTATTTCTATTGTGACACAACTCCATGGAACAAGACCAACCATTTTGACGAAGCCGATTTTACGGGTGAAAAGAACCCTATCGGCGTGAAAGGCTACTTTAAGTTTCTGCACACCCACAAGCAGTTTAACCTCGAAATACGCCTGATGCGTGCCCGAAACTCTAAGTTCAAGGATGGCAAGGCAAGTGGGTTCTGTGCACCATCCGGTAGTCAATTGACGGACGAAGCATGGATGCCGACTATCAATGTGCCTATGAACATCTATATGGACAGCGATGAACGGGAAGTTAATGACAAGGTTTACCACACCGATTTTGACAAGTTAAGCAATGATGCAAAGGACTATACACAGAAAGACTTGACATCAATTCGTTCGCTCATGGAGGCTTTCGGACTGACTAACCTCAAGGAAGCCGTTCTTGATTTCTGGTGGAATTTCAATGGCGATGCAAATCCAGAAGCCGGCAGTTTCTGGTTTTAAGAGGGAAGACAAAGCCTCACTACCAGCCCCGCTACTAAGGAATAAGGAAAAAAGGAAGCCTCTCCCCCCAACCCCTCTCCGAAGAGAGAGGGGAGTAAAGTGCCTTGGAAATGGAGTCTTTATGCGGTACAATTGGAGGACATATCACTCCCCTCTCTCTTCGGAGAGGGGTTGGGGGTGAGGCTTTATTTTACTTCTTCAGCGCTCGCATGCTGTTCATTACGGCCAGCAATGCCACGCCACTATCGGCAAACACAGCCTCCCAAAGGGTTGCCATGCCAAGAATGCCGAGCACCATCACAAGCACTTTCACGCCAATGGCAAAGATAATGTTCTGCAAGACGATGCGACGCGTGCGCCTGCCGATAGCAATTGCCTCGGCCACCTTTAGTGGATCGTCAGTCTGAATGACCACATCGGCAGTCTCTACTGCCATGTCTGCGCCCATCTTTCCCATGGCAAATCCGACATTACTCAATGCCAACACCGGAGCATCATTAATGCCGTCGCCAATGAAAGCGACCTCTCTTCCTTCGTGTTTCAATGCTTCGATGTGCGCAACCTTATGTTCGGGGAGCAAGTCGCCATAGCCTTTTACGTAGTCTTTTGCATCTTCAAACTGCACAACAAGGCGGTCGATAAGTGCCTGCTTGTCGCCACTGAGCACCTGCATCATCTTGATTCCCTGGGCTTTCAGACGCTTCGGCAGTGTAAAAATGCCGGCTTTCGGCGTGTCTGCCAATAGGATATAGCCCTTGAACTGCTTGTCTTCGGCCACGGCAACGATAGTTTCGGCCACGCTTTCCAAGGCTTCATCATAGTTCACTCCCTCTTGTTTCAGCAGCTTCAACGTGCCCATCAGCCACGTTTTATACTTCATTCCGTAGCCGGGAACATTCTCAATCTGGTTTTTGTCCACATCAATCAGCTCCTTTCCCTGCATGGATTTCACGATAGCTTGGGCGATAGGATGACTGTTCACGGCTTCAACAGCAGCCACAAGTGCCATGTCTTCTTCAGAGAGTCCTACCGTTTTCTCCACTTGGAATGTTCCTGTTGTCAGCGTTCCTGTCTTGTCAAACACGGCCGTATCAAGCTTTGTGACGGCATCCAGACTGTTACTTCCCTTGAAAAGTATGCCTCGCCGACTCGCAGCACCAATGCCGGCGAAGTAGCTCAAAGGTACACTGATGACTAAAGCACAGGGGCAACTGATGACAAGGAACACCAAAGCGAGGTGCAACCAAACGGAGAAATAATAATTGAAAGCGGTAAACAGCGACACCATCCACGGCACTATAACCACCAAGAAGGCCAAAGCAATGACTGCAGGTGTATAGATATGCGCGAAACGATGAATGAAATTCTCGGTAGGAGCCTTGCGTTCGGTAGCTTCTTCAACCATTTTCAGCATACGACTGATGGCACTCTCATTGGCTTTCCGCACCACACGGAGCCATACAACGCTGTCAGTGGCTATCATTCCAGCCATGACTTCCTGTCCGGCTTCTATCAATCGCGGCATCGATTCGCCTGTCAGTGCAGCCGTGTTAAAGGTGGCTGAAGACTCAAGAAGACGCCCGTCAAGGGGCACACGTTCGCCTGGCCGTACTTCAATCTTTGCGCCAATCTCCACATTCTCGGGTCGTTCTTTGCGTCCATCCGGCATTCGTGCAAAGTCAGGACGAAAGGCAAGAAGACTCTTGATGTTGTCGCGTGCACGGTCAACAGCCCTGTCTTGCAGTCCTTCTCCAATGCAATAGAGCAGCATAACGGCTGTTGCTTCGGGATATTCTCCTAAGTATAGGGCGCCAACTGCAGCTACCGACATGAGCATAAACTCGCTGAAGAAATCGTGTTCATGCTTGATTGCCTTCCATGCCTTGTGCATGACGGGCAGTCCTACGGGCATGAAGGCCACAATATAGATAAAGAAGATGAGATAGGGATTAATGAACCAGAACATAGGAAGTTTGTCGAGAAGTAATCCTATGACCAAGAATACCGCCGATGCGATGATGAGTCCCCAGTTCATTCCTTCCTCTTCATGTTCGTGATGATGTGCTTCGTGTGCCATATTTCTTTTGTTTTGATTTCTGTTGGCAAAGGTAAGGAAAAGGTTTTGCAACCGAGTTGCAAAGTAAAGCAGGTTGTTTTATTTTCCTTTACAATAATTCTCAAATAGCAGGAAAATTCAGAATAAGTTTTCCCTAAGCCCGAAATATGCAAGCTTTGAGAATGTTTTGCAAAGCGTTGGCTATCAGGTAATTACCTCGTTCTTTTGAAATTAATGTGCATCTTGACGTCAATGTGTGTTGTTATTTGCGTCAAATGGCGGTGCAATCTGCGTCAAGTTACAGTGCAATCTGCGTCAAATGGCGTGGTAACTCCATTCACTTTACGCGGTAAAGTGAATGGAGACAAAGCCTCACCCCCAACCCCTCTCCAAGGAGAGGGGAGTGATATGCCCTCCAATTGTGTCCATTACTGTGCGTCATTTACATGTGTATTATCATTTATATACAGATATATTACATTCTATAACCCATAAAATTATCGCCCTACATGTACTGAATAGTATTCAGATTTAGCCTATCAGTCTCCAATTTCCAAGGCATTTTACTCCCCTCCCTCTTCGGGGAGGGGTTGGGGGTGAGGCTTCCTTTCCTCTTTATTCCTTAGCAAAGGGGTTGGGGGATGAGGCTTTGTTTTCCTTTTTCCCCTCCTTGGAGGGGTTAGGGGAGGCTTTCGTTTGATTGGGTGTGAGGCTTCTTTTCCTCCTTATCTCTTGCCTATTCGCCTTATTTGCACTATCTTTGCAAAATATAAATTGTTAGGCATGACAGAAGATTTCGACATAAGAGAAGAGCGTCTATCGACGGAAGAGAAGGACTTTGAAAACGCACTTCGCCCACTGAGATTTGCTGATTTCAACGGACAAAAGAAAGTGGTTGAGAACTTAGAGATATTCGTTGAGGCAGCTAAATATCGTGGCGAACCGCTCGACCATACGTTGCTTTATGGGCCTCCGGGACTCGGAAAGACCACACTGAGCAATATCATTGCCAACGAACTTGGCGTGGGTTTCAAGATAACCAGTGGGCCGGTGCTCGACAAACCAGGTGATCTTGCCGGCATATTGACTTCACTTGAACCCAACGATGTACTCTTTATCGATGAAATCCACCGTCTTTCGCCCGTTGTTGAAGAGTATCTTTACTCGGCCATGGAGGACTATCGCATCGACATAATGATTGACAAAGGCCCTTCTGCACGGTCTATCCAGATTGATTTGAACCCCTTCACACTCGTTGGAGCCACGACACGCAGCGGTATGCTTACAGCCCCTTTGCGTGCTCGTTTCGGTATTAACATGCACTTGGAATACTATGATCCCGAGACATTGAAGCGCATCATACGCCGCTCGGCTATGCTGCTGAAGGTGCCGATTGACGATGAAGCCGCCATAGAAATCAGTAGGAGGAGTCGCGGAACGCCTCGTATTGCCAATGCGTTGCTGCGTCGTGTGCGCGACTTTGCACAGGTGAAAGGCAACGGAACGATAACTAATGAGATTGCACATATAGGACTTCAGTCGCTCAATATCGACCAATACGGGCTTGACGAGATTGATAATAAGATTTTGCTCACTATCATTGACAAGTTCAGGGGTGGGCCTGTAGGGGTCAGTACGATAGCAACGGCCATTGGAGAAGATGCCGGAACCGTTGAAGATGTCTATGAACCATTCCTCATTATGGAGGGTTTTATCAAACGAACGCCACGTGGTCGCATGGCAACTCCATTGGCCTACGAGCACTTAGGGCGTAATCCTTACATGGGAAATGTCATGGAACCCGGGCTGTTTGAATAGGAAGAGTCTCGCTTTCAAGCCTCACCACCAACCCTTCCTCGAAGGAATAAGCAGGAAAGCAAAGGGTTGGAGGAGAGGCTTTTATTATCATTTTATCTCTTTTTCTCTTGCATTTTTCAATCTAATTGCGTAACTTGCGCAACGTAAAATCTGCAATGTTATAGAAATGAAGACTATCAACAACCCATTCATTACCTACGGATATAAGGGTAATCGCTATTTTTGTGACCGCGAAAACGAAACAAAAAAACTCATCGAAGCCTTGCAAAATGATCGGAATGTGACGCTGATTTCACCGCGACGTGTAGGCAAGACCGGACTCATCAAGCATGTTTTCAGTCAGATAGAGAGGCAAGATAAGCATGTAAAATGCTTCTATATCGACATCTTCGCTACCAAGAACTTAGAGCAGATGGTGCAACTTATGGCGCGAAACATACTCGGTCACCTCGATTCTACACCGCAGGCAGCACTGAAAAGACTGCAAGAGTTCTTCGGAAGCCTGCGTCCTACGATGAGTTTTGACCAGCTTACAGGGCTACCTTCAGTTTCTTTGGACATCAAACCCACAGAGGAAGCGCAGACGCTGAAGCGGATATTCGACTATATGCAGCAGTCGAAGTATCGCTGTTACGTGGCAATTGACGAGTTTCAACAGATACTTTCCTACAACAATCAAGGCATAGAAGCCACCTTGCGGTCGTATATTCAGTTTCTTCCCAATGTTTATTTCATCTTCGCAGGCAGCATGCAGCACCTCATGGAAGAGATGTTTACCTCGGCAAATCGGCCGTTCTTCCAGAGTTCACAAATCATGTTGCTCGACAATGTGCCTGCCGAAAAGTATCTTTCTTTTGCCAATGGTTTCTTCAAATCGCAGAAACGGAGTATCAGTAAGGAGGTGTTCAGCCAGTTATATCATAAGGTAGACGGTATCACATGGTATATTCAAAGCATTCTGAACCGTGCTTATCAGTATGCAGAAGCAAGTCTTACAGACGATTTCTTCAGTCAGATTGTGGACGAACTCGTTTGCGAACAGAAACCGGTTTATGAGAATTACTATGCTTCATTAACCGAAATGCAGGCTAATCTCATTGAAGCTGTGGCCAAGGAAGGCTGTGTTGCTGCCCCACTTGCCCACCAATTCATTGCCAAATACGGGTTGAAGGCGACAAGTTCGGTGCGAACGGCGTTGAAAGCGCTTGTTGATCGCCAGTTCATCTACCGTAAACCGGAAGGTTATGTGGTCTATGACAGGTTCTTTGGTATGTGGCTTTCACGACTGTAGGAAGCCTCACCCCCAGCCCCTTTCCAAGGAGAGGGGAGTAAATAGTGTGCAAATTGTAGTTTTAATTAACTGTACTGCGTATGAAAAAAATGTTTTATTGTCTGGCAATGATAGGGCTTTTATTTGTCAGTAGTTGTGGTTCGATTCAGCAAAGTGAAGGGATTGGACAGGCCGATTCTATTCATGTAGAATACTGTGGAATGGGAGGAACAACACGATATGTCATTGATCACAGCGACACGCTCACGATATTGGATGGCGTTTTCTTTTATGATACCCTTGGGAACGAGTGCTCTCATCTCTTTGAACCTGTCAGAAAGGTTGCTTCTGACGATGTTCCGGTCATTCAACGATTGGCTCGTCAACTTTTTGTGGAACGCTCAAAGCCAGATACTTTGTGGACAAAGCCTTATCAATATGGTATGACTTGTATGCCCATTCTCTCTGTTCATGTATTTAAAAAGGGGAAAGAAAGTGCCTATTATTATGATACTGGCGAGGAAAAGAATGGCATTGTGTATTCCACATCCACTAAGATTAAGTACTCACCTGCCTTTCTTGAGTTTACACATCGGCTGAGAAAGTGTTTTTAAGAGGCCTCTCCCCCAACCCCTCCAGTAAAGAATGAGAGAGAAAGGAAGCCTCTCCCCCAGCCCCTCCCCGAAGAGGGAGGGGAGTAATATGCTTTGAAAATAGAGTCAAAATAATATATAATTGGTGAACATATCACTCCCCTCCCTCTTCGGGGAACCGTAGGTCGCTGTTCGTTGAGCTTGCGAAACGAGGAAAGCAAAGGGCTGGGGGAGAGGCTTCTTATTACAAGTTAATATCCATTTTGGCTCCAGCCATGACCCAACAGCCAGGTTGTTTCACATTACCTACATCCACATAGCTTCGGTTCAAGAGGTTGTTCCCCTCGAGATAGAGACTATATTTCGGCATATTCCATGCCAACCGAGCATCCAAAAGGCCGTAAGAGCGGTAACGATGCAACACTCCTGCAGGATCTTTGTAGCTGCCCATGCGATGCTGAAAACGGTAGTTTATACCTAAATCCAACTGCTTCCAAAGGTTCAGTTGCAGGTTTCCGGTGACCTTGTTCTTTAAATATTCCAAAGCATAAAGGCTGTGAATGCCGGCTGCTTCAATCTGATGTTGTTGAATGAAACAATAGCCGAGGTTGAATGTTTTCAGGAGTTTCTGTGTGGGAAGAAGCTGCCGAAAATCGGCATTCAGTGCTATCTCAACGCCCAAGGCATTGATTGTTCCGAAGTTAACCGACTTCCAAAGCACTGCTCCTGCAGCGTCTTTTTCACCATCGTCAATCCAGTCGATGAGATTGGTATGGTGATTATGAAATCCACTTACACTGCCCGAAAGTCCGTTCTTGCTGTATTTCACGCCCATTTCTACGGCAGCAAGCTCTTCAGGTTTAAGGTTGGGATCTGCTTTATGCCCTCCAACCGAATAGAAAAGTTCAGTTACTGACGGCATACGCAACGACGTGTTATAGCTTGCATAGACTTTCCAAGCATCACCAAGTCGGTAGCTTGCATTGACACTTGGATAGACTTTCATGTTCATTTCAGCCCAACTGTTCTTCACGGCAACCACTCCTGCCGACATCGTGAAGCGTCCAATGAGCAGGTTATGCTCTGCAACAAACTGTACATTCGTGCGGTTTAGCCCATTTTTATACATCACATTGTCTGTGCCTTTCACGTGTTTGGGCTTTGAAAGTGGGTTGCCAAGGTTTGTACTTACCAAGTCTTCGTTGCGCAGTTCTGCTCCGAAAGCCGTACAGCCTAACGTCCAGTCGAAGTAGGCATTGACGTTAACGCCGTAGACATCTGTGCGATGATAGTTGAAAGGATAGCGGTCGGCACGGTCTCTGAAGAGTTCAAATCGGTCGTAATTATGGTTCCAGTAGATAGCCGGATGCCATTTAATTGTGCCCTTTCTTGTTTCAGCTTGTACTGCCGTATAGGTCTTAAAGGTATGTTCAAACTGGTCATCATACTTGGAACTATAGTTAGTACTCGAGCCAAAGTCTTTGTTACTAAGGCCTGCATGCCAACTAATGGAGAGGTCATCATCGTCATAAAAGCCCTGATAAAAAGCCTTCTGAC
>ERZ772955.1692-NODE-1692-length-13155-cov-3.011298_pt1 | contig 13155 bp, 10 predicted proteins | sample MGYA00511133_ERZ772955 | MGnify/ENA primary metagenome ERZ772955 (study PRJEB29015, sample SAMEA2737914) | human oral metagenome | biome: human oral; feature: human-associated habitat; material: dental | place: China | collected 2149 ... | reverse complement strand
GGTATTGGTTAAAATCTTACTCGAAAATGGTTGGGAACTTGACCATACAACAGGTTCTCACGAAATTTATATGAAGGATGGTAAGACCTGTCCTGTAAAGTGTACTAAAAAAGATATACCTAATGGGACACTAGCTAGTATCAAAAGAATAACAGGGCTAAAATTCTAGCCTTGTTAGACTTTTAAAGGAGGAGATAGTCATGAAAGAAAAATATATTTACCCTTGTGTAATTTATGAAGAAGATGGTATATACTATGCAAATTTCAAAGATTTTGATGCTTGTTTTACAGATGGAGAAAGTATAGAAGAAGTAATAATTAATGCCAAGGATGTATTAGAAGGCACTATTTTTAGTTTATTAAAAAATAATTTAGAAATACCTGAACCTACATTAACAAAACCAAATTTAGAAAATAATGAATTCTTAGTTTATATTGATATTTGGCTAACACCAATTGTAGATAAAGTAAAAAATCAAACAGTAAAGAAAACATTGACTATCCCTAAATGGTTAAATGACGAGGCAGAAAAACATTCTATAAATTTTTCTAATTTATTACAAACAGCTATAAAAAAATATTTGAATATTCAAGAGAATTAGTCACTATTATGGTGGCTTTTTCTTTTGTAGTTTCAAACAAATACTAAGAGGTAAAAATAAATTTTAAAAGATTGGAGAAGAATTATGAGAAAATTGTTGTTAATTTTAAGTTTGTTCATTATAAATATTGTTGGATTGGCTTATGAGAAATGTAATCCTGAAATGATTTACGATATTGCTGTAGACACTTTGAATGGAAGTTATTTTGGACAAGATGAGACAGGTACAGTAATAATTAAACTTTCTAAAAATGCTAAAGTTTATGGAGTACATTATACTGATGAAAAAGAAGTTGAAGAAATTGGATTTGGAAATTTAGGAGACTGTACTCCCAATCCAAAAATTACAGAAATTCATATTGAAGATGCAGTATTTAATACAATGTATAATAATTATTTTGAAACATTCAGCAGTAATCATGGTGGTAATTTTTTTAAAGTAGATTTTACTTCTTGTATTGATAAAAATAAAGTATTTTGTAAAATTTATAATGATAAAGGTTTTGATGGAAAACCTTCTGGAATTGATTTTAATCAAGAAGTAGTAGACTTTGAAATTCACGGAAATGTAATAGATGTTGTAAGAAGGGGAGATTTTGTTTCTGGATATAATGATTATGAAGATTTAGAAGAAAAAAGAGCAAAGCGAGAAAAATATATCGTAAATTCGCCAAATGGATATGTTAATTTTATGAGAAAGCCTGACAACAATTCAACAATTCGTGGCAGGGTGAAAAATGGAAAAACTGTAAGTTTAATTAATGAAAAAGGTAATTGGTATTATGTTCAAGTTTTAGATGGCGAAGAATTTGGATATGTTAATAAGGAATATTTGAAAAAGAAAGATGGTGTCAAATAAAAAATGAAAAATTTAAACTATCTGATGAATTAAACTTAGATGATGTATTAAGGAATATTATAATATCTCTTATAAATTCAGAAGAATATTTAAGTCAAAATCTAAATATTGATTTCAAAAAATTTGATATAAATGAAATTATTAGTGATAAAATAATAGAAGACAAAGGAATAAGTTTTTATTTTTATTATGATTCTATAAAAAAACAAGATTTTAAATCTAAAATAGAAAAAGATTTACTAGAACTTGGATATATTGACAAAAATAAAAAAAATACTGATAATAGATATACCTTACCAATCTATATAGATGATGAACAATTAGAAAAAATAGGAATAAAAAATTATCAAGATTATTTAATAAATTGGATTTCTATAGGATATTTAAAAATGCTTATAAAAATTCACGATTTCTTGATAAATTACTACAACTTAACATTAGAAAAAGGATTGAAAAATGATGATGTAATGTTAGTTTTAATTGATATTTTAGATACAGAAGTGAAAGAATTTCCTCAAGGTTTAAAAAAATCAATAGAAGTTGGGAAAGAAACGTCTGGTAAATGCTTTTTTATAAACAAAATAATTCAGCCTGTTTCTTTAACCCCTGAATTAACATTATTATTACAAGGAAAAGATGCCTATAATATAGTACCTAGAATTTAAAAAAATTTTTTCAGGAGGAATGTCTATGACTAAAATTATTTGCAAACTATTTGGATCTCCTAAAATATATGAAGATAAAAAAGAACTTTTTTTACCTTCTGGAAAATTGTCAGCATTCTTTTACTATCTATTACTTAAAAAAGTTGTTAGTAGAGATGAAGTCGCAGGAATGTTTTGGGCTTCTTCCAATGAACAAAATGCTAAAATTAGCTTAAGAAATGCTCTTCATAAAATTAGAAAAAGTTTTAAAGAAGATATTATTTTATCCCCTAATAAATCTATTCTAACCTTAAATAAAGACTTGGATATTGATATTGATGTTGAAAAATTTCAAAAAGATCCTTTAAATAATTTTTCTTTGTATAATGGAGATTTTTTAAAAGGTTTCTATGTTAAAGAAGCCATAGACTTTGACTATTGGGTATTGGAAATAAATACTTTTTATAAGGAATTGTTTATAAAAACCTCTGAAAAAAAGATAGAAGAAGATTTCTTACAAAATAGATTTGAAAATTTAGAGACTTCTATTACTTCTCTTCTTGCAGCTGATAACTTTAATGATAAGGCTTACCTATATTTGATGAAATTTTATAAACAAAAGGGAAGATATGATAAGATCATCAATGAATATAAGAATATACAAAAACTTATGGAAGAAGAACTTGGAATAGAACCTCCTGATGAAATTAAAAATATATATAAAGAAGCACTAAAATGTATTGAAAAAAGCAAAGAAATTAACATCAAAAAAAATACAATAGATATCTATTGTAGAGATTTTGAATTAGATAGTATACAACTGAACTTAGATAATTTTCAAAAGAAATTCTCCAATAAATCTATTCTTATAACTGGAGAATCTGGAATTGGCAAAACTATTCTAAAAAAAGAAATTCTAAATAGAAATAATGAAAAGTTTAAAATTTTTGAAACTGCTTGTTTTAGTATGGAAAAAGATTTTTCATACTTACCTTGGATGAATATTATAAGAGACATGGAGAATGAACTTTTAAAGTTTAATTTAAAAAGACCTCATCTATGGGATAATATTTTAAAAAATTTATTTTTTGATGGTGCAAATAATATTCAACCTTCTATTGAAATACTTGAAAATAAAGAAAATTTCAATATTGATTTAATTTATAATTCAATTTATAGTGCCTTAGATATATTAAGTAAAGAGAAAAAAATTATTATAGTTTTTGAAGATATTCAATGGGCTGATCAATTAAGTATAAAATTGCTAATAAATTTAATTTTACATATTCATTCAAATGTATTATTTATTTTAACAAAAACTAATAGCATTGATGTTGTAACAGACAGATTATTTCTAACTTTAAAAGACTTGAGTAAAATTCTTCTAATAGATTTAAAACCTTTTTCTAAAAGAGATATTGCTCTTATTATCAAAAAAAATTTTTCTCAAAAAAAGATTACTGATGACGAAATAGATGAAATTTTTGAAAAATCTAAAGGAAATCCTTTCTTTTTAAAAGAATATATTGAACTTTTTAAAAAGAATAAGAAAAATAATGAAATTACTTCTAAGTTATACAATGTCTTACAAGAAAAGTTTTTAAATTTAACTGAAAATGAAATGAATATATTAAAAATAATTTCTGTTTTCTATGGTGATGTTAATCTAGATACTCTATTAAAACTTATAAATTTGAAAGCATTTGAAGCTTTAAAATTTTTAAATTTATTAATAGAAAAAAATATAATTGAAGAAAAGAAAAAAGATAGTAAAGTTATAATAACATTCACATATTCAGCGTATAAAGATTATATTTTTAATGAAATGAATGATTCATCTAAACAAATTATAAATATGGAAATTGCAAAAACTTTAGAAGAAGAACTTTCAAATTTAAATAATATTGCAACATACAATAAACTTAAATATCATTATCAAAAAGCTAATGAAAATATCAAAACCTTAAAGTATGATGTATACATTTTAAACTATTATTTAAATTTTAATCACGAAATTTTCCCGAATTTAGATGATTATGATTTAAGTAAACAAGTGAAATTATTTATAGGGAATGATAAAGCCAATAAATGGATGAATGAAATTGAAAAAGAACTTATGTTAGTTAAGAAATCTAAGATGAATTCATTAGATATACAAGAAATTAAAAAAATTGAATTAATTTTTATGTATTGTAAAGGTAGATATTTAATAAGAGAAGGAAGCTATACTAATGGTATAAAATTGATGAATAGGGTTATAAGTGTTGCTAGAGATTTGAAAGAAGAAAAAATAGAAATTTCTGCTCATAAACAAATGGCAATTTATGCAATACAAATCAATAATCCTCAAATTATGTTAAAACATATAATTGAAGGGATAAAAATAACAAGAATAGAAAAAAGTGTTGATATTGGAGTTTTTTACAGACTCTATGGAGTTTTTTACCTTATAAAAGATGAGTTTAAGACAGCTGAATCACTATTTAAAAAATCTATTGAATTATTTTTAGAATTTGAAAGAATAGGTGATAAAAATTCTATAAGTATAGCAGCTAATTATAATTATATTGGTGAAATAAGAAATTCAGAAGGAAACTTTAAAAAAGCAATGGAGTTTTTTAACAAAGCTATAAATCTTTGTGAAAACTACGAGGTTTCTTGCCTCTCTACTTTTTATATAAATGCAGGTAAAACAAGTTATTTAATGGGTAATTTTCAAGATATGAAAAAATTTTTCTTACTTGCTGAAAAAATAATTAAAAATTTTGATTCATATTGGAAAAATTCTGTTTTAAATGCATTTCTAGCCTTAGATGCCTTTTTAGAAAATGATAATTTAAAAGCTATACATTATTTAAAAAGTGCAATGTCAGAAGGAAAAATAATAAATAATCCAAGAGATATTGGTATGGTTTATTTTGTAGAAGCTATTATTATATATTCTATTGAAACTAAAAATTTTAAAAAATATGAAAATATTAAAAAAATTTTGGAAGAAAATTCAAATTTTTATTATTATAAGGCTATAAAATATTTAGATTCTACAAGAGATAAAGCTGAAATAGAGTATTTAAAAAATTTTTTAAATATAAATAAAATGTAACTAATTAAACTGACTAGCTATTATAAACGAATGTATTGTTTGTAATAGCTATTTTATTTAAAAAATTTTTTTGAAAAATATAAAAATAAAAACGGAACATTAACGATAATAAAATATAATTGCCTCATAAGAGTAAAAAACTTATTCCACATATTAAGTTAAAATTAGATTAATTAGAAAAAGGAGAGTGAAGTTTTATGAATGGTGAAAAAGGATTATATTTTAGAGAAAATCCAGAAATTCTTTATGAGGTGAAAGCACAAGGTGGTGGTTTAAAGGACAAAGAAACTTTAAGATGTAAAGGTTGGCGTCAAGAAACTATCCTTAGGATGTTAGAATTCAATATGGAAAATGCTGAAATTCCAGAATTACTTGTAATTTATGGTGGAAATGGAAAATGTGCTAGAAACTGGGAATCATACTGGGCAATTGTAGATTCTTTAAAAAATCTTGAAGATGATGAAACTCTTGTTGTCCAATCAGGAATGCCAGTAGCAATTTTTAAGACACATAAAGAAGCACCTGTTGTTGTTATGGCAACTACAAATATAATGCAAGCAACTTGGGAAAGGTTCTATGATTTACAAGATAAAAATCTTACTATATTTGCTCAATATACAGCTGCTCCTTGGGAATATATTGGAACTCAAGGTGTTATAGAAGGAACATTTGAAACACTTTCTGCAATAGCAATGAAAAAATTTAATGATGATTTAAGTGGAAAAATATATTTAACTGCTGGTGCAGGAGGAATGGGAGCAAATCAAACTTGGGCTATGAAAATGCATGGTGGAGTTTGTATAGTAGTGGATGTCAATGAAAAAACAATGAAAAAAAGAATAGAAAAAGATTATCTTGACATAATTGCTCCATCTTTAGAAGAAGCAATTAGAATAGCAAAAGAAAATGCAAAAGCTAAGAAACCTATCTCAATTGGAGTAGTTGGAAATGCCGCTGATATGTATGAAAAAGTTTTAGCCAGCGATTTTAGACCTGATATTTGTTCAGAAATGTGTCCATGCCATGATCCTATTTCTTATATCCCTTCAGGTTACACAGCAGAAGAAGCTGACAAGTTAAGAATAGAAAATAGAGAAAAATATTTACAACTTGCTAGAGAAACTATGAAAAGACAACTTGCAGCTATGGTTGCATTAAAAGCTGATGGAGTTGAAGTTTTTGAATATGGAACTTCAATCAGAAAAGAATGTATGGATGCTGGGTTCCCTAGAGAAGAAGCTATGAAAATTAAAGGATTTGTTGCTGAATATATAAGACCTCTATTCTGTGAAGGAAGAGGGCCATTCAGATGGACTTGTTTATCAAGAGATCCTGAAGATTTAAAAGTCTCTGAAGAAATAGCTTTAGAAATTTGTAAAGGTGATAAACTTGTTGAAAGATGGATAAATTTAGCTAGAAAAAATTTACCTATTGAAGGAATGCCTGCAAGAATTTGTTATATGGGATTTGGTGAGAGAAAAAGATTTGGTCTTGCTATCAACCAAGCTATAAAAGATGGAAGAATAAAAGGTACTGTTGCATTCTCAAGAGATAACCTTGATTCTGGTTCTATTGTGAATCCTACATTTGAATCTGAAAACATGCCTGATGGTGGAGATTACATCTCAGACTGGCCATATCTAAATGCATTGTTAGATTGTGCTGCTGGCTGTGATTTAATAGCAATTCAACAAAACTATTCAATGGGTGAAGCAGTTCATACAGGTGTTACAATGATAGCTGATGGAACTGAAGAAGCTGATAGAAGACTTGCTGCTTGCTTGACAACAGATTCTGGAATAGGAGTTATCCGTCATGCACAAGCTGGATATAAGGCTGCTAAAGATGTTGCAAATGGTAAAGGAAAATTTACAACAGATTCTATCAAAGTTCCTTTGTGGTGGCAACCTGCTGAAAAAGTTACTTTTGGTCCAAAAGGAAAATATAGATAAAAAATGAATAAATAGTTCAATGTGATGCAAGATTAGCTTGGCTATTTTGCATCATATTTTATATATAAACAAAAATTTTAACGAATCAAAGGAGGAAGCATTATGGTACTTTTTAATCCAATTGTAATATCAGTTTTTGTTTTAACCATATTATGTTTATTCAAATTACCAGTTCTTGCAGCTCTTTTATTATCAGCTCTTACAGCAGGACTAGCTGGAGGTTTTAATCTTACAGAAACCATGACTACATTTATTGGTGGAATGGGAGGAAATGCTAACACAGCTCTTAGTTATATTTTACTTGGTGCTTTAGCATATACTATAAATAAAACTGGTGCAGCAGACATTTTAGCAAAAAAAATTTCAAGACTTGTTAAAGGAAATAAATTTGTTTTAGCTTTAATTATTGTTTTAGTTTCTATAGCATCAGGAACTATTATTCCTGTACATATAGCATTCATTCCTATATTAATCCCTCCTCTTTTAGCAATGATGAATCAAATGAAGATGGATAGAAGAATGTTAGCAATATGTTTTGGCTTTGGGTTAAAGGCTCCATATATAACTATTCCTGTAGCCTATGGTGCAATATTTCAAGGAATAGTTAGAGACTCAGTAAATGATGCTGGATTAAGTATAGGTTTAGACCTTGTTTGGAAAACAACTTGGATGGCAGGACTTGCCATGTTATTTGGGTTAGTTTGTGGCTTAATATATTATTCAAAAAATAGAGAATATAGAATAGATAAAGAAAGTTATGAAGATTTTTCCAACGATTCTGAAGAAATAACTATTGAACTTAAACATTGGCTAACACTTGGAGCAGGTATTATAGCATTAGTTGTACAATTAATAACTGGTTTACTTCCACTTGGAGCAATAGCTGCTTTAATATTTTTAGTGCTTGTAAGAGTTGTTAAATGGAAAGAAATTCAAGAAATTTTAGAAGGTGGAATTCATTTAATGGGATTTATAGCTTTTGTAATGCTTATTGCTTCAGGATATGCTACTGTCATAAGGGCAACAGGAGCTGTTGATCAATTAGTTGAAAGTGCATTTAATATGCTAGGTGGCTCAAAATTAGCTGGTTCTTCTATAATGATTTTATTGGGACTTCTTATAACAATGGGAATAGGAACATCTTTTGGTACAGTTCCTGTTATTGCTGCTATTTATGTACCTCTTTCTATAAAACTTGGTTTTTCTCCAGCTGCAATAGTATTTATGATAGCAGTTGCTGCTGCCCTAGGTGATGCAGGTTCTCCAGCTTCTGATACTACTTTAGGTCCAACAGCAGGATTGAATGCAGATGGTCAACATGATCATATTTGGGATACTTGTGTCCCTCAATTTATATGTTATGATATTCCACTTATGATAGTAGGAATTATTTGTCCATTATTTATATGAATTGATAAGGTGGGATTATGACTTATATACTTCTAAAAAATTGTAGAGAATTACTAACTGTTGAAGAAAATGCAAAAGATTTAATAGGTTTAAAAAAGGATACTTCCCTATTAATTGAAAATGAAAGAATAAAAAAAATTGGAACTTATGAAGATTTAAAAAAAGAAATCTCATTAAACAACTTTCAAGAAATTGATTGTTCTGATAAAGTTGTTATGCCTGGATATGTGGATTGTCATACACATCTTATTTTTGGTGAAAGCAGAGTAGATGAATATGTAGCTTCTTTTACTATGACTAAAAATGAAATTAAAAACAAGATTGCTAGAATTGGAATAGAAGCTTCTATATTTTCAACTAGAAATGCAACTGATGAAGAGCTTATAAAATCTTCTTTAATAAAATTAAATAGAATGTTAAAACATGGAACAACTACTGTTGAAATAAAGTCTGGCTATGGTATTGACATGGAAACAGAAATCAGACTTTTAAAATTAATAAATATTTTAAAAGAAAAATCTCCACAAACAATATTAAGTACATATTTAGGTGCTCATTATTTTGATACTAAAATGGGAAAAGAAAAATATATAGATTTTATGATTAATGAAGTTATGCCAATAATAAAAGAAAAAAATCTTGCTCAATTTTGTGATATTTGGTGTGATGAAGGTTATTATGATGCTAAAGATTGCTATAAAGTCTTAAAAGCTGGTTTAGAAAATAATATGCTTCCAACATTACATACAGAATGTTATTCAGCAATAGGTGGAGCCAAAGTTGCTGCTAAATTAAAAGCTGCAAATGTAGGTCATCTAAATTATATAAGTTCAGAGGATATAAAATTATTAAAAGAAACAAATGTTGTTGGAGTTTTAATTCCAACTACTGACTTTTCTGTTAATCATAAGAACCCTTTTAACCCTAAACCTATGTTAGATGAAGGAATGACAATAGCAATTGCTACTAACTTAAATCCTGGAAATTGGATAGAAGATATGAATATCTCAATGATATTAGCTTGTAGAAATCATAAAATGACAGAAAATGAAGCCATTAGAGCTACGACATTTGGAGGAGCTAAAGCATTAAAAATTGAAAAAGACTATGGTTCACTAGAAATTGGAAAGTTTGCTGATATACAAATTAGAAATTCTGATAACTATAAAAATGTAGTCTATAAATTTGGAGTAAATGAGGTAGAGCATGTTATAAAAAAAGGTAAAATTATCTTTTAAAATAATAGGAGAAATTATGGATTATAAAAAAATTTTTGATTTAATATTAGATGAAAATGATTTTACAGTTGGAGGTGGCTCATCTTCAGCTATAGTTGGAGCTATGGCTTGTGGACTGATGGCAATGGTTGCTAATCTTTCAAAAGGAAAGGACTATGGTTATTCTGACAAAGAATATGACGATATAATTAAAGAATTAAATGAGGCAAAAGCTAATTTTTTACAAGGAGCAGTTGAAGACAATAAGGCATATATGTTAATTGTTAATGCCTATAAATTACCAAAAGCATCTGATGAAGAAAAAGAAATTAGAAAGAAAGCTATTCAGAATGCTGGTATTGAAGCTGCAAAAGTTCCTCTTTCAAATGCTTTACTAAATAAAAAAGTAAATGAAATTGGAAAAAAATTATTAGAAAAATCTAATCCAGCTTGCATAACTGATTTACAAGCTGGTGTAGACTTATCTTATATTGGAATTAATATGGGAAAGTCAAATGTAAAAGCTAACCTACCTCTTATAAAAGATGAAAAAATAGTAAAAAATTTTGAAGAAGAAATAAAAAATTTATAAATTATAAAAAAGGAGTTAGTTATGCAAAAAATAGTAGAAATTAATGGAAGTAATTTAACAATTGAAGATGTGGTTGCAGTTGCAAGATATGGAGCTAAAGTAAAATTAGATGAAAAACAAAAAGATAAGATTTTAGAATCTAGAAAATATGTTGAGGATGCTCTTTTTAATAAAGTACCTATTTATGGTATTAACACAGGTTTTGGAAAATTTGAGAATGTTCCTATTTCTGAAGAAGAATTAGAATTATTACAAAAAAATTTAATTTATTCAGATGCATGTGGAGTTGGAAAAGCATTTGATACAGAAGTTGTAAGAGCTATGATGTTACTTAGAGCTAATGCTATCAGTAAAGGTTTTTCAGGTGTTATGATTGAAACAATAGAATGCTTATTAAATATGTTAAATGCTGGAGTACATCCAATAGTTAGATCAAAAGGTTCTGTTGGTTCCTCTGGTGATTTATGTCCTTTAGCACATATGGTTTTACCTATGATAGGAGAAGGTGAAGCTGAATATAAAGGAGAAATTCTTTCTGGAAAAGAAGCTATGAAAAGAGCTGGAGTTTCTACTATAACATTAAAAGCAAAAGAAGGTCTAGCCCTTATAAATGGAACTCAAGCAATGATGGGAAATGCTGTTTTAGCTGTTTATGATGCTGAAAATTTATTAAAACAAGCTGATATTGTAGCTGCTCTTACTGTAGATGCTTTAGGAGGGATAGTAGATGCTTTTGATGAAAGAATACATTTAATAAGACCTCATAAAGGACAAATAGATTCGGCTGAAAATCTTAGAAATCTATTAAAAGATTCTAAAAAAACAACAAGACAAGGTGAAAAAAGAATGCAAGATGCTTATTCTTTAAGATGTACTCCACAAGTTCATGGTGCTTCAAGATTAGCCTTTGACTATGTTAAACAAACTGTTAAAACAGAAATTAATTCAGTTACAGATAATCCTCTAATTTTTCCAGGAGAAAATGGTGCTTGTATTTCAGGAGGAAACTTTCATGGTCAACCAATTGCAATAGCTATGGATACGCTTGGAATTTTAGTCTCTGAAATTGCTAATATTTCTGAAAGAAGAATTGAAAAATTAGTAAATCCTGCTTTATCACATGGTTTACCAGCATTTTTAGTGAAAAATGGTGGAATAAATGATGGATTTATGATACCTCAATATGTTGCTGCTGCTTTAGTATCTGAAAATAAAGTTTTAGCTCACCCAGCTTCTGTTGACTCTATCCCTACATCAGCTAATCAAGAGGATCATGTTAGCATGGGAACAATAGGTGCTAGAAAAGCAAGAACAATAGTTGATCATGCTCAACATGTAGTGAGTATTGAACTTTTATGTGCAGCACAAGCTGCAGATTTTTGGGACTCTAAAAATTTAGGAGTTGGTACTAAAGAAGCATATAGAACTCTTAGAGAAAAAGTTGATTTTATGGAAAATGATGTTATTTTCTATCCACTTATGGATAAATCATTTGAAATAGTAAAAAATGCTATATTATTAGCTAATGTTGAAAAAATAATAGGTTTATTAAAATAGAAAGATAAGGTGGAAAAATGAATAAAGTTTTAATGGCAGAAGTAAATATTAGTGAAGGAACAAATAAAGAATTAATTGAAAAAGTGAAAAAATCATTTATAGATGAAAAAAATATAGAAATAATTGATATAGATTGTAATGTTGATCACAATAGAACTGTTTTTACTTATAAAGGAGAGCCTGATGCAGTACTAAATGCTACCAAAAAATTAGCTAAATGTGCTATTGACTTAATAGATATGAGAAATCATAAAGGCTCTCATCCTAGAATGGGGGCTGTGGATGTAGTTCCTTTTATTCCAGTTAAAAATGTAACAACAGAAGAAGCTGTTGAAATTGCAAAAGAATTTGGAAAATATTTAGGTGAACAAGGGGTTCCTGTATATTTTTATGAAGATGCACAAGAAAAAGAATATAGAAAAACTTTACCTAGTATAAGAAAAGGACAATATGAAGCCTTAGAAGAAAAAATGAAAGATCCAAAATGGCTACCAGATGAAGGACCAAAAGAATTTAATCCTAAATCTGGTGGAACAGTTACAGGGGCAAGATTCCCATTGATTGCTTTTAATATTAATTTAGATACATATAATCTTGAAATTGGTAAAAAAATTGTAAAGGCTGTTAGAGCAACCACTGGTGGATATTCATGTATTAGAGCAATAGCTTTAGAACTTGAAGAAAAGAAACAAATTCAAGTATCAATGAATATGATAAATTATGAAAAAACTCCTATACATAGAGTTTTTGAAACTATAAAATCTGAAGCTAATAGATATAATGTAAATATTGTTGATACAGAATTAGTTGGTCCTGTTCCTATATATGCTTTAAGAGATGTTTTAGATTTCTATTTAAGAATTGCTGATAGCTTCTCTTTGGATCAAATATACTTTTAAGATTACAAAAATTATATTAAAATTAATTTAACAAAAAAATAAATTGGAGGAAAGCAATGATAAAAAATATAGTAATAGGATTATTAGGAATTGCAAGTTTGTCTTTTGCAGGGAATATTAAAAATGTGGAAGCGATAACAGAAGTGTTTGGAGATGGAGAAAAATTATCAGCAGTTGTGTTTACATACGATAAAGAAATTGTTGGGAATTCAGTTTCTGTTTCAGATTATAAAGTAGAAGGCAGAGAAATTGAAAAAGTATATGTAAGTAAACAAAATGAAAGCAATGATAAAAAATCAAAAAATGGAAAATATGTAATTT
>ERZ772955.1688-NODE-1688-length-13178-cov-3.060123_pt1 | contig 13178 bp, 18 predicted proteins | sample MGYA00511133_ERZ772955 | MGnify/ENA primary metagenome ERZ772955 (study PRJEB29015, sample SAMEA2737914) | human oral metagenome | biome: human oral; feature: human-associated habitat; material: dental | place: China | collected 2149 ... | reverse complement strand
TATATGCTTTAAAAGCATAGCATCAGAGGCTTGTCTTTGGCGCGGTCGGCAAATTCGGAAGAGACATGCTGATGAGGGGCGTGCTGAAAAAAACATGGGCATGGAGACAGGTGGTTTCCCATCTGGGAAAAAGTATAGCAAGATAACTCGTGTATGAAAAACACCGTCCCCGAAGTACCCGAACTGGCTAAAAATTAAGGTCAGGGACGGTATTTAACATGAGTGTACCTGAACTACATCTTGTAGTGAGAAAAGTGGTGCTTGCTTCTCTTGATTACCTAATATCTGGCCGCATATGCCTTGTCAAGGGCGTAGCCGCATAGCGGTGCGAAGCACCCTTTACAAGGCATGTGAGGTCAGATACACAACATATAGAGAAGCAAGCTTAGTTGGGGGACGGTGTCCCCGAAGTAAAAAGAAGGAGGAATGGTAAACATGCTTAAGCCAAAACCGAAATTTAAAGCGAATCGTGTGTTTTCCGTGCGGCAGGACGGATTCTTCGGAGAATACTACGAGCTGGAAACGAAGGCATATCAGAAAAAGGGAATCGTCGTTTGTTCAGGCTCGGACGGAAGCTTTCTGTTTACACAGCTGGCTGCCTGTATGTTTGCCGATGCTGGAATGCCTGTGATTGCGCTTGGTTACTGGAACGAGGAAGGAACGCCAAAGGATCCTGCGGGAATTCCCGTAGAATATATGCGTCGCGCCTGCCAATGGCTGAAAGAAGAAAAGGGATTACATCCTGCGGTCTGGGGTATCTCTTTAGGCGGTGAATACGCTCTTCTTTGCGCAAGTCTTTTTTTCGAAATCGAGTGTGTGGTTGCGGCTGCGCCTGTGCACATCCTGACGCAATGCGGAAGTTTTGTCGGAGGCCTTCATTTTGCCAAGGGTTCTCCTTTTACCTTGGAAGGCAAACCGCTACCTTATATCGGCGTAACGGATAAGGAAGAAAAAACATATCTCAGGCGCATGAAAAAGAATTTCTGGGTAAAGCGTGAACCGGATATGCTTTTCTATTATGATGAGGTGTTGAAAAAGCCGCACGACTCGGCGGCGGATATAAAGGTGGAGAATATCAAAGGTCCGGTGCTTTTGATTTCCGGCGAGGCGGATGTTATGGTTCCGTCCAGCTGGGTCTGCAAGCAGGTCATGGAGCGCTTAGAGCAAAATAGTCATCCCTATGCGCACAGGCATCTGAATTATGAAAAGCTAAGTCACTACGCTGCCATGTTCAGGCCGGTCAGCAGTGCCCTTTTCAAAGTGGAAAGGAAATTCCCAAAGGAATGTGACGAGAGCAGAAGAAAGAGCTGGGAAGAAACATTGAAATTCCTTGCAGAAGAATGGAGGGTATAAAGATGCTACTGACGATTTTTCTTGCAATCGTATTTTGCGGAGCGGCCACCTTGTTTTTTGTGTCGGCTGTGGCCTTTGCTGAGTTTGATAAGCTTTTTTCGTCTGCTCCTAAAGAAGTACAGAAAATGATCAAGCCCAGAGGACATGAGCTGTTTGACGGTGCAGGGGCACTGGGCTGGGCGCTTATCGTGATCAGTGTCATCATGATACTGGGCATCGGCGTCATTGCGGTCTGGGATGGCATCAGAAACGATTTCACGTTTGGACAGTTTTTTTAAGATTCGTACTGATATTTACCATTTACAAGGTGTATGACATGATCTTCTTTGACTGGTTCCTGCTGCTGAAATCCCGATTCTTCCAATTCTACTACCCAGAGGTGGAGGATTCGGCCATGCCGAAGAAATACGGATTTAACATCAAAAGCCAGCTGCTGAAGCTGCTCGTGATATTCCCTGCCGCATCTGCACTTGCGGCCTGGATCTGCACGTTATTTTAAAAGCCTTGGAAGGAGGAGCTTAAGTGAAAATGAATATGATTGGAATCCATAACAATCTGGACAGAGCACGGATCAAGAAGCTCCTGATCATCGAGCTGATCGGTTCGGTGATGACCGGCATCGGAGATTTTCTCGTGGGCATCGGAGATGAAACTGTCGGTGCAAATCTTGCGGAAGCGTTGATGTCCAGCGCACCGAACTTGCCCGACGCACAGCTTATATGGGGCGGCCTTCTGGGTGCTTTCGGGCTGTTTTTGGAAGGGCTCGCTTTCTTTGCCGTCTACCGTCTCATGGCAGATGCCGCGCCGAAATATGCGCATATCTATCGGGCTTCGATCTTCGGCCTCATCTGGCTCGCGCCCATCGGCTGCCATATGAACATAGGACTTTTGAATTATGCCTACAAGAATCTGCTGATGCTGGACGCAGGGGTCGCGGCAAGAGCGACTAAGTTGATGATATACGCCTTCTGCGTGCCACTGTGGGTGATACTAATCATCTTATGGCTTCCGGAACTGATCGTGCAGTTCAAGGCCTTTGCCAAAGGCTATACGCCCTATCCGAAGAAGGCAAAATGGTTCCATATGTTTGTCGGCATGATCCCGGCGCTTGTAATTGCAGTCATCGCCAGGCCGCATACGGCTCTTGGCGCAGGGATTGGCACAACATTCTTAAGTCTTGGGAATGTCTTCACCTTCGGCGGTCTGCTGGCGACGCTGCCGGATGAAGAGCGGTTCGAACAGTTCAGGAACGAATTAGAATGGACAAGGTAAAGGATAAAGATGAAGCTGAGTGTAAAAGAATATGAAGCCATGCAGATGGGATGGCGTAAATGGTATATAGAAAAGATAGAGCTCAGGCAGTTCAAAAAATACGGTCTGATCATAAAAGATAAGGATATTCTTGAAGTCGGCTGCGGAAACGGCTATTGTGCCTCACTGATCTGTAAGGAAGGTCCGCGTTCCTATAAGGGAATCGATATTATGAGTGAGCAGCTGGATCAAGCGTGTTCTCTTGAACTTGGCCAGGCTGAATTCATTGAGGCAAGTGCATCTGATCTGAGTATCTTCCCCGATAATAGCTTTGACGCGGTGCTGGATTTTTGTATACTCCATCATGTGGAAGGCTGGCGTACCTTCTTTGATGAGGCGCACAGAGTATTATGAGAAAACGGTAGTCTTCTATATCGCCGATTTGTCAAAAAGGTGCATACATATCGTAGATGCGCTACTGCATTGGGATCACAATGCAGTAGCCTTATTCACGTTTAGGGATTTGAGAAAGAGGCAGCTGAAAGAGGATTCAGACTGATTCACAAAGCGGATTATGCATGTATGAAGATGATGCATGTGCAATTGATCCGAAAGCAGACTTTGGGGTTTGCGAATTGCTGCGATTACATGATGGTCGGTGATAAAGACCCTCTGGTAAAGGAACATCCACAGTATCATGCTGATATAGGATATATCAGGAATAAATAGTATTGAATTTGCTATAGATTGAAAACACTTTGAGGTGGATATGAGAATATTAATTTACGGAGCAGGTGTTATTGGGAGTTTGTACGCTGCCATCCTCTCTGAGGCAGGAGAAGAAGTTTCAGTCTATGCCAGGGGAAGCCGCCTGTCCACGCTGGAAGAAAACGGCCTGAATTATAAAAGAAACGGTGAGATAAGAACTGCGGCGGTGACGGTGTTGTCCAATCTGCTACTGGAGGACAACTACGATTTTATCCTTCTGACTGTAAGAGAATATCAGCTGCATGCAGCGCTGGAGGAGCTTAGGAAAAACAGCAGTCCAACCATTGTTACGATGGTGAATTCCCTGGAGCCTTATTCTGTCTGGGAAGAGATCTGTGGTGAGGGGCGTATTCTTCCGGCTTTTCCTGGAGCAGGTGGCGGCTTTGACGGAACGGTTCTGGATGCCGATCTGACACCCCGTGTCATTCAGCCCACTACAATAGGAAAAACGGATGGTAGGGAAAAGATCTTGAGAAAGCTATTTCAAAAAGCAAACATCCCATGCCAAATCGTAGAGAATATGTATGTATGGCAGGTATGTCATCTGGCTATGGTCGTTCCGATTGCGGATGCATACTATGAATCGAAGCATCCGAAGCATGCAGGAAAAAGCCGGAAGTTAATGAAAAACACGGCAATCCAAATTCGTGAAAACTTTCGGCGTGTGAGAATAATGGGAATGAGACTATCTCCTGCAAAGATGAAAGTTTTCCTGATCTGTCCTCCGTCCATTGCCGCAACTATACTTGGCTTTGTATTTCGAAGCAGGTTCGGAGACAGATTCATGTATCAGCATTCCATGAAGGCACCAGATGAGATGCGTCGATTACATGAGCAGCTCTACGATTATATCGGTGAACGACGCTGAAAAGCTGCCGTTTCTTCTGTGAATGTGATAAGAATAATTATTATATGGAGGATTCAGAATGCACGAATACTATGCAAAGAATAAGGACAAGTTCAAAAAAGGACTTCATCAATTCATGGGGTATATAAAGCCTGAGCTCGAGAAGATAAGCAGCAAGACTTTTGCTGAAATCGAGGACGAAATCTGGAATTATTATGAGAAGAACCTGTTGGAAAGATTTCCTTATGTGGGCGGCGATAAGGTGAGCGGTACAAAGAATCTGACGGGAGCCTACTGCTTTGTTGCCATGGGAGAGGTGTTAAAAAGATACGGATTTTCCATAGATGAGATAGGACACCTCATGGTGCTTTCCTATGAGCGAAATTTTCAAAAGCTTCCTAGGATTGCAAAGGTTGTTATGGGAAAGGCATTCACAAGTCCGAAGCTTCTTAACAAGATGCTTATAAAGAAGGATAAAAAGAACGAGGACAATGCGAAAATAAATCCCGGCAGCTTTGAAACAAGGACGCAGATACCGCCGGAAGAGTATCAACAGAACCTATTATACTGCTTCTCAGACGGAGATCGCCAAATGTGTCAGGGAGACAATTATGTCTGATCTGTCTGTCAGGTTCACGGCAAAAGATCTTGCAAATGAGTACGGCATTAGCGAAACAAGTCTCAAGAATTATTTCCGAAGCGTTTATGGCTGCGGCTATGCGGAGTACCAGCAGAAGGCTCGTATGCAAAGGTCATGTGAGCTACTGGCAAAAACAGACTTGAAGGTAACTGAAATCGGACAGACCGTAGGTTACGCTACTCAGGCAAAGTTCGGATCTGCGTTCAAAGCCTGTTACGGAGTGACACCTCTTGAATACCGCAGGCAGAAAAGACTAAAGGAAATGAAAGGAGCCAAATAGCCATGAAAGGACAGAAGAAACCATCGGCATTTTCGGTGCTGATGGGCTATGCGGGAAGACATAAGGTGCTGACATATTTGTCGCTTATCTTGTCTGCGGCATGTGGGGTGCTGGCACTCATGCCGTTCGTCTGTCTTTGGCGAATTATCAAAGAGGTGGTGGAGGTTGCTCCGACCTTTTCGATGGCGACAGGTATTACTCATAACGGCTGGATGGTAGTTATCTTTTCCCTGATTTACATGTTGGTTTACTTCGGGGCACTGATGTGTTCTCATCTGTCTGCGTTCCGTGTGGCGGGCAACATGAAGAAGGATCTCCTCCATCATATCGCAAAGCTGCCGATAGGTTTTGTGGATGAAATGGGTTCCGGTAAGGTGCGGCGTATCATTACTGAGGCAACATCCTCTACGGAAACAATGCTTGCACACAACCTGCCCGATATGGCGCAGGCGATTGTCACGCCGATTGCCATGGTCGTGATGCTGTTTATCTACGACTGGCGCTTCGGACTGGCCTGCATAATCCCTATCATTCTCTCGTTCTGCATGATGTTTACCATGATGGGACCGAGGATGGCGGAGGACATGAAGAAATATCAGGATGCCCTGGAGAACATGAGTAACGAGGCTGTGGAGTATGTTCGCGGCATTCCGGTCGTCAAGACATTCGGGCAGACTGTATTTTCGTTTCATAGATTCAAAAAATCCATCGATGACTACGGCGAATTTTGCCTGAAATATACCTTCGAGTGTCGGAGGGCGATGATTCTGTTTGAGATGTTCATCAACTCTGCATTTGCGTTCCTCATAGGTCTGACTCTGTTCCTCACGAGGGGAGGTGCTGCCTCGCAGGACATTCTCGTGAATTTCCTGTTCTATGTCATCTTTACGCCGATCATCACCACCACGATGATGCGCGTTATGTACATACCTGAAAACAGCATGAAGATCGAGGATGCGATTGCAAGAGTGAATTCCATCAAAAACATTGAGCCTCTTGCCGAAGCTAAGACGAAGAAAACACCGTCCGGTGCATTCGTCGAGATCAAAGATGTGACCTACCGGTATTCTGAGGACACAAATCCTGCCGTAAGGAATCTCTCCATGTCTGCGGACAGGGATCAGATCGTTGCCCTTGTGGGACCGTCCGGCAGCGGCAAGACTACGGCGGCAGGGCTGATTTCGCGTTTCTTTGATGCACAGGAGGGCAGCGTCCAAATCGGCGGCGTAGACTTAAGGGACATCAGCAAGGATGAACTGATGAACACAGTTTCTTATGTGTTCCAGGATTCGAGACTTCTTAAGCGTTCCATCGCTGATAACTTACGTATCGCAAAACAGGATGCAACAGATGCAGAACTGAAGGAGGCACTCCATGCTGCACAATGTGATGACATTATCGCAAGACTGCCGCAGGGCATTAACACCGTTCTTGGCAGCGAGGGTACATATCTCTCCGGCGGAGAGCAGCAGCGTATCGCTATTGCGAGGTCGATTCTGAAGAATGCTCCCGTTGTCATTCTCAATGAAGCCACTGCGTTCGCCGACCCCGAAAATGAAGTGCTGGTGCAGAAAGCGTTTACGGAGCTTACCAAACACAGCACGGTCATCATGATAGCGCACAGACTTTCCACCATTCGAAACGCAGATAAGATCTATGTACTTGACCACGGCGAAGTCGTGGAAGAGGGTCGCCATGATGAACTGGTCGAAAAGGGCGGGATCTACAGCGCAATGTGGAAGGAATACCAGAGTGCTGTCAGCTGGAAGGTAGGTGAAGCTGTATGAAAACATACTTCAAGAATAAATTTGCCCTGTCCAACCGGGGCGCAACGGAAATGATATGGGGCATCGCTTCTGTTGTGGCACAGAATCTGGCGCTTATGTTTCCTGTTACATTACTATATCTCTTCACAGGAGATTACATTGGAGGCGTTAATCTGCAAAGCCGCACGGGATTTTATGTCGGCGGTATTGTGCTTTGTCTTGCACTCATTGTCATCACAAGCATCTGGCAGTATAACACGGCCTATAAGGCGACCTACAAGGAGTCTGCGGCAAGAAGGATTTCCCTCGCGGAAAAGCTGCGCAAGCTTCCGCTTTCGTTCTTTGCAAAGCGCGACCTTGCCGACCTGACCAGTACCATTATGTCCGATGCGGAGGTGATGGAACACGCGGGGAGCCATATGACTCCGCAGTATTACGGCATACGGTTATGGTACAAAAGGAAGTCGCCGACCGCATGCGGAGCCATATGACTCCGCAGTATTACGGCAGCATTGTCTCCACGCTGGTCATCTGTGTCGGACTGTTTTTCTTCCAGCCGAAAATGGCGCTTGCTGCGGTCTGGCCGATTCCGCTCGCACTTCTGATCGTACTCACATCAAAGAGCGTTCAAAATCATTTCACACGCAGGCAACGGGCGGCACAGATTGACCTGAATGAAGGCGTGCAGGAGTTCATAGAAACCTCACGCGACTTGAAGAGCAACAATGCTGAAGACGAATATCTGAAGGGACTTGACGAGAAGATTGATACGCTGGAAAAACGTGCCATTGGCAGTGAACTTGGTTCGGCAATGTTTGTTGTAACGGCACAGATGCTCTTGAAATTCGGCATCGGCACGGTGGCACTTGTCGGAGGAACTATGCTAATAGATGGGAATCTCACACTCATGCAGTTCTTCTGTTTCCTGCTGCTGGCATCGAGGCTTTATGAACCGATGAGCGGAACGCTTATCAATCTCGCCGCGATCAATGCATTACAGGTCAATGTTGATCGAATGAACGAGATTAATAATATGTCGGAACAGACCGGCACAGCAGACTTTGCACCAAAGGGATATGACATCGTTTTTGACCATGCAGGTTTCTCTTATGAGGATGAAAAGACTGTTCTTTCTGATGTATCTTTTACGGCGAAGCAGGGCGAGGTCACGGCGCTGGTCGGACCATCCGGCGGAGGCAAGACCACCGTCAGCCGTCTGGCTGCCCGTTTCTGGGACGCCGACAAGGGAAAGGTCACAGTCGGAGGTGTCGATGTACCCACTGTCGACCCTGAAACGCTTCTCGGTTCTTTCTCCATAGTGTTTCAGGATGTGACGCTCTTTAACAACACTGTAATGGAGAATATCCGTGTGGGCAAAAGGGACGCCACAGACGAGGAAGTCCTGAATGCCGCAAAGCTTGCAAACTGTGATGAGTTCGTGCGCGAGCTTCCAAATGGCTACGACACGGTAATCGGAGAGAACGGCAGCGAGCTTTCCGGCGGCGAGCGCCAGCGCATTTCCATAGCAAGGGCATTCCTGAAAGATGCGCCGATTATCCTCTTGGACGAGGCGACAGCGTCTCTCGATGTGGAAAATGAGACAAAGGTTCAGGGCGCACTGTCAAGGCTCATCAAGGATAAGACGGTCATGGTAATTGCTCATAGAATGCGTACCGTTGCCGGAGCGAATAAGATCGTGGTGCTATCGGACGGCGGCGTAGCTGAACAAGGTTCGTCTGCGGAGCTAATGAGTCAGGGTGGAGCATTTGCACAGATGGTGCATCTCCAGACCGAGGGACAGAACTGGTCGATAGCTTAGCAAAGACAGCTTAAAGGGGTACAAGCGGGGCGTGTTCCTGATCTATGGTATAGGGACCATCGTTATGCTTGTCCTCTCCGCTTTTCTTTATTTGGGCGGATGGATGGAACTTCCTTTTTTCCTCGGAATGCTGCTGTGCCTGTTCGATCTCTTCGTGCCGATCAAATCATTCTACGACCAGGAAGCACGGCTTACGGTTATGAGCGCCTGTATGGACAGAATAGAAGAACTCTTTGTCGAAGAGGAACTGGATGATGGCGGGCAGCAGGAGCTGGGGAATGACGCTCCGGAGATCGAATACAAAAATGTAACCTTTGCCTACGACAAAAAGAACGTCCTTACGGAAGTGTCTTTCAAGGCGGATAAGGGCACCATGACAGCACTTGTGGGACCTTCAGGCGGCAAATCGACGATCGCAAGCCTCCTTACCAGGTTCTGGGATGTAAATAGCGGTGAGATTCTTCTGAGAGGGACGGATATTCGGGGTATTCCTCTTGCCACGCTTATGGACAATATCAGCATGGTATTTCAGAGAGTTTATCTGTTTCAGGATACTATATACAACAATATCACCATTGGTAGACCGGGCGCGTCCCGAGAAGAAGTCATCGAGGCGGCAAAGAAAGCACGCTGCTATGATTTTATCATGGAACTTCCCGATGGATTCGATACTGTGATCGGGGAAGGCGGTGCGTCTCTTTCCGGCGGTCAGGCACAGCGGCTTTCCATCACAAGGTGCATACTGAAGGATTCGCCTATCGTCATCCTTGATGAGGCAACCGCAAGCGTGGATGCGGATAATGAGAGCTATATTCAGCAGGCTATATCGGAGCTATGCAGGGGCAAGACCCTGCTGGTCATAGCTCATCGTCTGAATACGATTGAGGGTGCGGATCAGATTCTTGTGATAAAGGATGGAATGATTTCTGAACGGGGAACACACAGGGAACTGATGGATGCAAACGGCCTGTATCGGACGATGGTCACCAAGAGAAACGAATTGAAGAGCTTTGCGTGCTGAAAACTCGCAAGGTGGTTATGAAGCCATGCAGATGGTGTGGCGTAAAAGGTATATCGAAAAAATAGAGCTCAGGCAGTTCAAAAAATATGGCCTGATCATAAAAGACAAGGATATTTTCGCAGGATAATCCGTATAAATGAAAAAAACAACCTTGAACGTTTCTGTCTTGACAACGAGTGGAGTTAAATGATAACTAAGTTAGCGAACATTGTTACAAGGAGACAGTGCTTATGGCTCATGGGACATACGACGATACGCATCAAAGAATTATTGACAGTGGGATGAAGATGTTCCTTGCCAACGGGTATGAGCGAACCAACCTTCGCGATCTTTGCGCTGCTGCAGGGATCACCACAGGCTCTTTCTACCGACACTTTACCAGAAAAGAGGATCTGTTCTCGTTCTTTGTGCAGCCTGCGGTGGATGACATCCAAAAGATGTTTACTGATGCAGAACCCGCCTGCAGGGAAGTTGTCCGGAAGGGGAACATCCGCGACCTGTTGAATATAGTTGGCGCCAAGGAAATACTGGATTATATCTATCGTAATTTCGATGCGCTGAAGCTCCTTCTTAAATGCTCAGACGGTACCGGGTACAACAGCTTTTTGGATGATGTGATCATTCTGGAAACCGATATCTCTCTGAAAGCCTTAAGAGAGACCGGAAGGCTCGGTATCATTTCCTGTGAGCTGCCATCCGAGATAGAGATGCACATTATCTGTCATGCCTATATTTCCAGTGTTTTTGAAGCTGCGCTGCATGATCTCAGCCGGGAAGAAATGGATCAGTATATATCAAAGATCGTTGCGTTTTTCACAGCCGGATCCTATAAGTTGCTCGGTGTTTGAATTTCGTTAAGGAGATATACTCAGGCCCCGTCAGTGGCGGGGGTTTTACAAAAACCGTGGTTAGCCAAAGCTAACATAGAAGTAGAAAAGACACAATAAACTGTACACGAGAGGAAGACGTCTATGGGAATTAAGGAGTGGCTGTCCGAAAATCTTGCCACGCTGATCGCTGCAGCAGTTCTGGTATTGATAGTTGCCTTGCTTGTAAAGAGCAAAATCAAAGAGAGAAAGAAAGGCGGCTGTGGCTGCGGCTGTCCGGGATGCAGCGGAAGCTGCGCACATATGGTTGTAGAAAACAGAAGGGAGGAAAAATCAGATGAAGCTGAGTGAAATGATTGCTGGTGCCCATGGAAGGGTAGCGGATCTGAGGGGCGATTTGCGGTTTCTGAACAGAATCACATCGGTCGGCCTGAATGAAGGAGCAACCTTTCAGGTGGTCAAAAATGACCGGAAAATGCCGGTGCTCGTCTATGTACGGGAAACACTGCTGGCACTGAACAGAAAAGACTGTGAAAAAATCGAAGTTACGGAGGCAGAAGCATGAATACGATTGCGCTTTTGGGGCAGCCCAATTCGGGCAAGTCGACACTGTTTAACCAGTTGACAGGCTCACGCCAGCATGTGGGCAACTGGCCTGGAAAGACGGTGGAGAAGAAGGACGGGACTTTCGAGTTAGGCGGCGTGAAATATACAGTAGTGGATTTGCCGGGAAGCTACGGTTTGTCCGGGAATTCGGATGAGGAAATCATCACGGAAAAATTCATTAAGGAAGGAAATGCGGATTTGGTCTGTGTTCTTGTGGACGCCTCCCAGCTTGAGCGGAGCATGTATATGCTCGCGGATTTTGCTGCAATGGACATTCCTGCAGTCCTTATCCTCAATATGATGGATGTAGCAAAGGGACAGGGAAAGACGATCAATGATTCGCTCCTTTCAAAGAGACTTGGCATACCTGTCCTGCCATTCACTGCGGCAGATGGAAAAGAGTATGACAAGCTGAAGGCTCTCATCGAGAAGGAGATAAGAAATCCCCACAAGCTTATTTCAAAACCGGCATCCGTAAAGGAAGTCGCCGATGCAAATGAGAAATATGCCTGGATCGGTACACTCCTAGACGGAGTCACGAAAGCAACATCATCCGAATATAAACTCTCAAAATTTGATCAGAAGCTGCTGCGCCCTGTGCTGGGAAAGATTATCTCGTTGGGGATCATCCTGCTTGGCTTTCTGATTGCGATGCTTATATGCGTTCCTGTTATGAGCGTGGCAGGAATGCTCCCGGGACTCATCGGTCCTCCGATCGCAAATTTTTTGACCGGTTTGAACGTTCATCCCTGGCTGGTGTCGGTATTCTCTCTGCTGATCCCGAACACGCTTTATTTCTGTGCTTCCATGTCTGCTTTTGTCCTTGGCGTGAATATCGTTTTCGGTTTTCTGGAAGAGATCGGTTTTCTCGCCCGGGTTGCCTATCAGTTTGACGGGGTATTGTCGAAGCTTGGCCTGCAGGGAAAGGCTGTGGCTCCAATCCTGATGGGACTGGGTTGCACCATCGGTTCTACCACAGGAACCAGAGTTATGGATAACTGGGGGCAGCGGATGCTGACCATCATCGTAGCGTGGGCTGTACCCTGCGGATCCATCTGGAGCATCATTCCGGTCGTTTCGAACATGTTCTTTCCGGTCTGGGGAACAGCGCTGGTCGTTATCGGGATCTTCGCCTATATGGTGTTCCTTATGTGGCTTGTGTCAAAGGTCTTCGGGAACAAACTGATTGCTGAAGATCAAAGGTCAGGCATGATCATGGAGCTTCCGCCCTACCATAAGGCGCACTGGGGTCATATACTGAAGGAAGCCTGGTTCAAATGTGCCGATATGTTCAAGCGGGCTATTAAGACCGTGACACTGGTTTCCGTCATTTTCTGGGTCTTTTCCTATAGCCCGTCAGGAACCGTAGAGAGCTCGCTCCTGTATAAAGTCGGTACAGCCATCGAACCTGTTACGAAGCTCTTCGGGCTCGGTTGGCAGACATTCATGGCATTTGTATCGGGCGCTTTTGCTAAGGAAGCTGTTCTGGGAACACTGAATGCGGTCTTCGGCGGACAGAGCAATCTGGCAGATGTGGCTTTCCACGGCTATACGGGCAGTGTAGATACTATGGCCCTGACCGGGTTTATGACCCAGGCGATCTCCGGAGCAGAGGCGTTGGCATTCATCTTTGGTGTCACATTCAGCGTGCCTTGCCTGATGGCTCTTTCGACCACTTATAAGGAGTCTCATTCGCTGAAGTGGACCGCAAGGACTGCTGTTTTCTACGTCGGAGCGGCTTTGCTTCTTTCATGCATTGTGTATCATGTGGCGACACTGTTTATTGGATGAGAAATTACTTATGACCGGTCTCCAGGCCGCAAACGCAGGATGGAGTATTTAAGCGGATAAGAGAGCAGACTCAGCAGTAGGTTCTCCTACGGTCAGAAACTTCCACAGGTAAAGACTAACTATTAAAAGTCAAGCCTTAAAACGATATTTATTGAATAAAGTACAGAAATGTATTTTAGATATATTCGGAATACAGTTAGAGTTCCTTG
>ERZ772955.1686-NODE-1686-length-13190-cov-22.632661_pt1 | contig 13190 bp, 9 predicted proteins | sample MGYA00511133_ERZ772955 | MGnify/ENA primary metagenome ERZ772955 (study PRJEB29015, sample SAMEA2737914) | human oral metagenome | biome: human oral; feature: human-associated habitat; material: dental | place: China | collected 2149 ... | reverse complement strand
GCAAGGCCAAGAAGGGCGACTTCCGTCGTCTGTGGATCCAGCGCATCAACGCTGCCTCCCGCGCCCAGGGCCTGACCTACAACCGCCTCATCCAGGGCCTGAACCTGGCTGGCGTCGAGGTTGACCGCCGCATGCTGGCCGAGCTGGCTGTGGGTGACATCAACGCGTTCAACGCCCTCGTGAAGGTCGCCAAGGACGCGCTGCCCGCCGACATCAACGCCCCCAAGGCCTGATAGGTGAGCTCTTCTGCCGAGCGCCTGACCCTTCTCGATAATCCCCGCGCCGATCGCGTGCGCAGGGTGTCGGGTCTGGTCGGGCGCTCGGCGCGTTCGCGTTCGGGCCTGATGCTCGTCGAGGGCCCACAGGCTGTTCGCGAACTTGTCATGCACCGCGGCGCCTGCGTGCGTGACGTGTATGTGCGGCAGGATGCGTGGGAGACCCACGCGGATGTCGTGGACGTCGCCCGGCGCGCCACGCGCTGGGTGCATCCCGTGACCGCCGAGGTCTCAGTGGCTCTGTCGGGTGACTCCCAGGGAATCTGTGCGGTTGCTTCGTTGGATGCTCTCTCCCGCGAACTGCCCGAGCCGAGCGTGGGTGAGACGATTGTCGTGCTCGCCCAGGGGCGCGATCCCGGCAACGTCGGTACGATCATCCGCACAGCCGATGCGTTCGGCGCCGTTGGCGTCGTCGCCGTTGCGGGCACGGTGGATGCCGCGAGCCCGAAGGTCGTCCGTTCGAGCGCCGGCTCGGTATTTCATATTCCGGTGTGCCAGGTCGTGTCCTTCGCGGATGTGCGGGCTCTCATTCACGGTCGCAGCGCGGCCCTGTTGGGCACCAGTGGTGGGGCCGGTTCGCTCAGCCTGTCCGACCTCCTCGTGCAGGGGGTCTCGGCTCGTTCGCGCCTGTCGCAGTCCCACGCGTGGGCGTTCGGGAACGAAGCGAGGGGCCTGTCGGGGGACGAGATGCGCCTGTGTGATGCGCTCGTGTCGATACCGATGAGCGGCGACGCGGAGTCCCTGAACGTGGCTAGCGCGGCCGCGACCTGCCTGTTCGCGTCCCAGACGGTGCGAGGCCGCCAGAGCTGAACGGCCTGCAGCGCAGTGAGGCGCACGCGACTAGGCTTGTTCTCATGAAACTAGGAGACCTGTCTGAGGCCCAGTTGGTGTCTCATTTCCGCGAGTCTTTCCCGCGCGGAGAGCGCACGATGATCGGCATTGGTGACGACTGTGCCCAGGTTGCGGCTCCCGAAGGATCCTTCATTGTGACGACGGACGTCATGGTGGAGGACCAGCATTTTCACCTCTCGTGGTCTTCCGGCTACGAGGTTGGTGCGCGCGTCGCCGCTCAGAATCTCGCGGATATTGACGCGATGGGTGGACGTCCCTCAGCTCTGGTCGCCTCGATCGTGGCCCCTCGGGAGATGGATGCAGATGTCTTCCTGGATGTGGTCCGAGGGCTGGGGGACCGCGCGCGTGAGGCTGGAGCGGGCGTCGTTGGTGGCGATCTGAGCGCGGGGGAGAAGCTCGTCATCTCCATTACCGCGTTTGGCTATTGCCCGGGGCCGGTGGTACGACGTGACGGCGCGCGCCCCGGTGACGTCGTCGCGGTCAGCGGCACTCTGGGCTACTCCTACGCCGGGCTCGATCTGCTCGACGGCGGGCACGTTGATTTATCGGCCCGAGGCGTCGAGCAGCTGGGTGACCTCGCTCCCTTTGTTGACACGTACCGCGCACCGTCGCCCCCTCTTGGGTCGGGCGTCGCGGCCGCGGCTGCGGGTGCGCGGGCAATGATGGATCTGTCGGATGGACCCGCCACGGACGCCGCGCGCATCGCCAAGGCCTCGGGAGTCGTTATTGAGTTCGATCGGCCCGCGATTGAGCAAGAGGCCAGGCGTCTGCAGACTCCGGCTCGCATCTGCCGAGCGGATCCCGTGTGGTGGGTGCTCCAAGGAGGAGAGGAACACGGCATGATCGCTGCGTTCCCGACAGACGTGGTGCTGCCGGAAGGCTTCCGGGTGATCGGTCGAGCCCGCTCATGCGAGTCGGGCGAGGATCCCTGCGCGATGTTCGATGGCGAGGTCCTGCGCGGGGCGTGGGACCATTTCCAGGCTGATTCCGTAGACTAGTGTGATGTGGACCGCTGAGTAGCTGGGGCGCCGAATGCTTGCATGCTCAGCGGAGGAAAGCAAGAGGAAGAGCATGAGGATGAACCGAACGACCGAAGGCCACGAGGCCTCGTCTCAACCGATGTCGCGCGTGGCGCGCAAACTCGCGGAGTCGTCGGAAGAGATACCGGCGACCGCTGGCCTATCCCTCCCGGCGTTGGCGGGCGACGCATGCGTGCCGCCGACGAAGGCACTGCCCGTCGTCGAGGCGGACGCCGACGCCTGACAGCCTGCTCCATGCGCCGTGTCCGTCCGCTGTGGGTGGGCACGGCGCATCCGTAGTGAGATCGCTCTTTGACTATGGCCACCTGTGGCGTGATACTGAGCACGCCTGAATGGCCGATTGTCCGGGCATACTAGGTGTGCTGCTGGCTCGGTCATGGATTGTCAATGGGTGTGAGGAGCACATGATGGGCACTGAGAAAATGTACCGATGGGCGCGCCGATTCCGGTTCCACCAACGGGGCCTGCGGGAGCGAATCCGTCGGTCTCTGGCGGCGGTGGCGTTGCTTTCACGCCGATGTCTGCGGCGAGTAAGAAGCGCATCAAACTGGTCGGGATCGTCGTCGGTGTTCTCGCTGTACTGGTGATCGCTGGCGTGATTGGGGTCAAGGTGGCCAATAGTTCGCGCACCCCGAGGCGCAGGTGCGTCAGTATCTGGATCTGCTGGCGGCAGGTAATGCGAGCGCCGCAACTGCGATGGTCGACCCGGGCGTTCCCAACGATCAGCGAACCTTCCTCACCGATGGTGTCATGGCCTCGGCGCAGTCTCGCTTGGTCATCGAAGATGTCGTTGTCGACAAGAACGATGAGTCGAGCACGCGTTCGGTGACCGCAACCATGCAGGTCAACGGTGAGCGTTTCACGCACCAGTTCACCGTGACGAAAGCGGAGCCCACGATGGGTGTTCTGGACAACTGGCAGGTCAAGGATGCTCTGGTAACCCAGGTGAGCGTCGATGCTCAGGGATACGCCCAATTCACCGTTGGTGACGTGAGTGCCGATGCTCCGAAGAAGCATGTCACCGGGGAGGGAGCGACCTTTTTCTTCTACCCGGGCGTGTACACGTTGACGCTGGTCGCGCCGAGTGAGTACGTCGATTCAACTCCTGTGACCGTTGCCGTGCTCGATGTTGTCCATCGTACGAATACCGACGGCGATGCGAGCGATGTGTCCCTGCTGGCCACCTACAACAATAATCTGAAGGACGCGGCGCTCGAGGCTGGCAAGGAGATTGTCGACTCGTGCGCGTCCATCCCGGGCAACCAGAATTCGGTGTGTCCCTTTGCGATTCAGAGCGATGCGCTTACTGCGGTCTCGGTTAAAACGATGCCCACATCCGTGGAGCCGCTGACGACAGACCCGGGAGCGTTCCAGGGGCACGTCACCTTCACAGCGACGTACTCGAATAAGTACTACATGGAGGGGACTCGCGACGTGGATACCGTGCTGATTCTCGATGTGCAGTTCGACAGTGATGGGCTCCTGAAGCTCGATCAGGATGGCAAGCCTGATTTTGGGGTGTCTTTCGCCCGCTAATCGGAGTCCTTTGCAGGACTCCCGTGTGGTGCTCGTCCATCTGGTGTGGACGGGTACCACACGTCTGTTATCCGATGCCGACGGGGTCTCGGTGTCCGATGCAATGAGCGCGTGTCCTTGAGGTGCCGTGACGCTATGGGATATTGTCGAGTTCGTATCCGTTGAGCCTTGCGTTATATCCCAGACGCGCAGATCGGCGATGCCAGCACAGTGAGGAGAAGCGATGGAACCGCATGCAAGCGATGTGAGGCAGGGGATGAGCGTCCCTCCTCCCGCTCCTGAACGCAATCCGCAGGTGCCCCCACCTCCGGGCCCCTCGGACAACGTGACTCCACTTCCTGCCCCGGCCAACCCTCAGTACGCCACCGCTCAGGCGCCCGTCGTGCCCCAGACGGGCGTGACGTTCACCCCGATGTCCACCAAGAGCCGCCGACGTATCAAGCGCATCGCGATCAGCGTTGTGGCCCTCGTCGTCCTCGTGGTTGTCGGAACCGTCGCCCTGACGATCGCGAACTGGACACGCACACCCGAGGCGCAGGTCCGCCAGTATCTCGGTCTCCTCGCGGACGGTAAGGCCAGCGCTGCGACGGCCATGGTTGATCCCGGTCTGCCCAATGACCAGCGCGGATTCCTCTCTGACCAGGTCATGGCCTCGGCGAGCGCCCGCATCGAGATTGAGGATGTGACCGTCGACGATGCGGAGCATGCGAAGGAGCGCGTCGTGACGGCGACGATGCGCCTCGACGGCGAACGCTTCACCCGCTCCTTCCGTGTGAGCCAGGCCAAGAAGACGTTTGGGCTGCTGAAGAACTGGAAGATCCAGGATGCGATGGTTGCCCGCGTCGATGTGGAGGCGGACAACGTCGCGGCCTTCTCGATCGGCGGAGAAAAACTCTCGATTGCGACGCTCAAGGAGGGATCCAGCAGCTCTCTCGTGCTCTACCCCGGCGTCTACACCTTCACCCCGAAGGAGACGGGGGACTACATTGAAGCGGCACCCAAGACTCTGTCCGTCAAGGCTGCGACCGGGTACGACAGTTCGATATACGGTGGCACGGTTGAGCTGACGGGCACGTATAACGACAAGATGACCGCCGCTGCGCTCGAGGCTGCGGCTGCGCTCACGAACTCGTGCGCGACTGTCCCGGGCAATATTGATACTGCCTGCCCGATGGCGGTTCAGTCTCGGACCCTGGCTCTCTTGCAGGTCAAGACGATGCCCACAGCGATGAAGGCGACGACGGACGAGGGTGGTGAGTACACCGGCGAAGCGACGTTTACGATTCAGGGCATGGAGAGCTGGGATAAGCAGCATGACGTCACGTCTCGGGTGACGGCCACGGTGAAGACCGACAAGAATGGCAAGCTTGAATTGGATGCGTCGGGTAAGCCCCAGTTCGAGGTGCGATTCGGCTACTGAGGCCTCGAATGAGGTCATCGACGCGCCGGGTATACGGACTCGCGAAAGAAGTTCGCATACCCGGTGTCGTAGCGGCGGTTGCACGCTATGATGGGTTGTTGGTAACCCTGTCACACCGAATCTGGAGCAGCCGCATGAGCAATGAGGCCCAGGCAATGAAGACGCGCAAGCCCGGTCGACCGAAGGCCGGCAGTGAGGATAAAAAGGCGCGTATCCTCGCGGAGGCGCTGATTCTTTTTTCGACGCGTGGTTTCGTTGCGACGTCGCTGGCGGATATTGCGCGCGCAGCCGATATTTCCAAGGCCGGCCTGTTGCATCACTACGCGTCGAAGGATCAGCTCCTCGCGGCTGTCCTTGATGAGCGTGATCGTCGGACTGTTAGTCGTCTTCCGCGCGCTGAGGAGGGAGCGGAGGCCGCGCTTGATGCGTGGGTGGATATGGTTGCGTACAACCAACGTCATCCCGATGGTGTCGCCCTGTACACGGCGATGTCGGCTGCCGTGATCGATGCCGGACATCAGGCTCATCCGTGGTTCCGTCACCATCTGCTCGATGCTATTCGCTACCTGATTGATGCGATCGAGCATGGCAAGGTGCATGGCGAGGTTCGCGCCGATGCGCCCAGTGAGCAGATCGCACGTAAACTCGTTGCGCTCTCCGATGGTCTTCAGGTGCAGTGGTTGTGTTCGCGCGCGGATGGTGGGCGCGAATTCAATATGCACGAGGTGATGGCCGGTGTGGTTGACGACGTGAAGGTGCGCTGGCTCATTCGTTCGTGAATGAGGCCGGGGGTGCCTCCGAACAGGAGGCGCCGTGTTGTGAAAAGCGGCACAGGTGATGAGGGTTTGCGGCTGTTTTTCGCGAGTTGGGGCTTAGGTCCCTTGTTGCTCGTATTATGGTCATGCGTTGGTGCCACGGAGAACCCTGAGAAGGGGTAGCATGGACAAACCAGCATACTTCACGATGTCGGGAGTTTTGCCGAACGTGTCCAGCGAAGCCGCTGCACGTGACGCGGAGAATCCGTCGCTCATCCACGCCTGGAGGTCTACGCATGACGAACGCCGCCGTTCCTACCCTGTCCCACCCCGATTCCAACGCTCGACGCTGCCCCGATGATCTGTGGGCGCTGGGGGAGAGAGCGATCATTCGAGCCCGCCGTTGGGCCGACGAGTCCGCCCATGAGCCGACGCCGCGATCAGCCAAGCTGCTCTCCCGGATTCTCGCGGATCCGGACGGTCTGACCTTCACCACTCGATTTGTTGACGATGTTGTGCGGCCAGCGGATCTGGATGTCGCCAGCGCGGCGATGAAGCGTCTGTCGGCTGGGCGCAAGAACTTTCTGCCACCTGCGCTTGCTGCGGCAATGGGGCTTGGCTCGGCTGCTTCACTCCTCGCTCCGCGTACCGTGACTGCTACCGCGCGTCGCGTGTTCCGTGAGATTGTCGGTGACCTCGTTGTTGACGCGACGGATAAGGGGCTCGGCCCGGCGCTCGCGCGCCTGCGCACAGGCGGTCATCGTCTGAACGTGAACCTCCTTGGCGAGGCGGTTCTTGGTGAGAAGGAAGCGGCCCATCGCCTGGCCGAGGTCTCACGCCTCGTGACTCGCGAGGACGTCGATTACGTCTCCATCAAGGTTTCTGCCGTGACGGGCCCCCACAACCCCTGGGGCTTCGAGGAGGTCGTCGACCACGGCGTGAGTGCCCTCCTGCCCCTCTACCGCCTTGCCCGTGACAACGGGACCTTCCTCAACCTCGACATGGAGGACTACAAGGATCTCGACCTGACGATCGCTGTCTTCAACGCGATCCTCGACCAGCCGGATATGCGCGGCTACGAGGCGGGCATTGTCCTCCAGGCATACCTCCCCGATTCTCTCGGTGCTCTCCAACGCCTCCAGGACTGGGCACGCGCGCGTGTGGATGCGGGAGGCTCGCGCATCAAGGTACGCATCGTGAAGGGCGCGAACCTGTCTATGGAGAAGGTGGACGCGGAGATCCACGGCTGGGAGCTGACGACCTGGCCCTCCAAGCAGGCGACCGACACCAATTACAAGCGCATGCTGTCCTGGGCGATGACTCCGGAACGGACGCGAGCGATTCGTCTGGGCGTGGCCGGACAAAACATCTTCGACATTGCTTTCGCCTACGAGCTGCGCGCTGCGCGCGGAGTCGAGGACAGCGTCGAGTTCGAGATGCTCTCCGGCATGGCCACCGGCATCCAGGAGGTCGTGCGCCGCGACGTCGGTTCTCTCCTCCTGTACGTCCCGGTCGTCAATCCCCGTGAGTTCGATGTTGCCATTTCTTACTTGGTGCGTCGCCTCGAGGAAAACGCGGCGCCCGAGAACTTCATGTCTGGGGTCTTCGATATTGCCGCAAACGAGGACGTCTTCGCCCGCGAACGAGATCGATTCCTCGCAGCACTGTCCGACGTCGATCCGGACGCGCCCGTTCCCATGCCGAACCGCCGCCAGAACCGTCTGACTGAGCGCGAGGCCGGGGTGGCGCCAGAGCAGGGGAGCCTGGCTGAGCGCGCGCGTCGTCCATTTGCCTCCGAAGCGGATTCCGATCCCGCTCTGGCTGCTAACCGCCAGTGGGCACGCGACATCGCTGCGGCCATCCCCACCTCGATGCGGGGGGTGGAGGCTGTGCGCGCCGGCGAGCAGGCGCTGTCCTCGAGCGAGGCGATCGACGGCCTCATCAAGGCCAGCGCCAAGGCGGCACGTGACTGGCAGGCCCTGGCCCCCGAGGAGCGTGCAGCCGCACTGCATCGTGTCGGCGATGTTCTTGCCGCGCGCCGGGGCGAGCTCATCGAGGTCGCCGGATCCGAAGCCGGCAAGACCATCGATCAGGCCGACCCCGAGGTGAGCGAAGCGATCGACTTCTGTCATCACTACGCGAATGCGTCGTTGCAGCTCGCCGATGAGGCGTACATGGCGGGGGCGCGATTCGTGCCGGCGGACGTCACAGTCGTCGCTTCCCCGTGGAATTTCCCCGTGGCCATTCCGGTGGGCGGCGTCGCAGCTGCTCTGGTGGCGGGCAGCTCCGTCATTCTCAAGCCGGCCCCGCCGGCCAAGCGCTGCGCCGCGGAGCTTGTTGCGGCCTTCCACGAGGCCGGGCTTCCCCGCGAGCTCGTGGCCCTCGCCCCGCTCGACGACGGGGACGTCTCGCGCCATCTGGTCACGCACGAGGGTGTCGACCGCGTCATCTTGACCGGCTCGTATGACACGGCGCGTCTGTTCCGCTCCTGGAAGCCCGACATGCACCTGCTGGGTGAGACGAGCGGCAAGAACGCCATCATCGTCACGCCGTCCGCTGACCCTGATCTGGCGGTGCGCGACATCGTTCATTCGGCCTTCGCGCACGCGGGACAAAAGTGCTCGGCGTCCTCACTGCTGATCCTCGTCGGATCCGCGGGGCGCTCGAGCCGCATCGCTCGCCAGCTCGTCGATGCGACCGCGTCGCTGCGTGTGGGACTGCCAGCATCCCTCGATTCGCAGGTCGGCCCCGTCGTCGTGCCTGACGATGAGAAGGCCGTGCGAGGCCTGACCACCCTGGGAGAGGGAGAGCACTGGGTTCTCAGGCCTCGGTACCTAGGTGATGGGCTATGGACCCCGGGTATCCGTGCGGGCGTGGTACCCGGCAGCGAATTCCATCTGACGGAATACTTCGCGCCCGTCCTCGGCGTCATGCGTGTCGATACACTCGAGGAAGCCATCGAGGCCGTCAACGAGGTTGACTACGGCCTGACCTCCGGCCTGCACACCCTCGACACCGAGGAACTAGCGATGTGGCTGGATAGTATTGAGGCAGGGAACCTGTACGTCAACCGCGGCATCACCGGTGCTATCGTGCGCCGCCAGCCCTTTGGTGGGTGGAAGCGCTCGGCCATCGGATCGACCACGAAGGCCGGCGGCCCCTCGTACCTGTTGGGTCTGGGCGACATCGAGTCGGACCGCGGTGCCACCGCTGCGGTGGAAGCCACGAACGCTGAGACTCTTGCCCCGAGTGTGCTCGCCCTGAGCGGAGCTGCCGCGCGCCATCTGAGCGAGGACGAAGCGGTCGAGCTGACCCGTGCCATTCGCGCAGACGCGGCCGCCTGGGCCTGTGATTACGGGGTGAATCGCGACGTGACCGGCATGGCGTGTGAGCGTAACGTCCTGCGCTACCGTCCCACACCGGTTCTGGTGCGAGCGGGCAGCGGAACGCCGCTGGTAGATACTGTTCGTGTTCTGGCAGCCGGCCTCCTTGCCGGTGGCCCCATCGGATTGTCGGTCGCCGACACACTGCCCCAGCCCGTGCTGGAGCTGCTGGAGTCCTTGGACATTGAGGTGACTGTCGAGGATACGAGCTCGTGGGAGTCGCGCCTGTCGATGGTGGCGAACTCGGGTGGCTTGGGGATGCGCGTGCGCGTCCTCGGCCCGCGCGAGGAGTCCTCGGAGAATCGTTGGGAGCGCGCGAGCCGCGCGAGTGGGGGAAGCCCCGACGTTGCGCTGTACACGGGAGCGGTGACGCCGTGCCCGCATGCGGAGCTACTGCCCTTCCTGCGCGAGCAGGCGGTCTCGATCACGAACCACCGTTTCGGAACCCCGCTGGACTTGGCTGCGGGACTCCTGTAGCGTTCGCGTTGGGTATTCGGTAGAGCCTCTGTGCTCGATGGAGGACAATGAACGCCCGCGACTAAGTGTCGCGGGCGTTCATCCATGTTCATGATGGGATGCGCGACGCTGAGGCAGTAAGCGAGAAAACGCGGGCTATAGGCGCAAACGTGGTGCTTTAGGCGGCGTGTTGTGGGTCTAGTGGGCGCGTCCGGCCCAGCCTTTGCGTGGCCAGAGTCCTTCTTCTGGGGTGGGGGTTCCTTCCGGGATTCCGTGGCGTTTCTGATCGGTGTGGTTGGGGTGTTTTGGTGTGGGGATCCGGCGGGGTGTGGGGCGCCCGTCGTGTTCCCGTTGGGTCAGGACTTCGGTGGGGGTCGGGGGTTGTGGGGTGCGCAGGAGGAGAGCCCATTCGGCGATGACGGCTTGGTGGTAGGCACTGGCACCGCGGTGAGCGTGGAGGAGTTCACGCACGACAGCGTTGATGGATTCGACGTGGTTGGTGGTGGCGCAGGCCGGCGGGTCGGCTGGTGTGCCGTCGGGGTTGGTCAGGTAGGTGAACAGCACTCCTTGGCGTGCCAGTCGTGCCAAGCGTCGGTAGGCGCGGCGCGTGCGTTCATGCGTGTACCACCAGGTTTTACCGGTTTTTGACGCCCATGCAGGGTCTTGAGCGGCGAAGGTGCGCTGTGACATCCATTCTCGGAAGGTGTGCCCAAAGTCGTGGAGCATCGTCAACCACGCGCTGGCTTGGTCGACGCTGGTGATGCTCGTCAAGCGTCGTGACAAGGCCAGCAACGCCCGTGCGGGTTCGGTTCTGGGATGCATGGTTAGGTCGCGGATGATGTCACGATGAACGTGGACCAGGCAGCGTTGCACGCGCGTGGAGGGCCATAGGTGCGCGATAGCTGCCAAGGCGCCTGCAGCACCGTCGGTGGTGACCACATCGGCAGGAGCGAGGCGTTCAAGTAGGGCCGTGTAGGCCTGCGCGGATTCGTTGGCCGCCCACTGCCACTCCAGCACATGCTCGCGGTCTCGGGCGATCAGCAGCACCCATCCGCCCGACAGGTGCATGCCGTCAATGAAGATCTGATCGTGGACCTGCCCGGTGACGGGCGGGTGAGGTACCGGCACCTGCCAGCACCAACAGGTACGACGCCGGAAAGCGCGCGCTGAGCCTTCCTGTTCGTCTTGGGTGTGCCGAGACGTCGCCCACGCGATGAAGTCTGCCAGCTCATCGGCTTGTTCGTGTCGGCGCGCACGCCCTGATGGACATGTGGTTGACAGGGCGCACGAGGTGCATTTCCACCGTTGAGCGCCCGCCGCGGTGTGTCCATTCTTCTTCATCGGCACAGCGCACACCGGGCAACGCCGAGCACGATTCGATCGTGTTCTCACCCACTACACGATCACCCCAGAAAGTCAAGGAAGCTGCGCGATTAACCGCCCGAACCTAAATAACAGCGACTTTCGCCCGCAATCCCAACCTAAACCCGGAACTTAAGCACCACGTTCGTGACCTATAGTCCGAAAACGCTGGAGGGGCGAGCCGCTTGGCTCGCCCCTCCAGCGTTACGTCAGTGTTGACTCAGATCGCGCGGGCGACCTTGTCGGACTTCAGGCACTTGGTGCAGACGTTCAGGCGCTTGGGCGTCCCATTGACCAGGGCGCGAACGCGCTGAATGTTCGGATTCCACCGGCGGTTGGTGCGAACGTGCGAGTGCGACACGCTCTTGCCGAAGCCGGGTCCCTTACCGCACACGTCACAAACGGCAGCCACGATGTTCTCCTCGGTATGTCTTCCAGTTCAGTCTTTGGCTCCCCACGGTCGCGGGGAACGCATCCTCCGGTGCTTGAACCGAAGGCAACCATGACAGAATAGCGGATGATGCGCGCTTTCAACAAGTCGCACGCGTGATCGGTCGTGTCAGGTCGCACACAGCAACCTTCGCGGGGAGAATAGGACGGGGAGGAAAGGGGAGTCATGGAGCTCAACGCAGCGGTTATCATCGAGGCCTGTCGTGCCGGTGCCGAGGAGGCAGCGAGGCTCGCGCCCTTTCTTGACGACCTTGATGGCTGGGATGGGGCGGACTGCGATACGGGGACGAATGCGGCGGCAACGATGGCTGCGCTCGCTGCCGCGATGGACTCCCTGGAGCCTCGCGCCCACCTGCGTGTGGCTCTTGAGGCTGGCGTGGAGACGCTTATCCGCCGGGGTATTGGGCACAGCGGGGTCGCGTTGGCTGGCCTCTTCGAAGCCTGGGCCGGGGCCCTGGGGGAGGACCGCGAGGTGACACCGGTAGCCCTGCGCCGCATGCTCGCCTCGTCGTTGGTTCCGACGTCTTCCTACATTGGGTGGTCGGATGCCCTGGCGGAGATGCTGGGCGGCGCCGTGCGCGAGCTTGCGGAGCTGGGGCCCACGCTGCCCGATGTGGAGGACGTGTTCTCCTACTTTTCGAGTCAGGCTCAGATTGGCCTGGTGGATGCGACGAACGAGTCGACGGGGCGCATCGACCCGGGCGGTGCCTTCATTGCCCTGGTCCTGGCCTGCATTGACGCGTCGATGCGCGCAGACGCGGGCATCTTGCAGTCCTTCACTGCGATGCTCGCTGACCTTGCGGAGCGCCACTCGCGCGCGCCGGAGGCTGCCTCGCCCCCGCCCGGCCGTGATTTCACGGTCGACATCATCCTGGAGGGTACCGAAGACGACCTGCGTCGGCTGCTCGTGCGCCTGGGGGGACTCGGCGCGCGTCTGTCCTACGTGGGGCGCGTCGACCTGTTCGGCATGGGGGAGTGGCGCCTGCATGTGGACACCTCCGCGCCGCTGGCGGCCCATCCGACGTCGGGGCAGGTCGTGCGTTTCCAGGTCAGCGACGCGCGCCCGGATGCGCAGATCGGCATTGACGAGCTGGCCGACGAGGGGCTGACCCCCGACTCGTCACGGTTCTGGGACGCGGAACTGTGGAGGCCGGGGGAGTCGCTGCCCAGCTTCGACAAGCAGTACGTCCGCGACTGGCTGGCCGAGCAGTCCGGCTGGGACCGTGAGACGACCCCACCAGAGCTGCCCGCCGAGGTGGTCGAGGCCACCCGCGCCCGCTACGTCGAGGCCTACGAACGCCTGACCGGGCGGTCGTTCCGGGAGATTCCTGCCGTATGATCACTGAATGGTGCACCGGGACCATCTCGCGGCGCTGGCCCGCGAGACCGTCGAGATCATCGACCGCGGCTTCTACCTCAACGGCCGCGGTGAACGCGTCGAGCTGCGCGAACAGATCGAACGCGCCGTAACGGAGACCGTGGAGTACGCCCCCGACGCCGAACTCCCGAACCCGGAGCCGAAACCCGGGAGAGTGCACGTCAAGGTGCAGCAGATGGGTACTTTCGAGGCCGCCCACCGGATACGGACGGCCGATCCGGTCGTTCTGAACTTCGCCTCGGCCACACAACCGGGCGGGGGTTTCCTGCTGGGTGCGCAGGCG
>ERZ772955.1681-NODE-1681-length-13208-cov-3.834334_pt1 | contig 13208 bp, 13 predicted proteins | sample MGYA00511133_ERZ772955 | MGnify/ENA primary metagenome ERZ772955 (study PRJEB29015, sample SAMEA2737914) | human oral metagenome | biome: human oral; feature: human-associated habitat; material: dental | place: China | collected 2149 ... | reverse complement strand
AATGTTTCAGAGAAGAGAACACAGGCGACAAAAGAAAGATGCTCACTGCAGCGCCGATAAAACTAGCAATCAAGGTCATTCCAACTAGAAAATCAATCTCACTTTTCACGATCAACATTCGCTGAACTGCCCAGAACACGAGCAAAATGGTTAATAGACTAGAAATCAGATATCCTACTAGAATATAACTTTTTAATTTCATTTTATACCTCGTGGCCTTTCCATTTTATACCCCAGACCCCAGACAGTTTTGATGGCAGGAGTGTCTGAACTAGCATACTTGGTCAATTCTTGTCTGAGTGCATGGATATGAACATTAAGGGTATTGGTGTCATCTACATAGTCTTCCTGCCACACCTTCTCGTAAAGCTCCGTCTTTGAAAAAACTCTCTCAGGATTGCTAGCTAAAATCCAGAGCAGTTCAAAGGACTTCACTGTTAATTCCAAAAAATGCTTCCCGATGCGAACCTCATGAACCACATGATTCATCACCAAATCACCGAGCTCAATTTGTTCTGTCTCGTCCCCACGCTGAATACGACGCAAGATATTATTGACTCTTAGAACCAGCTCGCGCGGACTGAAAGGTTTAGAGATAAAGTCATCCGCCCCCAAGCTCAAGCCATAAATCTTATCCTGCTCGCTGGTCTTAGCCGTTGTAAAGAGAAAAGGTTGATCAGGTGCGATAGACTGAACCTCACTGATAAAGTCATAACCGTCCATATTTGGCATCATGATATCTGTGATGATCAGGTCAACAGATTTCTTTTTAAAAAGATCTAATCCCTCCACGCCATCTCGAGCCACTAAAACCTGATAGCCAGCCTGCACAAGATAGCGCTTTTGGATATCTAGAATATCCATCTCATCATCAACGAGTAAAATTGTCTTTCCCATTTGCCAATCTCCTGATAAAAACAGTGTTATACTGGCTTTAGTATAACACTATTTTTAGTAATTTTTAAATGATTTGAACCTTAATCTTCTTGTTTTGCTTTCAAACCTAGAAGGCTAAGAATTCCTGCCAAGGCTAGTCCTAAGAAACCAATGGTAGCTGTAGCTGTTTGAGCTTCACCAGTGTTTGGTAACGTAGGCTTATCATTTTTTTTCATTGTATCTACCATCGGCTTAGAGGTTGGGCGTTCCACCTTCACATCAGTCATGCTATGATCCACTTCCTTCGTACCCTTAGCTGTACTCATAGAATCTGTTGCAGAAAGCTTCTTATTCATCTGACCTTCTTGAGATGGTGTTGCAGAAGGCTTCTTATTCATCTGACCTTCTTGAGATGGTGTTGTAGCCATTTCTTTTCCATGAAGCTGAATCGTTACTTGACGAGTCGCGATAAGATTTGTCAAATCTGGTTTGCCGTCTTTGGCGCCATAAACTTTGACAGTAGCTTGGTAACTGTGAGTTCCGTTAGTGCGAAGTTGGTCGAGAAGGGCTTGTCCGTCTTTACCTGTCGTGTTGCCGTTCAAGTCTACTTCGTAGAAGTATTGACCTTTGGCCAAGCCTTCAAGCGGCAAGAGGGCTGGATTATTCGCTGTGCCATTGTCAGACCAAGGAGCCTTGTCAGAAGATTTGAGCAAGAGACGCGTCAACATGCCGTCGCCACCGAAAGCTTCATACGGGATGACTTGGTTAACACCCGCCAAGAATGGACCTGGAACATTCGCTTTTTCTAGGTAGCTAGCTGGAACGTCTACTGTATCTTTAGTATTCTCAGTAACGCCTTTTTTAACTTCCTCTGGAGTTGTTACTGATTGAGGAGTAGTCGCTTCACGGTCTTGTTTTGAAACTGCATCAGGAGTTGCCACTGCCTTAGCTTCTTCTTTTGGTTTGTTAACTTCCGACATAACCTTCTCTTCTTTTGGTTCGTTAACTTCCGACACAGACTCTTCTTCTTTTAGTTTTGCAACTTCTTCCTTAGAAGCTAGGCTAGACTTGTCTGAAGAATTAGTCTCATCGACTACTTCCTTTGTAGTTGGAGTCTTCTGATTTGCAGGAAGAGCTGAATCTACAGCTTCTTTCAGAACTATCTCTGGCAACTCATTCTTTTCTACTGATGATGAATCTACTTGAAGGACTTGAGCAGGGCTTGAAGTGAGAACATCTGCATTCACAGTGTTTGGTTGCCCAACTAGTAAAAAGAAACCACTAGCAACTACGACGGAAGCCACACCCACGCTTAAACGACGGATTGACCAACGAGTATACTTTTGATTTGGATTGAATTTCATAGGATTCTCCTTTGGTTTGTTTTTTATTGACTCTAGTATAATCCCCTAAGATTAAAAGGGAATAAGAAAAAATTAAAATTTTTCTTAAATCCTTCTTATAAAATGCTTATATCGTCTTATCACTCATCAAAAGGCAGATTAAAGTACTTCATCAAATATTCCTAGGAATCATCATTGATCACCTACTACAATTGATAATGAATCAAAAAATCCATCACTTTCGTGATGAATTTTAGTTCTTATGCTTCAAATTCAAATGCTTCACTTTTTTGCTTGTTTGGCAAAAGGAGCGAGAGCAAGATTCCAATCACAGCAGGCAGCAACCAAGGCAGAGAAGCTTGAGCAAATGGCAGAGCATTTACTAGATTGAGAATTGCAGTTAGCTTGAATTGTCGTCCCAAAATGCTAGCAAAAGCAATCAGCGTCACCACTGCTATGGTCAACTGCATCCCTGGTTTAGAAAGTGGTAAAAAGCGATTAACCATGACAATCATGACAATCGTGATAGTAATAGGATAAAGAATTTCCAAAACTGGAACTGAATACTGGATAATAGCATTCAAACCAAGATTTGCAATAGCGAAACCAACTAGCGTAAAAATGGTCGCATAAACCTTATAAGATACTTTCGAGAAGGTATTGTGGAAAAATTCGCCAGTTGAGACGATGAGTCCTGCTGTAGTTGTAAAACAGGTCACTGTTACCATAATCGCTAGGAAAATTTGAGCCATTGGACCAAAGATGGCCTGAGTTGCAGAAGACAAAACAGAGGCCCCTACGTTTGCACCTTTCGGAAAATTCGCTAGATCAAGTGGGAAGTGATTTCCAAGGAAGGCCAAACCGATATAAAGAACGCTAAAGCCCAGCGCCACAAGGATACCCACGATCCAAATAGTAGAAATATATTCTTTTTTATTCTTGAAACCGAGCTGGTTTAGTGTCGTTACAGCAACCACACTAAAGGCAACTGAAGCCAAAGCATCCAGAGTATTGTAGCCCTGAAGAAAGCCTGCTCCGAAAGCTGAAGCAGCATATCCCGTTGTTGCTTGTTGGGGAGCTGCAGAGCCGTATTTAAGAGCACCTAACAGCACCAAGACTACAATCAAGAGGGCGAAAATTGGTGTTAGATAACGGCCAATACTATCAAGGATTTTTGAGGGATTGAGGGCAATCAGATAGGCCAAAGCGAAATAGACCAGCGTAAAACCAAAAAGCCAAATAGTATGAGAACCTGCAGGCAACATGGGCTCAATTCCGACAGAAAAGGAAGTGGTCGCCGTCCGAGGAATGGCAAAGAAGGGACCAATTGAAAGATAGAGGGCTACCAAGTAAGCAACCGCAAACCAAGGGGCAATCTTTTTCGAAATTTCATCAATATAGCCCTTGGGATTCAAAGTACCTATAATCAAGGTTAGAATAGCAATACCGACCCCTGATAGGACAAAGCCTCCAATAGCTGGCCAAAAATTCTGACCAGATTCCAAGCCCAGCTGAGGTGGGAAAATCAGGTTACCGGCTCCGAAAAACATTCCAAATAAAAGCAGGCCGGTTAGGGATCCTTTTTTTAACATCATCATCTCCAGTCCTTTTAAGATTTTTCCATTATACCGATAAATACCTTTCATTGCAAGATTTTTGAAATGAAAATTACATTTTCTTAATGTTGGAAGGATTAGGTAGGTTTGGAACGATTTATTTCGAAAAACTCAGGTCATTCTTTTTTTGGTTCGATTTATTTCATATTAAATAACTTTTTTATTGGATATATTTATGTTATACTGGTTAAAAGTCCATTTGCGAGGTTTTATTATGGTACTTCATCTAGTCTGGCTTATCCCTGCTGCTATATTTGCTCTATTATGTTATCGAGAACCCAGAAGTTTATTCAATGCTTATCTCCTGACCTTCACTCTTATGATGATGGGAATTGTTTTAGCAGGGCTTACGATTGTTAGTCTTGAGCGATTTATTGGCTATACACCAGCTATTATCTTGTTTTTGGCAATACCCTTTAGTGTTTTCGCTTCTACTGTTTATTTGCTTTTTAATGGTCGCAAAATGGTGCAGCTAGAGGGGCTTAGATTGGCCAATCTACTATCGCTTCTCTACGGCCTAGCTATCGTGGGGGTGGGTCTGTTGCATTTTTTCGCTCCACGGTCATTTCTTGCAAATTTGATTTCCTTCGCTGATCTGCTCCTATTTTACGGAACCTTTCTCTATCTTTCCTATATCATCTACGCATTCTTTTTAAATATTTTTCCAATCAAGAAAGAGCCCCAGACTATCATTATCCTCGGCTCAGGATTGTTTGGGGACAAGGTACCTCCCCTACTGGCTCAACGCTTGGATAAAGGGCTAGCCATCTATGAGAAGTTTAATCGGAAGCCAGTCATCATTGTTTCTGGCGGTCAAGGAGATGACGAGTTAATTTCCGAAGCAGAGGCCATGGCAAGATATTTGATGGAAAAAGGAGTCCCAGCTGACAGTATTCTCCTTGAAAATAGATCTCGCACGACATTTGAAAATCTCACATTCAGTAAGCAGCTTATGTTAGCACAGGGACTAGAGCAAGATCGGGTTGTCCTTGTCACAAATTCTTTCCACGCGCTACGTGCTGGCATCTACATGAAACAGGTTGGTCTCAAAGGCCGCAGTATTGGTTCTCGCACAGCCTTCTATTTTCTTCCCTCAGCTTGGATCCGAGAAACTGCTGGCTTAATCCGTATCTACTGGAAATGGCATGCTTTTATCATCGGAAGTCTGCTGCTTCGCTACCTTTTCTTCCTATTTTAGACATTATTTTCATTGTAAAAATTCTTAGAAAATAGTATAATCAAGGTAAAAAATGGAGGTCCGTCTATGATGAAATTTACCATTGATAAAAGTTTAGCAGAACTTGGCATTAAGAGTGTGGTCCTTGGCATTGCTAGAAACGTTGATCCTCAAGCAGCTTTATCAGAAGCCTTTCTCCAGAAACAGAAGGAAGCCGAAAACTGGGCTTTGAATTGCAATCTAGCAGAAATCACTGACCATCCGACCATCCAAGGCTACTGTGATTTACTGCGGAAAGTGGGGCGCAGTGTTAAAAAGAACCCGCCAACTGTACCAGCTCTGATCCGCAATATCCAACACCGCGGCTCCATTCCAAGAATTAACAGTGTCATTGATATTTATAATGTGGAATCCTTGCATTCTCTTCTGGCTATCGGTGGGCATGACCTTGATAAAATTGGTGATGAGATTGAGTTTACTGTCAGTCAGAAGGACGATATCTTCCTCCCTATCTTATCTAAGGAGAAGCATGTAGCTCCGACTGACTATGTCTATCGAGATGAAAAAGGCATCCTTGCTTGGCTTGATGTTCGTGACAGCGACCTTTATAAATTTGATGATAGCACCAAAAACGCCATTTTCATTATCCAAGGAAATGCCCATACATCTGTCCAAATGCGACTAGACGCCCTTGAACGCATTCATCAGGATTTAGCAGCAGCCATGCCAAACCTCGAATTTGAAACCCATGTCGTTCAATTAGAAGATCTTTAAGCAACTTTTCACCCGACAAGCTTTTGAGGTAAAACTTCATCAAATTATGAATCAAAAAGGAAACTCAGCTGAGTTTCCTTCTTTTGTATGTCTATGCTTCTTTCTTATCTGAAAATTGGCTCATATACAAGTCATGATAGAATCCCTTGTCGGCCAGCAGCGACTCGTGATTGCCCTGCTCAATGATTTGTCCATCCTTGAGCACCAAAATCTTGTCTGCTTCTTGGATAGTAGACAATCGGTGAGCAATGACAAAGCTCGTCCGCCCCTGCATGAGAGTTTTCATAGCTTTCTGAATCAAGAGCTCCAAACGAGTGTCAACTGACGAAGTCGCCTCGTCCAAAATCAAAATTTTAGGATCTGCCAAGAGAGCCCGTGCGATCGTCAGGAGCTGCTTTTGACCTAGCGAAATATTGCTAGATTCCTGATTCATTTCCATATTGTAGCCACCAGGTAAGGTGCGGATAAAGTGGTCGACATTGGCTGATTTGGCTGCTTCCACAATCTCCTCGTCGGTAGCATCAAGGTTACCAAAGCGAAGATTTTCCTTGATAGTTCCTTCATAAAGCCAAGCGTCCTGCAGAACCATACCAAATTGCTTGCGATAGTCTTGGCGGGACAGCTGACGAATATCGTGGCCGTCCACGCTGATAGAGCCCTTGGTCACATCGTAGAAACGCATGAGTAGGTTGATCAGAGTCGTCTTACCAGCTCCAGTCGGACCGACAATAGCCACCATTTCACCCGGCTGGACTTCCAGATTAAAGTTGCGAATCAGCGGCTTGTCTGCCACATATTGGAAATCTACATTTTTGAAGCTGACTTGACCAGTCAAGTCCTTATCTAGCTGAATAGTATTATCCATGACTTCATCTGGCTCATCCAAAATCTGGAAAATCCGATCCAGCGAAGACTTGGCACTCTGGAGCTGACCTGCCAGCTGGGTAAGGTTTTGGATAGGCTGATTGACCTGCCAGACGTACTGGACAAAGGCTTGCATATTACCGATGGTCAATTGACCAGCAATAACCTGCAAACCACCCACCAGAGCCACGATGAGATAGGTTAAATCCGAAATCGCATTAAGAACGGGCATCATGAGCCCTGAGATAAAGCTGGCTTTAAAGCCGACTTCCTGCAAGTTTTGAGTAATAGCTCGAAAATCCTCAGCCGAAGTCTCTTCCCGACCATAAAGCTTGAGAACATTGAAGCCTGACAGATTTTCCTGGACGAAGCCATTCATAGCGCCCAACACATCCGCCTGCTGCTTAAAGTAGGGCTGGGATTTTTTGAGGATAAATCTAGCTCCCAAATAGGTCAGAGGAATGCTGACGATAACGATCAAGGCCAGCTGGAGATTCAGATACAAAACCATCCCGATGACCAAAATCAGGGTCATGACGGCATTGACCACCTGCAAAAAGCTTTGTTGGAGAGCATTTGAGACGGTTTCCACATCGCTGGTGAAGCGCCCAATCAAATCACCAAACTGGTGCTTGTCAAAGTACGAAACAGGAATTTGATTGATTTTATGACTGAGCTCATTGCGCATGTCGCGAACGGTGCTCTGCACAGCATTGGTCATGAAATAGTTAGAAAAGTATGAACCAATCTCATAAAAGAGGGCACGAATAAAGTAGAGCAGCATGATCCAAGCAACATAGCTACTATTGATGGCTGCACCGGGTACTCCCTTGGCCATATCCAGCAGATTTTGCGTCAGTTCTGTAATGGCAAGCCCTAGGACAAAAGGCTCTAGGACACTCATGACCACGCTGACAATCTTGAGGAAGACTGCAAGAAGTACGGCTGCTTTATAGACTTTTAGATAGCCCCATAAGCGGACAAAACTATTTTCTTTCATCTCTTCCTCCTATTCTTCTGTTAGTGATTGGCTATTGAGCTGGGAATTAGCAATTTCGCGATAGATAGCATTATTTTCCATCAGCTCCTCATGTCGGCCTCGACCCACGATTTCACCCTTGTCTAAGACAATGATTTGATCCGCATCCATAATGGTGCCGACCCGCTGAGCCACGATGAGAACCGTTGCATCCTGAGTCACTTCCTTGAGTCGGCGGCGCAAAGTCGCATCCGTTTTGTAGTCCAGAGCCGAGAAGGAATCATCAAAGATATAAATATCCGGCTCCTTGACAACCGCACGCGCAATGGACAGACGTTGCTTTTGACCACCAGATAGATTGCTGCCGCCTTCGGCCAAATGGGTCTCGTAGCGCTCTTCTCTGCTTTCGATAAAGTCGCGAGCCTGAGCCACATCTGCTGCTTGATTGAGCTCCTCAGAGCTAGCATCTTCCTTACCATAGCGGATATTTTCAGCGATCGTCCCGGTAAATAGCAGAGCTTTCTGCGGGATAAAGCCAATCTTCTGACGGAGAGCTTTTAGATTATAAGCGCGGACATCCACACCATCCACCAAAATCTTGCCCAAGGTCACATCATAGAAACGCGGAATCAGCTGAACCAAGGAAGACTTACCAGAACCTGTTGAGCCGATAAAGGCGATCGTTTCCCCCGGCTTGGCCTTGAAGGAGATATTATGCAGGACAGGATTTTCCGTCTCACCTGGATAGGCAAAGGTTACATTGTCAAATTCCAGATAGCCATGAGTCGCAGTTTCCGTGATCCCATTCTCATTTGGATCGATGGAAATCGGCATATCCATGACTTCCTTCAGCCGCTCGCTAGAGACCGCTGTCCGTGGATACATGGTAAAGAGACTGGACAGGAGCAGGAAGGACAGAAGGGCATGGAAACTGTACTCGATAAAGGCGACCAAATCCCCGATTTTCAACTCGCCACTGCCTAGTGGTTTCAGGGCAAACCAGACAATAGCCACAATCATGGCAATAATAATCTGTACAAAGAGAGGCTCCGTCAAACCTGTCAATTTAAAGAGACGGTTGGAATTCTCCGCATAGATTTCATTTTCATTAGCGAAGCGCTCTTCCTGAAATTCCTCACGGGCAAAGGCTCGAATGACTCGCAGACCGGTCAGATTTTCCCGAGCATACTGGTTGATCTTATCCAGCGTCTTCTGCTGCTTTTCAGACAGGGGACGCGTCTTGACTGCCACATACCAGACTACGATTGCCAAAAAAGGCACTGAAATCGCCACAATCCAAGCCATGGACGGACTGGTCAGGAAAATCATGAGGATAGACGACAGCATCATGATAGGCGTGATAGCTCCCATCTTGAGCGTTTGCTCAGCAAACTGCATAAGGACAAAGGCATCACTGGTAATCCGCGTCACCAGCGAAGAAACGCCAATCTGCTCGTACTCATGATGAGAATACTCCTGTAGCTTGTCATAGAGATCATTCCGCATATCCCGCACCATACTGGTCGTTAATTTTCCAGCGGCATAGGAAAGGACGATCCGCCCTAAAATCCCAAGGATAATAACCAGCAGCATGATAAAGCCCCAGAAATACAGGCGTTCCTGATCGCCCTGGTTAATCCCCTCGTCAATCATACGCGCCAAAACCGTTGGCAGTCCTAGATTGACCACTACAAAAAAGATGGCCGACACAAAATCCAGCACCAACCACTTGGGGTAGCGTTTCAAATAAGACCATATGTAAAGCATAATCCCTCCATTTTCTATAACAATAAAAAAGCACTGAAGAGTACTTTTATACAGAAAAGAGCGCGCAAATGCACGCTTTATTAAGAATATTATAGCAGAAATATGAAAAATCGTAAAGACTGACACTGATATCTTTTCTTTCAATCTATATGATACTTTAAGAATATAGCACTTACAATGATTTCTTACACTCTAATAAAAAAACAATTACAAAAAAGAACCCAAGAACTATTTTGTCTCAGTTTTTTTTGTAGCCAAGAGACTATTGTCCCAGACTCTTGGTGGGAAATGAAATCATTTTCCACCCTATTTCGCTTTTTGACATTGTTCAAAACCTTGCTACACTGGGATTTCGCAATGTAATTGCGTACCCTTATTATTTAAGAATTACTTCAAATTGTTTCACCATTGTATTCATCATGAGTACCTCCTATATAATAGATATTTTTTGTCAGATTGTAACCCTGACAAGTTCAGTATAGCAGAACAAAAGAGATTTTTACTGCAAAGTCTTTAAATGTACGATTTTCATCACGAAACGTATTTTTTCATGATTTGTAACCATTCATTTTATTTTAATTATAAACCATGACATAAGAAAACGAGTATCTTCAACTATGGAATACTCGTTTTTTTGATAGTTAGAAGTGGGGTTTTGCCTAGCCTCTATGTAACATGCTCAAAACTTTTTAAAATACATTAATATTAAAAGAGCTAATAACCTAATGAAGTGTCAAATGTTGCTAACTCCACTTATCTTCAAATTTAAATAGACACATTATCGGAGTTATCAGTAAGAAAAAATCTAACCAATTTAGATAATTCATAACATAGGATATAATACCAGCCATAACGAAAAGGTACAAAGCTGTACGATATCCTCTCTTTGGATTTTTATCAGCCTTAGTGTTAAAAATAATGTACACACAACAAATTGAAATAAGTATAAGTTGAATCATAGTTTCATTTAACATATTAACATCCATTCTTTTTTAAACTATTTTTGGGAGCCTCAATCCATAAGCTACAAAGCCACCTACGATAGCTCCCCCTGTTGCGCAAATCAAGTAAGCTCGAGGGTCTCCAGCAATACAAGATTGTCCTGCCTGAAATGCACCCGACAAGGCTCCTACAACTACATCTCCTCCCAATCTACCTCCAGAAATATTACTTAATTCTTGATTATCTACTATTTTGTAATTAAACATAATTTCTATTCCCTTCTATGGCCAAATATTATCAGCAATTGCAGTAAAAGTACCACCAAGTTTAGCTCCAGCCCAAGCACAGCCAGCAGTCATAGCCCATGCGGAACCACTAGTAAGGAGCCCTCCTACCGTACACATAGCAACTCCGATACCTGCTCCATAGACAGTTCCTTTTCCTACTGTTCCTCAATCAGTTCCTCCCTCAATGCTAGCCAGCATTTCAGTATCCACAATCTTAAATTGTTCCATCATTTTTGTATTCATATCGTATATAACTTTTCAGTTACGGAACAAGTTTAATATAAAAATTATCAAAAAAACATAGGCAATGAAGAGAAAAAATAATTTATCATAGATTAGAAATAATATGACAAAACAATTCAATGATGTTAATTCAATAGTCTTTTGTTTTTTATCAGAGGTACTTATAGATAGATAAATAAGATATGTTTGGAAAGCGAAGAGAATTATATAGAATACAGCCTTCATAAAATATATCTTCCATTTTTATGATGTAGCACTATAGGCTAAATATCCACAAATCAATGCTCCTCCAATTCCTCCTATTGCAGCGCCCCATGGTCTTAGAAACTTCCCATATTTCACTCCACCCGCTGCACAACCTAAAGCAGCAACTACAGCCGCTCCTCCGGAATTACCTCCATAAATCTCACTTAACATTGTTTCATCTACATTATAATAAGTATTCATACAAATCTCCTTTTATCAAAATCCACCCGTTGCACCTGTTACTCCTGCCCAAAGAGCCACACCAAATTTAGCTCCTATGTATCCACATGCTCCCATAAATGGCGCTCCAACACCACTCGCAGCACAAATGGCTGTTCCTAAGCCCCAGCCACCAAAAGCTGCACCACCACCTTCTAAGACATTAGTTTGCCAATTATTCTTGCCTCCTTCAATACTGGATAACATAGTTATATCCATTTCATGAAATTGTCCTATCATTTTTGTATCCATAACGAATACCTCCATTTTAATCTTAATTTTAATTTTTTGTCCTGTTGCAACTTTGACAAGTTTAGTATATCACTGTATATTATATTTTTTCATCCAAATCTTGAATTGTCATCGAAACGTCTTGAATTGTTAAAAAATTTAAAAAGCAAGCATTAAAAACATACTTGCCCTTTCACTCTTGTCTATAGGCAAATTCTAGCTATATGTTATTACAAAACAAATAGTATCATTTCACCTGTTTACCATCTATTTTTATTTATGAATTTTTTGTTTCACTTTAATCATTACAGAAGCCATAAAAAACGCGATAGCCAGCCGAAGCAGTTGGTAACTTTCTTCCTCTCCTGTTTTCGGTAATAATCTTTCATTCGAAGTAATAGATTCGCTTACATAATCAGCATCCTTAACATCAGTTAAAGAAGTTTTATTTTCTTGAGCAACATCAAAAATAGGTTTGAGAGTTTCCAATTGATTCTTATTGTCTAACATTGCTAAATCGCCAGATTGAGTAGTTTTAGCTTTGGAAGTTGAGTTTATACTCTCCACTTTCCCACTATTCTCACTATTAGAATTGGGATTATCATTGGATATTTTCATTTCGGTTCTTTTTTCATCACTCATACCTTTGCTGTCACTTCTAGTATTCTTATCACGGACACTTTCTGTTACTGTATCCTCAGAAGATGCTACTGTTTCCGTTTGCTTAGGTGAGTTTCTCGAGTACATATAATCATAAACCTGTTGTGCAGTTGCTCCGCCACCAACCCATCCAGATATCGGATGTCCATTTCTTAAATACAAAATTGTTGGTGTTCCTGGAATACCGACTTTTTTAAATAGAAACTCTCTCGCTTCCCCATCAAAATCCTTACCATCCAAATCATAATACTCTAACTTCTTTTCAATCAAGTTATTAAATTCTTTCAATTCAGGAGAAAATTGACGACAATGAGAGCAAGTTTTTCTACCAAAATAAATAGTATGTTCCAATTGATCCTCTGTAAAAGATTGACGTACAGCTTCAATACCTATCTTTTTAAAGTCCGTAACATTCTTCTCATACTCTTCTGGGGTTACAACAGAAGGTTTATGCTCCACCTTTTCCTTAGTCGATGGCAAATCTGGTGCCACAAGAGAACTATCATTAGTCTGTATAGAGGAAGAAGTAGTCTGCTCTTCTGCATATACAACACCCGTAGTAATAGATGCAAATACAAGTGGCACAAGTAATAGCGATTTTATATTTTGTTTCTTCATAAGAATACTCCTTTACATTTGTTATCTTTATCTTACCTTATTTAAGATTACAAATTCATATAAATCTTAAATGGTCATCGAAACATCTTGAATTGCAAAAACTTCATTATAAAAGGGTAAGTATTTCGAAAATACTTACCCCTTTATACTTCATTAAGCTCTACTTTTTATAATACTTCAAACCCCACATAAGCAGAAACATGATAATTAAGCAGAGAACAGCGCCAATATAGGCGATTATTTGTTGGTAGGATTCTGCTGCTGTGATACCTCTATACAAACAAATAATAGACATAAAGCCTGTCAAACCAATGAACATGAGTTGATTGGTTCTAGGACTAACCAAATCATCATCTTCAAACTCTC
>ERZ772955.1679-NODE-1679-length-13223-cov-8.774833_pt1 | contig 13223 bp, 12 predicted proteins | sample MGYA00511133_ERZ772955 | MGnify/ENA primary metagenome ERZ772955 (study PRJEB29015, sample SAMEA2737914) | human oral metagenome | biome: human oral; feature: human-associated habitat; material: dental | place: China | collected 2149 ... | reverse complement strand
CCATGTATGTGGCAAACGTTGCCATTTTGCTTTTTGGTGGCCGGATGATTATGGCCGGTACGCTTGGCGTTGGCGAGCTTACGGGTTTCATGAGCTACGTGCTGTTAATTATGAACTCGCTCATGATGATTTCGGGTGTTTTTCTGTTGACGGCGCGTGCTATTACCAGTGTGCATCGTATCGGCGAAATACTTTCTGAGATACCTGCCATCAAGTCTCCACAAGATGGTCTGACAAAGGCTCCAGACGGTTCCATCGCGTTTAAGGACGTCTCTTTTAAATATAGTTTTGACGCCAAAGAAGACGTTCTCGAGGACATTACGCTTTCCTTTACTTCCGGATCCACTATCGGAATCCTTGGCGGTACCGGTTCCGGTAAAACTACGCTGGTACAGCTGATTGCCCGTCTCTATGACGCAACGACGGGCACGGTTGAAGTAGGGGGCCATGACGTTCGTGCGTATGATTTAGCCTCACTTCGCGACGCCGTTGCGGTGGTGCTCCAGAAAAATGTTTTATTCTCAGGCACGGTACGCGACAACTTGTGCTGGGGGAATCCTCAGGCAACTGACGAAGAATTGCTTGAGGTATGTAAAATTGCCTGTGTGGATGAGTTTCTCGACCGCATCGGTGGCCTTGACGGCGATTTGGGTCAAGGCGGCGTTAACGTCTCGGGTGGCCAAAAGCAGCGTTTGTGTATTGCCCGCGCGCTCTTGAAGCACCCTCAGGTTCTTATTTTTGACGATTCTACCAGCGCGGTTGATACGGCAACTGACGCTAAGATCAGAAGCGGTTTGGCGCGTCTCAAAGGTACAACCAAAATCATTATCGCTCAGCGCGTAAATTCCGTTATGGAGGCAGATCAGATTGTCGTCCTTGACAACGGTCGTGTACACATGACGGGCACGCACGCAGAGCTTCTCGTCCAAAGTCCTATCTATAGGGAGCTGTATGAGTCGCAGATGCATGGCTCTGATCTTAAGAGTCATGATTCTGCTCAAGATTTGGTTTCTGGCGAGAAGAACGACGTGTTGTCTGCGTCTGCCGTAGCGGAAGAGGAGGTGCATCATGGCTAGTCGCGGAGGAGCATCGGTGCGCCCCAAAAACGTAGGCTACACGCTGCGCCGTTTTGTAACGTATCTCGGGCATGCGAAAAAGCGCCTGCTTCTTGTGGCATTTCTCGTAACGATAAGCGGTCTTTCTGCGCTTCTCGGCACGTATATGATCAAACCGGTTGTTGCCGCCGTTGGTGCGGGAGACGTATCCGGCTTTACGCGCCTGGTACTTTTTACGGCAGGTGTGTATCTGCTTGGTGCTCTCACGAGCGTTGGTTATACACAGACCATGGTTTGGGCTGCTCAGACGGTGGTGTTTGATATCCGTCGCGACCTCTTTGAGCATATTTTGACGTTGCCGCTGAAATTCTTTGACGGGCAAACGCGCGGCGACATTATGAGCTACTTTACCAATGACGTTGATACTATTTCCGAAGCACTCAACAACAGTTTTGCCAATCTTATCCTGGCGTTTATTCAGATGGTGGGTACGCTTATCCTGCTCTTTGTTTTGAACTGGCAGCTGACCATTATCACCGTGGCTTTTGATGTCTTGATTGTCTTATATGCGCGTTATTCAAGCGGACGTTCAGCGGCGTATTACGCTACGCAGCAGACGTCGCTTGCGGCTCTTAATGGCTATGCCGAAGAAAGCATTTCCGGTCTGAAAGTCGTAAAAGTGTTCAACCACGAGGTGGCAAACCTTGCGGGGTTCCGTGCCTACAATGAGGAACTGAGAGCTGCGGGTACCAGTGCGCAGACATACGTAGCCACTATGGTGCCTATCACGGTATCGTTGACGTATATCAATTATGCCGTGGTTACCGTTGTGGGCGCCATTCTTGCGGTTAACGGTCACGCCGATGTGGCAAGTCTCGCCTCGTACCTGGTTTTTGTTCGACAGGCCGCCATGCCGTTCAATCAGTTCACGCAACTTGGCAACTTCCTCATGACGGCTCTTTCCGGCGCTGAGCGTATCTTTGGTGTCATGGAACTTTCACCCGAGGTGGACGACGGAAACGTTGCTCTTGTCCGTACCGGTAGCTACGATACCGGCGACGAGTGCTGGGCATGGCAAAAGCCTGATGGCGAGAAGATCCCGCTTGCCGGAGACGTTCGCTTTGATGATGTGACCTTTGGGTACGACGAAGGTCAGACGGTTCTTGCCAACCTTTCACTGTTTGCGAAACCGGGCCAGAAGATAGCTTTTGTCGGCTCGACCGGCGCCGGCAAAACTACGATTACCAACTTGATTAACCGCTTCTATGACGTGCGCGGTGGTACCATTACCTACGACGGCATTCCGGTAAACGATATCAAGAAAGCGGCGCTGCGGGCTTCTTTAGGCATCGTGCTTCAGGATACCCATCTTTTTACCGGTACCATTGCGGATAATATCCGTTTCGGCAAGCTGGATGCAACGGACGCGGAAGTTATTGCCGCCGCAAAGATTGCCAATGCCGATAAGTTCATCCGCCGCATGCCAAAAGGCTACGATACCTTGTTGACGTCTGACGGAGCCAATCTGTCTCAGGGTCAACGCCAGCTCTTGGCGATTGCGCGTGCCGCCATTGCCGATCCTCCCGTTTTAATTTTGGATGAAGCCACATCGAGCATTGATACCCGCACCGAGGCTCTTATCGAGCAGGGCATGGATGCCCTCATGGCAGGTCGCACCGTCTTTGTGATTGCGCACCGCCTCTCTACCGTGCGTAACGCAAATGCCATTATGGTGCTTGAACATGGACATATCATTGAGCGCGGTACGCACGATGAGCTGATTGCGCAGCACGGTGAGTATTATCAGCTCTACACCGGCTCACGTGAGCTGGAGTAGGTGGAACCGGATATGTTTGAAGCTCTGGCAGTTGCTCTCGGTGGAGCACTTGGTAGTTTGGGTCGCTGGCAGTTGGGAGTTTTCTTTAAGCAGTGGATTCCCAGCATGCCGGCAGGTACGTTTGCTGCAAATGTAGTGGCTGGTCTGATAATTGGTTTTGTGACGGGGCTTGACCTTGCAAGTCCGCTTCAGCCACAGGTCAAGCTGTTTTTGGCCGTCGGCCTTTGTGGAGGCCTTTCAACCTTCTCGACCTTCTCGAATGAAACGTTTTCATTTATTCAGGCGGGAAACTGGGTAGGTGCAGGCTGTAACATTGTAGTCAACGTTGTGACCTGTTTGCTTGCCGTATTTTTTGGCTTGAAACTTGCGGCGGCCGTTGCGTAGTTCAGACGCAGCACCTTTTAGGACTTGTAAGGAGTTAGAAAGTCTAGAACGTCTTTTAGGAAGTGAGTACTCCAGATATATTCGGTTGAGAATGAAAATCAACCAAGCAAATCTCTGCTGCAGTCATAGCAGCTTTGCGATGGAGAGGCTCATATCTTTCTATAAGCTAGAGACCGTGCGGGCAATTTATCTATGGTGTAGCTACTTAACTATCGTGAGGAGAAGTTCATTTTGTGAATCGTTGATATTTCCAAATACATGTTCTTGTTGGCCGTAAAATGCTCTTATCGATACGATCTGAAACAACAGAGAGGGCTTGGGATGTGCGAGGAATGTTATGTCGAAGACAAAAGGATTACTCCACTGATTAATCCCTTGGAATGTTTGAAGCATCATACGCAGTATATATGCGGTACTTGCGGGCGCTGTATCTGCATTGAACACGATCCGAAAAGAGGCCTGCAGAGATGGAACTTTCCCTTTAAGTCGCTTGAGATTGCCAAGCTTTATTTACGCACTGCTGACCATACCTTGAAAATGGCATGCGGCATCTATGAGATAATAGATGCAAATAAAAGGGTTTCGTACAAAATTTTTCCAACCGTCGCTGATTTAGAAGAGTTCTTAAAAAACATAGGGATAAGAGATGCTCTCAGATGGTACCTATCTTCTCAGCAACAACGTACAGAGAGTTTCCTCACACGAGTGTAAGAAAGCTCAAAGAAGAAGAGATCGTGCAGTATATGAGTGAACGTGGCTAAATACGCGAAGGCCAGAAGGGCAAAGAAGAAGATACCGAAGTTGCTGCTGAAGATGAGCGGAGTGCCTCTTCAGAGTAGAAGGTATCTGCGGTAGAGAAGACCAAAAGATCAATGGTACAAGGGCAAATCCTAAATTTATCTGATAGGCCGGGACTTATTTTATTCAATCCACTGTATAAATGCCGTTTTATCCTCATCGCTATACCCAGCGTTTTTATAGAAGAATAATGTACTTTCATTCTTTGCACCTGTTAGAAGCATTATTTTATAGCAATTATTTTCTATCGCTATCTCCTTAGCATACTGAAGACATGCTGTCGCGTATCCTTTTCTTCGGTGTTCTTCATTTGTAACCACATTTTCAATAAGGGCATATGGACGTATATTTCTTGTTAAATTCGGAATAATGACACAAATACAAGATGAAAGAATCTGACCATTTATCTCATTTACAATAATATGGTGGTTCTTGTCTTCGATGATTGCATTCCATGTGCTCTCCAAATACTCTGTATCTTTCGGAATATCTTCTTCATGCAAAGAAAGATATAAGTTCAACAATTCATATAAATCTTCCTTAACAGCTTCTCGTATCATAAGTATCTCTCCCTCAATTACTGATTTATCTGCATGACTGTATCGTTTTTTAGCCCTATTTTTATCAATAAAGAATAATTAATCAGGTCACGTCCCTAAAATGGTGTAAAAGATGGAAATGAGCCATAGGTCCACTTCCAAGTAAATTTGTAATCGCCAGAAAACAGAAGAGGCTTGGAGGTAAAACATGGTTCAAATCAATATTGCTCTCAATCAAGAAGAGATTCTACGGTTGCTTTCTAAGGACAGAAGCGATGCATTTCGTATACTGCTCCAACAAACATTGAGTCAAAAATGACGTTTAGTTGTGTTTTCTTGCTAATTTAAGCCTTTAGTGGTGGATTGAATCACCACTAAAGGCTTGATTTGAAGCGAATAAGCGTTGCCAAGTTGCTCCGAAGTAAAATGTATTACTCCCAAGGTAAAGTACGTTACCTCAAATGAAGGAGCATCATCTCAAAGCGAGAAGAACCCCCGGCCTGTTACTTCTTGACCTTACCCTGGTTGGCAACGGCGTTGATCTTTGCTTCGATGGTAGCCGGATCGCCAATGTAGTGCTTATCGACAACATTCCAGTTCTCATCAAAGGTGTATGCGCATGGAATGCCGGTTGGGATGTTGACCTCAAGAATCTCTTCCGGGGTCAGGTGCTCAAACTGCATGACAAGAGCGCGGAGGCTATTGCCGTGAGCCGCAATGAGAACGCGCTTACCGGCTTCCATCTGTGGCTTAATCTCGGACTCAAAGTAAGGCCATGCGCGGGCAATGGTGTCTTTCAGGCACTCGGTGTACGGCAGGTCCTCCTTGGGAACATCGCGGAACATTTCCTGCACGTGAGGATCGCGCTCATCACCGGGCTCAAGGGCAGGTGGCTGGACGTCAAAGGAGCGGCGCCAAATCTTGACCTGAGCTTCGCCATGCTCGGCTGCTGCGTCAGCCTTGTTGAGACCCTGAAGTGCACCGTAGTGACGCTCGTTCAGACGCCAGGTCTTGTGGACAGGCAGCCAGTTGCGGTCAAGCTCGTCAAGTACGTGGTTAAGCGTGTGGATTGCGCGCTTTAAGAGAGAGGTGTAGCACACGTCAAAATCGTAGCCCGCTTCATGAAGAGCCTTGCCGCCCGCGATTGCTTCCTCGTGACCTGTCTCAGTGAGGTCAACATCGGTCCACCCGGTGAAGAGGTTGAGCTTGTTCCACTCGGACTCGCCGTGACGTACGATGACTAGGTGCATGTACTTGTCTTCTGCCATGAAGGTATCCCTTCTCTAGAAATCCTTGCGACACCGCGCACACCGTCGTCGTGTCGCACGACCATTCACCAAAACGGATGAATGGTTCTTTACATGTATTAGTATGCCGCACTTGGGTATAGTTTGCTTCAGTTAACATGAAATTTTATGAGTCAGAGTAACGTTTATTTTGGATGGTATTTGTCTGTGTGATGTGTTTATTGATGGAAGGTCTTGATTATGCACGTAATTGATATTGTCATTCTTCTCGCTGTGGCCGCGGCAGTCGCGCTGTGCATTCGCTCTTTGGTTAAAGGTCTTAAAGGAGGGGAATGTTCCGGCTGCTCTTCAGCTAAAAGTTGCACTGCCCATAGCACAAAAGACGGTCATTGCGGAGTTGCACAGAAGATGATTGCCGATGCAGACGCTGCCATAGCCACCCATGACAGTGCTTCGGCATAAGTTTTTGCCCCGCCCCGTGTAAACAAAACGTAAAAAATAAGCAAAAAGTGAAACAGGCGTGAAACATTGTTGTGAGATGGTATATGCGTAAAAGTTGTGTCATGCTCTATACAATGGCTCTGTGATGGTTCGGAGGACCTCATGACTGATGATAAAAAGATTGACTACATTCTTCGTACCGTTGAAGAACGCGACATCCGGTATTTGCGTCTCTGTTTTACGGACGTATTGGGCAATCTAAAAGCTCTCTCAATCTCTCCCGAGGAGCTTGAAGAAGCTTTTGTTGAAGGCATCGGTTTTGACGGTTCATCGGTTGATGGATTTGCCTCACAAGCGCAGTCTGATTTGCTGGCGTTTCCCGACGCTGCAACGTTTCAGGTATTGCCGTGGGAAAACGACGGTGAGGCCGTAGCCAACGTGTTTTGTGACATTCAGACACCGTCCCGCACACCGTTTGAGGGCGATCCGCGCCGCGTGCTTGAACGCGCATTTAGGAAAGCTGACGAGAAGGGCTATACAATGAATGTTGGCCCTAAGCTCGAGTACTTTTATTTTACCGACAGCGTTCATCCTACGCCGATTGATCATGCAGGCTATCTTGATCTTGCGTCATCTGACCTGTCGCATGATTTGCGCTACGCAACAACACGAGCACTTGAAGCCATGTCAATTCCGGTACAGTATTCCTTCCATGCGGCCGGTCCTTCTCAAAACGGAGTAGAGCTTCGTTATTCTGAGGCGGTGAGCTGTGCGGACAGCATCATGACGGCCCGATTGGTTATCCGCCATATCGCAACGCTTCACGGTGTTTTTGCGACGTTTATGCCTAAACCTTTGCAGGGCGTGCCGGGGTCCGCAATGTTTTTGTATGAATCGCTTCTTGACCACAAGGGTGAAAACCTGTTCTGGGCACCTAAGTCAAGCCATCCGGCACATCTTTCCGTACTTGCACAGCATTATGTGGCAGGTCTTCTCAAGTATGCGCCTGAATTTATGCTCATTACAAATCCGACGGTCAATTCGTATAAGCGCTTTGATCGCGAGTCCATTCCAAGTCATACTACCTGGGGTCGCAATAACCGCGCGGCGCTTGTTCGTATTCCTGCACATAAACCGGGAAAACACATTGCCACGCGTGCAGAACTCCTGAACCCGGATCCTTGTGCCAATCCGTATCTGGCCCTCGCCGCCACGCTTATGGCAGGTCTCAAAGGTATTGAAGAAGAGCTTGAGCTACCCGCTGAGTATGAAGGCGGAGATCCTGCTGAGTATGGTGAGGCTTTGCCGGCTACGCTTGGAGAGGCGCTCGTGCGATTTAAGGGCTCCAAGCTTATGCGCGAGACGTTGGGCGATCATGTCTTTACCTATCTTTGTGAGCGCAAAGAGGAAGAGTGGCGTGAGAGCTGCATTGCCGTTACCGACTGGGATCGCATGAAATATTATGCGGGGGTATAAGCAATTACGAAAAAGCATACGTAATTGAGTAAGAGCAGGTATGCGTATGCGAGAGTACCCGCGATTACGCTGGAGCATACGCATGACACTTGTGCTACGCTACCTAAATAGCACGTTCCTAAGGAGGGCTTGATGCACCATAAGAACATCCTTCTCATTTCAGCTACCACACGCCTGCACGACCGCATGCGTGAGCTTACCCGTGTGATTGATGTTTCTGTTGCCCTTGCCACTGAGACCACATTTTCTCAGGTGCCTCTTTCCGGTCGTGTTTTCGATTTAATTATTATTGACGAGAAGGGCCTCTCGTCTGAATTTGCATCTGCCGTTGAGAGTTATGCGGTACAAAATAATGCCATTCCTCGCCTTTTTGTATGCGATCTTGAGGCTATAACGGGGCTTGTACTGCCACCACAGGGAAGAAATGACTTCATTCTTTCTACCGCGAGTCTACAGGAATTTAGCTTACGTTGTTCGATTTTACTTTGGCCTACAACAGAAAACACTTCTCGCGATCTTGTCGTGGTAGACAACATTAAAATCAATTTGGCTACCTATCAGGTATACATTGATGATGCGCCGGTAGATCTTACGTATATGGAATATTTGCTGCTTGCCTTTTTGGCAAACCATCCGTCCCGAGCATATTCTCGCGAGGTTCTTTTGCAGCGTGTGTGGGGATTTGAGTATTGTGGCGGTACGCGTACGGTTGACGTACACGTGCGTCGTGTGCGCTCAAAAATCGGCCCGCAGGCGGCGGCTCATATTGAAACCGTACGCGGTGTCGGGTATCTCTTTCGCGTGTAATGACGTGTAAAATAATGCAAAGCAACCATGGAGATGCTGCTTTTATGTGAATGAGCATCTTGTGAGGAACATTGGGCCTTAGCAGGGGAACATTGAGCCTTGGCAAGAGTTTAGAGGAGATTGTATGGACAGCTCTACAAATAGTGCGCCAGAGACGGGCAAGCCGGAAGATCCACAGGGCGTTACAGAAACATTGACGAGTTCACGGCCGCAAGGTCGGCATGGGCTTCTCGGCCGCTTTCTTGTAGGAATTTTGGGTGGTTGCATAGGAGCTGCAGTCGTTGTAGCAATTTTGCTTGCAACCGGCATTTTTAGCCGATTTGCCCAGGTTGTCAATCGCTCCACAAACGTAACGGTAAGCGGATCGAATCAACCGGTACAGGACGTGACAATCAGCGCCCGTCAGCAAAGCGCAGAAACGAGTGAGGCGGTGGCATCTAAAGTGTTGCCGTCAGTTGTGTCGGTGTATGTCAACTACCAGGACGGCAAACAGGGTTTTGGTTCGGGCGTTATTTTTGATAAAGATGGAAACATCATTACGAACTATCACGTTATCGAGAATTACAAAAAGGTATCAGTTTCTGTAGGAAATACCGAGTATGACGCGACCGTTGTGGGCTATGATGCTTCGTCTGACTTAGCCGTTCTTCATGTTGATTTTAAGGGAGCTTCCGTTGTTCCCATTGAAATCGGAGATTCCTCAAAGCTTGTTCCAGGTAGCTGGGTCATGAGCGTCGGCAGTCCTTTTGGTTTGGAACATTCTGTTTCAGCGGGAATTGTGTCGGCTCTTTCTCGCGGAGATCTTCTGCAAACTGAGGGCGGAGAGACTACTGTTTATGCAAATCTCATCCAGGTAGATGCGGCGATTAACCCCGGTAATTCCGGTGGAGCGCTCGTTGATTCTGGCGGAAAGTTAGTGGGAATCTGCACGCTCTTCTCGTCAGATACCAAGTCATTTGCCGGTATCGGCTTTGCGATTCCAGGAAATTATGCGGTGGATATTGCGCGTCAAATCATTGCCGGAAAGCAGGTAACTCATGCATATCTGGGTCTTTCTATGCAGACGGTAAACGAGCGCAACGCGAAGTCAAATGACTTGGATGTCGATTATGGTGCATACGTTGCTGATTCCGATCCTGAAGGACCTGCGGTAAAAGCGGGTATCCAAGAAGGGGATATCATCGTTTCCATAAATGGCAAGAAGATTTCGTCTTCTGACGAGGTACTCGTTGAGGTTCGTTCCCACTCAATTGGCGATACGGTTGAGGTCGGGGTTATCCGTGATGGTGAAAGCAAGACCTTTAAGGTAGTACTTGGTTCGGATGAGGCTTTGAGCAAACTGAAGAAAACCGGCAATTCCGATAACACTCCAAAGGGTCTTACACAAAAGAATGCCCCTCGGACGAAGGAAAAAGATCAGAACACTCAAGACAACTCGCAGGATAGCCCAGAGACCAACTCGGAGACCAATTCAGATAGCAATTCAAACACCAACTCAGACACGCAAGATGACCTTCGTGACGATGATGCTGAAATTGATCCTATCAATGAGCTGATTGATGACCTGTTGGGTGTCGATGGTTCAGATAAAGTGTATAAGGAGAAGTTCGATCGGCTTAATATCTTTGAGAAGATCGGAGTGTCGCTCTATCACCTGTTCTTGGAAATCTTTTCAATATTTACGGAGTAGGTAGACAAGTAGCATCGTGAGAGTCAGGTTCATGAGCATGCACTTTTACGATGCACTTTTACAACTCCTTTTGCTGGTATAGACCGGCATCCTTAAAGCCCTGTGCACGATAGTAAGCGCGTGTGCCAACGGAACTGATTACGTTGAGGATGCCATAGCCTTCGTCTGCGGCGATTTTTTCTGCTTGCGCCAGAAGCTTTTGCCCAAGGCCTTGATGTTGTGCCGATAAGCCCTCTGAGCCCAAAGATAAAGCCTGACCATAGACATGCAATTCTCGAATCATCGCTTGACCCGGTTGTACTGCCAATTCATCCGCACGTACGTCACAGCTGCCTGCTGCCAGCTCGTCCCAATGTGGCAGTGAAAGCCTGCAAAAGCCTGCGATTTTGTTATCCGCAGTTACCCATTGCAAGAAGTGTTCGTCGCTTACGGCTGTGGTATATGCGTGATCTTGCAATATGAGTTCGTCCGCGTGTACCTGTTGCTGGTTGATTTCCCTAAAGCGGATTTCTTGTACATGCGCAGCCTTTTCTTCAGTGTTCAGCTGCTGCTCAACCATTTGGCGCAGATTGGTGTGTTTGTTTCCTACCAGAATATCGGTAGAGCTAATGTCGCGAATCATACGAGAAATACGCACGTATGCAGGAGCTGTCAACACGTCGTGTACGAGTACATCCACCAGCTCGTCTTTGGAGTAGGGACGCCAGAGACCTTCTCGGTATGCCTTAACCAGCTGCGTACCGGCCACCAGTGCGCAAGGATAGAGCTTAATCTCATCTGGCAGAAAGCCCGGGTCAGTTACAAAGTTGTTGAAGTCGCACTTGTCTTCCTCGGGTGTTGCACCCAACAGGTTCACCATCAGATGCGAATGAATTTTGAATCCATAAAGACGGATAAGCGAGAATGCGCGCTTTATCTGTACGACAGTCATGTGGCGCAGGTTGGCATCAAGAATCTCTTGACGTGTGCTTTGGATGCCGATTTGTATTTTGGTACACCCAAGCTGTCTGAACATGCGTAGGTTATCGGGGGTAATCGTGTCGGGACGTGTTTCTATAACTAGACCTACGACGCGACAAGCCGCAGTCTCGTTACGGTGTTGTTGTTCGAGAAGGTCGTCAAATGTGGCACACATGTGTGACCATGCCTTTTGATGTGACTGGCTGGGATCGTATAGCTCACGAAATGCTTGGTTGTATGTTGCAGCTCCTGCATTGATGGCTGCTTGCCGGTACGCAACAAACGAAGACAGAGCCTCTTCTGTATTTTGCAATCCAAAAGATCGATACCAATCCGTGCGCTTCTCGATATGTTGAGGTGAGTGCGGCCATTCATTGAGCGCGCGAAATAACTCGCGTATAAACCAGTATTGATAGCTTGCGGGATAGTCGCTCCAGGTTCCACCTAATACGATAAGTTCAATCTTGTCCGTGGAATGGCCCATCTGATGCAGTGCCTGCAGGCGAGCAGCAACTTGTATATAAGGATCAAAAAATGCCAGCTCTGCACGCTGACAGGCGGGTTCATTGGCAATATAGCTTTTGGGCATACGCAGATCACAGGGACAGTATATGCAGTTACTTGAGCAAGTGTGTGGTCGCGTGATAACCGTGATGGTTGCTACACCTGAGGCAGTGCGACGTGGTTTCATACGAACCGATTGTATAAAGCGCGCTTCAAGCCCCGGTGTAACATTCCATGAGCGCCACAGCTTGGTATTTTGATCCTTAACCCGTAAAAAATAGGGAAGGATGGCGCGCTTGGGTATCAGTTTTTTGCGATCTGAGCTGTTGATACTGCTGTTAATCCCACTGTTGTGGGAGTTGAGTAATACCTCAAGCTGGTGCGCATCAAGAGCGCCCTGAGAGTTCGCACGAAGTTGTTGCAATATGTCCAAAATGAGTTCATCCATACTCGTATTATATGCAATTGGTCTGACTTTACGTTTGTTAGGATAGGGCGGTGGAGTAAAATTTACACATGAATACTTGCAGAAACATTTCTAATGGCTCATCTATCAGTAAGCAGACCGCTCGTCAGCTTAGTCGAATTACCTCTGAATTCTACACACAGCAGGCTCAGAGTTTCTCTGCCACACGACAGATGCCTTGGCAAGGCTGGCAAAACTGCTTGGATGTCATGCCTTGTTTTATGGCTGTCGAGAAGCCCTGCGTGCTTGATGTGGGGTGTGGGAATCTGCGTTTTGCCCGATTTTTGACGGATCAAGCGGGGGTGCAACCTGCATCGTATTTTGCGGTAGATAATTGTGAGGCGCTGGTTCAAACTGGCATGACGGGCGCCCAAATTACCTTCATTGAAATGGATTTAGTTGATAGCCTCCTAGATACCACCTTGGAAACTCAGTTGAAGGTATCGGCTTGTGATCTGGTGGTTGCCTTTGGTCTTCTGCATCATGTACCAGGAGTTCAAAATCGAATACGACTTTTGTGTACTCTGCTGGATAAAACCAAACCGGGAGGGTATCTCTGTGTTTCATTTTGGCAGTTTATGAACAGTGCAAAATTAGCCGCCAAAGCCAATAAAACAACCGCTCAGGCCTTGCAACAGCTCCGGATAAGCTCGGATGCTTTGGAGAAAAATGACTATCTGTTGGGCTGGCAAGATCAGACCCATACGTGGCGCTACTGTCATCATTTTACCCAAGGCGAGCTTGAAGATCTTGTTGCTCAACTTACCCCTCAAGCTCGCATGTGTGCACAGTTTAGTGCAGATGGGAAAGAGGAAAATCTTAACCGGTATATTGTGTTTCAGCGCATCTAAGCGTTTGTCGGTACGGATTAATTACTGACGTTCAGCCAAATATGAGAAGAAATCCCTCCAAAAATTCGTCAGAATATAGTTAGAAAAGGTTAACTTATGGGTAATACTACTGACAAGGTAGCAATACCGTACCGTTGTCTGATAAACCCGACCGAAGGAGGACGACAT
>ERZ772955.1678-NODE-1678-length-13235-cov-4.674734_pt1 | contig 13235 bp, 15 predicted proteins | sample MGYA00511133_ERZ772955 | MGnify/ENA primary metagenome ERZ772955 (study PRJEB29015, sample SAMEA2737914) | human oral metagenome | biome: human oral; feature: human-associated habitat; material: dental | place: China | collected 2149 ... | reverse complement strand
GGGCAGGCAAAGTATGATCTTGGATATACTGGTCTGAAAGAACTTGTCTCGGCTTATCGTGCAGCCTATTGGACCAAACACACACTTGTTGAGGTTACAGGGAGGGGACTGGGAGCTGTCTATCCCAAAACAGGCAAGGGAAAGCTCTGGTACCAGTACCACGCCCCTTATCACTATGCGACAGGCAAACTCGGAGAGCATGCCGAGGAGGATGGAAGACTATTTGAGCTTGAGACATTCGGCTCTCCGATACAGGATGGTTGGTACACAAATGAGAATCTTGAGGGTAAGTTCCTCGTAGGTGGTAATGACATGGTTGACAACGAAGACCCTCATGGTGTTCCCAAACCACGTGTATATGGGGTCAAGATCTATAAAGTCGAAAGCGGAAAATTCAGCGGAGAGACGACCTTTGTATGGTTCAAGGTTGAGAACGGCAGAACGTCATTCTGCGACTTAGACGGCAGTCCGCTGGTTGTACAAGGGGGATTATTGCAGAATTACCCATTCAAGTTGGATTTCTGATGAAACATATCAAGTTACATATCTCGGAAGCACAGCGTACAGAGAATAATCGCTTTGCACTGGTATCTATCCGTGGCATTGAAGATACTACGGGTGAGAGTTTTGCTTCTGCTCACCCAAAGCTATTACAAGATATTATCTGTCATGCGTTATCTCTTGCACATGGTATGGAGATAGAAGGCAACCATGGATTCACGTATGTATTTCCTTTTAAGTTATCATAGATATGACAAAAAATATAGAACCGATATACATTGATCGCAAGTCAAAAGGCAATCAACTCACTGCAGAGGAATTTAATAAAATTCCTGAGAAGGTTAACGAACTCATTGAAGCGCATAATACCGAAGAAGAGCGTGTGAAGAAGGTCCTGTCAAAGAACCGCCCCTCGCTCGGACAGCTCTCCAACGTAAATACTGAGGTTGACGAACTCACCTCTGATACGTGTGTACTCGTATGGAATGGTGATCAGTGGGTCCCAATGAAGTTGTCTGAACTCCCTATTGGGCAAGGTGGCGGAGGACAACAGCAATCTATTCTCTATTACTTACGTGCTGTCAATCAGTCTCCTTCTACTACTCTCTCTGCATCTAAGTCAGCTGGTGAGTGTGCTATTAAGTTTATGTTTGTGTCTCGCACTAAGGACGTCGGACAGAGCGATTTTATCGACACAGGAGAATGGGGTACTTACGAGATCTTCGCTAAGGCTGGAGATGGAACGTTTGTATCTAAGGCTCGTGGTCGCTGTCAGTCAAATACACTCACCACTGTAGATGTCTTCAAGTTCCTCGAATCAGGACAGAATAATATCATGGTGAAGATTACAGGTGAGGTGACGGGGCAAACCTCTCCTGCGTTAGTCTACTCAATCACACTGTCTGCCCTCTTCCTCTCAATATCAGAATTTAACTGGTGGAAAGCCTACCAGGGAGATATTGTGCTGCCGTGTTATATCAGTGGAAACATATCTAAGACGCTGCATGTTAAGATTACGGGTGATGGTTACGAACAGACGTATGAGCGTCAGTTCGGTACTGCAACTTACACGTCATCGCCTGTAGCCTATACCGTTCCTTTCACGAACAAGACTGGTATCTTCCATCTCTCTGCTTGGCTGTCGAATGAAGACAATACGGTCCAAACTACTCCTGTAGGTTGTGACTTTATGGCGGTAGCTAATAACGAAGCTGTGAAGATGGTAGTTGTAAACAACAAGGCGGAGAAGCTGCTTAACTGGTACGAGAACAAAGTTCTTGAATATGCTGTTTATGACGGCAAGGCTGTTACGACACCGCTCTCAATCTTGATGAAGAAAGATAATGAGGTGCTGCAAGAGAATGTGTCAGAGAATACTTTGACACAGACCAAGATGCAGTACACGCTTTCGCTTGAGGTTGAGACAATCGATAACTCTGATTTTACGGCACTCATCGGATTCCGTACTCACCCAACAGACGAGGTGCGACTACGTGATGCAATTCCATTCCCTGTGGATAACTCGCAGGGTTACTCTGCTACTGCTGGAGCGGTATTCTATCTGAATGCGAAGAACAGAAACAACACCGACACCGACCGCAACATTCTTCGCAATCTCATCAACTCTGATCATGTCGGTTCTAATTGGCAGAACGTAGCCTTCTCACGTGACGGCTGGGTGACGGACGATGAAGGTGCACGCACATTGCGCTTGCTCGCAGGTTCTCGCCTTACTATCGATTACAAGCCTTTTGAGAAGGAGGCAGCACAGAGTGGAAAAACCATTGAAATAGACTATCAGATTAATAACACTTCTGATTACGATGCAGAGTGTATCTCTATCGCTATGCCTTATCAGAAGGGTTATATTGGATTGAATGTTAAGCCGTCTTCTATTATGTTCGCAACTCGTAGTGAGCGTAATGCGGACGTACAAGCTATGAGCACAGATGATGGTGTGCGTATTCGATTGGCTCTCGTGATTAGTCCTAAGAAGTACACTTACGTTCTGAATGGAAACACGTATTACCTTAACCTCGTCTACCTCTACATTGACGGTGTCGAAGCTCGTAAGTTTGCTTACCTGCTTACAGACTCTATGCAGATCGGTTCAGGAGGCGGTATAGTCATTGGTTCTGATAAGGCTGATGTCGATTTGTATTCTATTCGTGTGTACGACAGTGCAATGGACGCTGCTAACGTCCACCAGGACTATATCAACGCCTTGTCGACCGTAGGTGAGAAGAGTGCAGAGAAATTAGATAACGACATCTACGATACGCTCGGTACCACGGTTGATTTTGATAAGGTCCGTGGAAAAGTGAATGTCTTTACATTTGACAAGCCATTGCCGGCTTATGAATATGGTAAGTCATATCGTCCAAAGGGTACGCTCGAGATATATCCGAAGGACGGTAATACGAATCTTAACCGTTTGACGATTACCAATCTTCAATTACAAGGTCAAGGTACATCTTCTATGCTTTACTACCTATGGAACTGGAAGGCAAAGGTAGCTAAAGATACGACTATCGTATATGAGGATGGACAGACAGCACAGAAGAAGTTTGAGCTCTTCAAGAACCTGCCGAAGATTTCCAAGCTGACAGGGAAAAAGAATATCGCTTCTTCTATGCAATACCACAAGATGGGTTCTGTAAATTCCTTTACCGACCTATGGAAGGCAGTTGGCTTGACTAACGAGGGTATAGAGCAGAACAGTGAAGCAAGAGTATCTATCTATCAAGAGACATTCGTTGGCTTCGAGAAGCAGACGGCAGAAGACGGTACTGTTATATACAAGTTCGTCGGTTTGTTCACCATCGGTCCTGATAAAGGCGATGCTGCAACCTTCGGATATGATAAAGACTTGTTCCCCGACCTCTTATCTATCGAAGGCTCTGATAACTCTCCACGCTTGACACTCTATCAAGTCCCTTGGGACAAACGACGCATTCGTTATAACACAGAGGAAGAAGCATATCAGTACCAAGTCTCTGAACTTTCTTGGGAGAATTGCTGGGACTTGGATTATGCTGACCTCCCAGCGGATGATAAGACTACAGCAGATAATGAGACACGACAGCGTGCAGAGCAGCTCGTAGAGTCGTATATCACAGCTTATAATATCATCTATTCGTGCAATACATTCATTGAGCCTTTTAACGGTACACTTGACGAGTTAAATGCTGATCCACACTCGACGCACATTGAGTATTGGATTGCGAAAGAAGGTGACCCTAATCAATACAACCTATACTATTACGATAGCTTGTATAAGAAGTTCTGCCCTTCAACACTCGATAGTGGTGTGTCTGTGGTGAATCTCCGCCAGCAGTTGGTCGGTGATAAGTACGGATTGACAGAGACAATATTCAACTCGGTTAGTGATGCAGCCCAACTCAATGAGTTATTCAAGTCCGCACGTATTCAGAAGCTCCGTGCTGAGCAGCCACAGGACTGGGACATAATGGACCTACTTTTTCATCAGTTATACGTAGAAACCACAGCAGCAACGGATAACTGCGCTAAAAACATTTATCCGTATAACTTTAATACATAACAAACATGTCAAAGAGCAAATGGAGATTCAGACAAGATGACCTTGATACAATCTTAACGGTCATCAATCAGGGTTTAATGAAAAAACCCTACTGGGTAGAGTTTCACGACACCTATGCTGACGGTACGCCTGTATGGAATGGTGAGAAGTCTGTGTTGTGGAACTTAATGGAACAAGCGTATCCAGAGGAGCGTGCGCAGATGATGCGTCGTATGCTTGCGAAGATGGAGGAACTGGGAGGACTGCAAAAGGGTACGCATCAGCAGAAACTCTTTGCATACTTCGAGAGGTATTACTTCTCTGTGATTGATAACTTCTCATCTATGCTATACAATGAAGATGGTAAGCTATATGAGAAGATGAAACTCGCAATGCTGCAAGGTACATATACGAACGATACCGACCCACTGGGCCAGTCGCTTGGTGATGGAAAGTCGCCTGAAGTAGCGTGGGTCAAGAAACGCATCCAATACCTTATGTCTAAGTCCTCCTTTGGCGACTACGATGCCAAGACTGCGGAAGGGGCTATCACTGTGCGTACCTCTGCACAGGCAGATGCAACGACTAACTCTATCGTTCTGCGCCTGACGCCTGCGATGAAATTGTACCCTACTATTGCGTACGGTACTACAATCATGCGTGGTGCTCGCACGGATGCTGGTAAGCCGTGTGAGATAGTCGTAGACATTAACGGTACCAGTGACCAGCAGCTATCTGTCAAATCAGCAGACTACCTGCTCGATATAGGCGACTGGTCATCGTACGTCATCAATGGTGCGCTGTCTATCATTGGAAAGCGACTCAAGCGATTGAAACTCGGTGATGAGAACGAACAGAAGGTGAAGATACTCATAGCTTCGCTTACGCTCGGTAACACATCTTCATTAGAGGAGATTGATGTGCAGAATATATCTACGCTTGGCGGTTCGCTCGATATGCGTAGTAACTTCCGTCTGCGTAAGTTCCTCGCTGGTGGTTCTTCACTCTCGGAGGCACACTTTGCGGATGGTGCTACGCTTGAAGAAGTCGACTACCCAGCTTCGACCTCATACGTCGAACTGAAAAATCTCGACAAACTCACGAATGAAAAGTGTAATACAGAAGCCTGCGCTCCTAACGTTATGAGTTACTTCGTGAGTGGGTGTGATAACCTTCAGCCGATTAAGATGCTCATTGGAATAATGGATGCACAGGTAGGGCAAGTGCCTCACGCCCTGCGTTACGTGCGCTGTGTCGGATTCAATGAGACTTTCACGGATGGACGAGCATTCGATAAACTTTCCCAGTTGGTAGACGGCACATATCAAGGAATCGATGCAGAAGGGCAATACGGAAATGACCCATATCCAGTGCTTGACGGTACAATCAACCTCACCACTGGTGCGTATCGTGATACCTACGATGCGTTGATGACTCATTACCCAAAACTTAAATTGAACATCGCTAAGTGGTGGATAAGGTTCGAGGACCCAGAGGTGAAGCGCATTTGCGTGGAAAACTGGGATAAAGACGGTGATGGAGAGCTCTCTATGGAGGAAGCTGCTGCCATTAGTTCCATCGGGACTGTGTTTGTCGGCAAAGACTCTATTAAGAACTTAGACTTGAGTTTTCTACACCATTGGGAACAGATTAATTTTACTCATGTTAGAAACTGTAAACACTTGAAGCGTGTTGTTTATCCAAGTTCTCTTAAGCAGGTAAGTGGTGGATTACTCATGGATTGTCATGCTGTAGAAGAAATAGTTATATTAAGTAAGGATATACAATTTACCTTTGGTATGGTAATTAATGGAGCTAATTCTTTAAAGCGAGTTATATTCTATGCTGAAACCCCTCCTGAGAATACAGACCCTTCTGCATATTTCTTTTGGTATGTCAACAAAGATGCGGTGCTATATGTTCCAGACGGTAGTGTTGACCTTTATAAACAAGTTTCTTTTTACAGCAAGTTCGCTAAAGAAATACTCCCTATGAGTAGGTATCATCCTTGATACTCGCTGAGAGGTGCAAATGGAATCCACTTTTCCCATTTTGTACGATATAGTTCAATAGATTCATCAGGAACATATACTTTCTCGATATGTGCTTGAGAAAATTCCCAATAACCATATAATTTAGGCGGTGTTTTAGGACGTAATATAAGGTTATTTATCTGACTTTTCATAAAACACGTACCAGCTAAGTATGTGACAGACGCAGGTATATCTATCGTATCAATGGTAGCGTTAAAAAAACAACCGTCTGAAACTCTTTTACAGTTAGCTGGATAAACAAGTACTCCAGACACTATAACCTTTTCAAATGCTCTGTTCGCCAAATTACTTGCTCCTAAGAACCCAATCTCTCTTAGTGAGGTAAATGTCTTATTTGCAAACATAGTCCCGATGGAACCTTATCTGAAGGCTCGCCTTATTTCTTTGTTAATAGTCGTGTCTTTCACAGCAGAATACACCTGCGTTGTCTTAATGCTCTGATGACCTAATATATGTTGTATAATAGGAAGACTCACGCCTTTGCTCAGTAGTACAGTAGCGCACGTATGTCTTGCGCAGTGAAAAGTAATGTGTCTGTGGATATTGAATCGCTTGAGAACACGCTTGAGAACCAGGTTGCAACGTGCGTTACAAGATAGCTGAAAAAGTTTACCTGTAGTTGTCTTGTTTTCTTGAATCATTGTTGCAGCTTTACCTCCAAACATCTTAGAGATAGGTATTCTTACCTCGTGGTCTGTCTTCTGCATTCGCATGATCACCCACTTATTCCGATATATATTCTTAACGTGCTGCTTAGTGACTTGCACGATATCAGAGAAGCGAAGACCTGAATAGACACTGAATAGAAAACCTTTAATGACCTTCCTCTCCTCGTCAGTCATATCTTCCTTTGCTTCTTTCTCCTCAATCCGTCTTAGTTCTCTTTCTGTCAATGATTGCTTCTGTACATTCTCAGTCTTGATATGATACTTGCGAAAAGGGTAGGCAGTCATCAGTTCCTCGTCGATAGCAAGATTAACGAATCGACGAAAAATCTTCATAAACTTAGCAATGGTATTAATCGCATATCCAGCACCTTTTAGGAAGTTTTCAAAATCGCAAATGCACTTGTAATCAATCTGAGTAAAGGTTATATCGTTCTTAAATCGCCTCAGTACCGATAATGCAGCCTTATGATTTGCAATCGTACCTGCTGTATATGTTTCTTTATCAATCTCACCTTCCATCCACTGAAGAAATGAGCTCTCCTCCTTACATATTATCAACGTAGGACTTTCAACTAACTTGTTTGCATCTCCAATACGCTTGATGACGTATTGTCCATCTACTTGTATCTGTATTAAAGCATTATGTCCTTTAAGCTGTGCTGTTAAGTTCTGAATAAGATTTTTGAGATTCATTTCTTTGAATTTTGAGGACAACCTGCCCAAAATTCAGTACCTTTGTAGTCCTATAAGCAGGCTGCAGGTGAATGAAAATATAAAAAAGCCCCCAGCCTGTTAATAGTCATCTCACCTACATATTAACGGAACGAGCGAACCCGCACGACTGGGGGCAAATACCCTTGTCGCTGGTTCGCTTTGTTCGTTAAATGTAAGTGAGATATTGCAAAGGTAATAAAAAATAGGGTAATGAAGGTAATAGAAGTGTTGAAATTTAACAGAGAGCTACTAAGAAAGCTCAAATCTGCAGGTATACGCTTAGAAGATGAGGAGTATGTAGACTTATATACTGATTACACATCATTGATTGAACAAGGAGAAAAAGTATCGTACATTGTGGCTCATTTAGCAAGCAAGTATTCTGTAAGCGAGCGCAAAGTATATGATTTGATTAAACGTTTCCAAAGTGACTGCAAAACGCTTGCAGTATGACTTGTTCTCGCTTTTCTCTTGGCTCAATAAATATTGCGACCTTTGTCGTACAAAATAAGTGAGATAATGAGAAAACAGTACCTTTCTGCACCGCTTCCATTTCAGGGACAGAAGCGGATGTTTGCCAAGGAGTATATTAAGGTGCTCCAGCAGTTCCCAGACAATACAACATTCGTGGATTTATTTGGTGGTAGTGGTCTTTTATCACACGTCGCCAAGTGTCAAAAGCCAAATGCGACTGTGGTGTATAACGATTTCGATGGCTATCAACACCGATTAGAGCATATTCCACAGACCAACGAACTCCTTACAAGGTTAAGAGGCGTTGTTAGTGTTCCACGGCATAAACCGATACTGGGAAAGGAACGTGAGCAAGTTCTATCATTAATACGTGAGCATGAAAGTTTATATGGATATGTAGACTACATAACGTTGTCCTCTTCCTTACTTTTTTCAATGAAGTATGCAACGGCATATCATGAATTTGAGAAAGAGACCTTGTATAATTGTATCAAGGCAACTGATTATTATACGTGTCCTGACTATCTTGAGGGACTTGTTATAACCTCCTGTGATTATAAAGAGGTGTTCGAGAAATATAAAGATATACCAGGTGTAGTCTTTCTGGTTGATCCGCCGTACCTAAGTACCGATGTAGGAACTTATAAGATGTATTGGAAACTTGCAGACTATCTTGACGTGCTGTCAGTTCTTTCCAGTCACTCATTCGTTTACTTCACAAGCAATAAATCCTCTATCTTGGAGCTATGTGAATGGATTGGCAGAAATAAGCATATCGGCAACCCGTTTGAGAAGTGTACCAAGGTGGAATTCAATGCTCGCATGAATTATAATTCAACATATACAGATATGATGCTATATAAGAATGCTGGTTAAACACTACTCAAATGGTAATTTAACAATAAATAATTTGAACTCAATATATATAATGATAAATAGCCAGTTAGGATTTCCAAACTGACTATTTATCTGCGTGTGTGTTTGTTTTTGTTACTTTTCGTTTTGCATAGAAAAGTCACTTTTCGTTTTGCATTCGCATCACATCTCGTTTTTGCGGATTTATTTACAAAATAAAATTGTATATTTGCCTTTGAAATTGCTATGCTCGATTTGTCTGTTCTTCCAAAAAGAGACTAATCCTGAAAAGTATAGCCACAACATAACACATAACAAAGAACGTCTGCAGGCACAAGGCCTCACAGTGGATGTCGGGTTGTGGTGTAGGAAAACTTCTCCTCAATGCTGTGATGAGCGGCAAAGGAGGGGAATAATGTCCCAGCCTAACATACATTTCCTACCCATACATTATTCCTATTCTCACCACTAAATCCTGATACCGTCTCTTACAGAAAGTTCAAAAAGTATTAACCAACGTTTAAAATGAAAATAAAGAATATTTTAGCTGTTTTTATAATAGTAGGCGGCATATCTTATGCTCTTTACTTTTCATTAGTTACAGATGTTTTATTAAAGTATGGTGAAACAACTCACACAAAGGCTATTATTGAAGAGAGATTAACAGGAAAGACTTCCGATCCAGTGCTGCGCTATAGATTCTTATATGAAAATCAAGTTTATATCGGTTTTGTGTCAGAAACATCACGTTTACATGTGTCTGATACTATCAATATTGTATTCTTAAAAAGTAGACCATCTATAAACAAACCATTAATAAAATAAATTTTATATGGAAAAGAACTTATTATTCTCATTTGATGATGAGATTACAACTGGGTTTTATTATGATATTGATGGTCATAAAATTGTAGTTTATTTTGCGGCTTATTATGATAATGGGAGGTTCGTAGAGAAGAAATGCCAACTTATTATTGAGAAATGGGAGTATGCAAAAAGTAAATTATCTGTGGATAACCAATATAAAGATTTAGAAGATCATATTGGAATTATAAGCATGGTTTTAGATATACATATTGCAGATAAAAAATTGTTTTTAACGGTGAATACATTAGATGGTCAATATGTAGATTTACTGTTTTATAATTGCAATGTTAAAATAGAAGATATTTCTTAAGTAGGACTTGTATAATACAAAATGTGACCTTATGAATTTAAAAATAAAACCGACTCATGGTACCCCTCCGATAATGGTAAGACGACACCTTCAAGGTTTCTTATGGTTATTCAATTTATAAAAGGTTTACTTCTAATGGCAAAAGAATTTAATATACATACATATCCAACTTTCTTTTTATTGTTATTGATAATGTTAATACCATTCGCATTATCAGTAGATGATATTATGAATAATGATCAAAGCAATATGAAAATAATACTTTTGATTTCAGTATTTATAATCATCATTCTTGTTTATGGATTAGTAAAAACTCGCAACAGAAAAATAGTCATAAATGAGTTGGGCTTACTAATTACAGAAAAGGAAGGAAATATGAAGATTTCATGGAAGGAAATATCGCACATATTTTTTTGTTCAACACCAATTTGGGGGCTATATGTAAAAATAACTTTTACTAATCGAAGGGATCCTTTAATTATTGACTTTGGGAAAAGCAGTTTGTGGAGTGTCAATTTTTATCGTTTTCGGATAGCCATATTGGCATTTTCGCATAAAAAGGATATAATAGTTGTAAAATCTAATCAATGGTATCTAAAGCTAATATAAAAATAGGTAGTTCAATTGTCGTTCAAGGTGCTTCGTTAAAAGCTAATAAAATAATTTGGTTTGGCTTTACAACATTGTAACTTTACATCTGATGGTGAAGAGATACACGAAAACAAAGGATTACAACCATGAAACCATTTAGTGTTCAAACAGCAAAGAAACAACTTATCAATATAATTTATTCGGTCGAAAGCTTTTATTCTTTTAGAGAATCGTGGTTGGGAAAAGGAGGAGTAAATCATTTAATAAAAAAAGTAAGCTATGTTAGAATATAAAAGATATCAAATTTTGAACCTAAATTTTATTAATGAACTTGATACTGAAATTTTAGATTCAAAGCTTAAATATATTTCTGATTTTATTTTCCGTCAAGTACAAGGAAAATCTGTTTTCCTTTTTGAGATGAAGCCAACGAAGACATCAATTCTCTATGATATAGACCCAGAAAGCGAATATCATAGTATTAACTCAAGAAAAGTAATTTATACTAAGAATTTAAATCTAAGCAAAAAGGTAATTTCTATGATAGTTGAAGATGAAAGCTTCTATTTAGGACATCTTTTGATTATTATAGGAACTTTCTCAAGAAATAAGATTTCTATTATTTCAAACATGTGGGAAAATTTATTAGAAACAGGAATAGAGTATTTTAAGATGGGTAATGATGGAGAATCTTTCTATTGGTGCAATCCTCAGATAAATTCAGCAGAGGAAGAGTTCAAATTATTTATTAATGAATTGAACACCGTTGCCAATGGTATCAAACATATTAATAATGAAAACGGATAAGAATATTATTTGGGTTATAGCATTACATGTAATAACTTTTACATTTGTTATAATTTCGTGGAATCATTCATTTAATAACATAGGTTTTAATATCGCCTCTGGTATTTCATGTATGTTATTGGGAGGCAGTTATTTACATCTTGAATTGTCGAAATATTCAGAAGAAGGAAAGGTGACATGGTTCAGTATTACGCATACGATTATACCTTTAATCTTCTTGTTATTCTGGGCTGGTATTGCTCTTATATTTTATCATTATATCGTAATAATGTTTTTATTAGAATGTCTGGTCACAAGTTTAATTCCCCTAAGTTTTTCGTACCTTAGGATTAAGCGTAAAGAAAATAAATATATAACGCTATTACTCATAATTATAAGCGGCATCATTATAGTTCTACCCTTTATAATTTTATCTATTTTTGAATTATGGTAAAAATTATTAGAATGAAAAATTATACTATTCTTTTAATTGTATTAATACTAATTTCCTGCCAATGCAATAAAGGAAAAGGTTTTCCATCAGATAGATATGTTGACAATATTCAGCATATAGAGTATAAAATACAAAAAAATCATATGGGAAGCGTACTCACAGTAGGAGATGTGCAAATTACTTTTTCACCCAATGGTCATATAATGGGGATTAAAAACAAGTCTTTAAAAGATGGACACATTCGACACTATTACTTCTTAGACAAAAGAGACAAAGATGAAATTAGTCATTTCTACACCACCAAAAATGGATTAGATGGAGTAGCCGTATTTTACCATTGCGAGAACATTATTAATCATGTCGATTTTTACAAAAACAATGAGTTGATTTATTCAAAAAAAAACTATGATGAAAGATAAGATATTTGTCATAATACTAAGTGCATGCACTGTCTGTTTCTGTAGTTGCAAGAATAAGACTTCGGATGATTTTAAGTGTGTATATGCTGATAGCATCCATCGATTTGAGTACTATAGAAATACTGACCAGATCGTGATTAGAGTCGATTCTAATATTTTATATTTCACGCCAGACAATAGGTTGCAGCAAGTTTGTACACGAAGTTCGTTTAGAAATCAAAAGTTATCTTTAAAAGGGAAAGTATTTTACTTTAATAAAAAAACAGGTTTCTTAGATTCTATAAAATACGACCATAAAGATATGAAACATAGTAGGACTATCGTTTATGACGAAAATGGTTGCATTATAAGACAGTGAAAAGATAAACGCATAAACTGACAACTCATTAAGCTGTAGAGCTATTACTCCAAGATCATGGTAAGAAATAAATACAATAGTCGAATCTTAATTAGGTATGTTTGGATAGTATCCATTTTCTGTGTCGCATGGTTTTCATATAGTTGTGCTGCATTATTAACAAACAAGTATTACTCTGTAAGAATCCCAAATAATTCTTACAAGATTGTAGAAGTGAATCCTGGTAATGTCGATGTATCTGCAACAATTACCATAAATTATGCTGGACAGAATTATCCAGTACCAGTAACTGAAGAAGATTTAAATCATCATAAGCTGCATAAAAAGTTTTTTTATAATAAATGCTTTAACTACATTTTTTATGAAGGAGATGGGAATGGCTTTTGGAGATTTGCAATTGTAGGCTTAGGTATAATGGTTATCTTATTGTTATTATATTTAATAAAATATGGAGACTAAGGGACAAAGCTATTATTTAAAGTTCGTCACAATAATATAGAGATTCCCTTCATTGTCTTAGTTATTCTCATTCAAGCGAAATTTAACAATGGCAAATGTGGCAGATATCAGGACTTATGTCTATGGTGCTACCTATGACAGCTGGAACCGGGTGCAGACAATGACTTATCCTGACGGTGAAGTG
>ERZ772955.1676-NODE-1676-length-13238-cov-10.356823_pt1 | contig 13238 bp, 9 predicted proteins | sample MGYA00511133_ERZ772955 | MGnify/ENA primary metagenome ERZ772955 (study PRJEB29015, sample SAMEA2737914) | human oral metagenome | biome: human oral; feature: human-associated habitat; material: dental | place: China | collected 2149 ... | reverse complement strand
GACGGCCAAAGAGCCGACCAGTTCAATGAGTCGCCTGCGAAGAGAATCGTTCACGAGCTCCATTCTAGTTAGCACGGAAGTCATACCGATTACACCAGATTTGCCTATATTTCCACATTCAATCAAAACGGGCCATTCTTACTACGTCCTACCCGAGCGTTTGGGTCCTCCTGATACCCGTCCTCCCACGGACGAACCTTTGCTTGGGTTTCAGCAGAAAGATCATCGGAACTGTGTCCCAGCTTTTCCTCAACTTGTTTCATTTTCTTTTTGTTTTCTCTATCCACGTCCATAAACATCTCGAGAGCGACCTCAAGATTATAAGCACCCAAACGCACTGTGTCAACCAAATGTTTAATTAGCTCAGGCATTCTTTGCGCAAGATGATTAAACGATTCAGAAGGACCTTTTCTAGACATCCCAATTAAAGAATCATCCTTCCGTAGAAGATCTAACTGGATTCCATACGCTTTTTTGATTTCGGGCTCTATCAGCGCAGCTACCGTCCTTAACCCAGAACCGGATAACTGAATATTTTCCTCGTCCAGGCTAAAATCCCGACTGTTTCCCTTGTCGTCAGGTTTTCCATCCCCATCCACATCGATTGGCCCAGGAGTTTGAGTGGCATCCTCCTTACGGTCTTTATCAACCGCAATTTCCGCATGGCCTTCTTTCAAGGGATTCCCATCAGAATCCTTATTATCGATATCTCCAGCTGTCAAGCCTGGGACATTCAATCTAAAACGACCTGGTTTTCCATCAAATACGAGGCGTCCATTGGCAATAATTGCGCCATCTATTTCTCTCTCAGTTCTTATTAAACTGGAATTCAACGCCCTAAGAGACGTTTCCAGCTTACTCATAGCCGACTCGAAAGAAGGAAGTTCAAGCTTTTCTGGGGTAGGTGCATGATCAAGGGCTGTATTGAATATCTTGATCCCTACACTGCTGCATACCTTCACCAAAGCCGACTCTGGCCATACAATAGAAGCAGCGCTAAGAACTATATCGAATATGTCGACAACAAACTTGGCATCCGATGTACTTGATGCATTCTCACTTATTTTGTCAAAAGCCGCTCTAATATCATCTACAATTATCGGAACTTGTTCTTTAACTTTATCAATAGCATCCTTTTCTCGTACCGCAACATCCGCCATGAAACCATAAACACTTGCTATAGCATCCATGACGCCACCTACCCTCTCAAGAAAGTTTGCCTTGTATCGATTCATAGTAGTTCCCTGCAATGCAGTGGAGTACCCCAGAGTAGCGTTAAGCTGGGCAGCGGCGTCAGATTTTCCTCCTAACTTTTTTCCATCATCTGAACTGTCCACTTCCAGCGCCGCCATTATTTCCTTAGCCTCATCACTTTTTTGCTTAACTTCGGGTATATCCATCCACATTTTGACCACGGCATCTATGCGACTTCTTATCTTGTTAAACTTCTCTACATAACCGTCCCGTCCGTAAGGTAGCCCCCCATGGGTTTCATCTCCTCCACCTAGGCCATTAGAGTCAGGGAGGGAAACTACGTCTTCAAGATTGACGCGTGCGTTACTATGTCCCTTGCGATAGCGGCCATCTTTGATCGCATACCCCTCCTCTTTCATGTATGCATTGATCGCTGAGACCTTTAATTTGCATACAAGAGCTTCAAGGTTGTCGTATGAGACTTCGGTTGGACCAGTCATTTTTTAACTTTCTACTATAAATTTGCTGGTATTGTGTCAATTGCTTTCAGCTCCATTCACTGAAGCAAAGCCTTTCTGGGATGTTGTTTGAAATTGAAGTGCTCGCACTTCTTTTATCTGCATGCCCCGAACGGGAAACAGATAAGTATAAAGTCGGTTTCCTCCTCTCTGACTAAAGTCAGCTTTCACTTAGACGATGGAGCCGCAAAAGGTAGCGAAGTAGCCCCAACGAATTTTTCATGTACATCAAACAATATGCATTTCTCACATAATACAAGTCCGCTCCTATGGAGCGCAAGCCTCGGCAACAGGGAATCCAGAGTCACTTTCTCAAGGTTCCCGTATGTATCCTGCATAAAACCATTCATTCCAATCCTACAGTTGTTTACACACCCCATGGCCATTGCAACTTTCTTTTCCTTGTCACACCATCATTTCGCTCATCTTGGCATATACTTCATTAGTTTATAGGCTTTTTTCTAACTTAAACGGTCACAACGAAGGGATTCTCAACTTTTGTGTTTTAAATCTCCATGTTAACCACCTTGCATAGTCTCACTAGCTAGCCAAACACATCAGCTTTCGCACCCAGACTTCCACGTTTAACCTTCCGATCTCGCACCTTTCGACCCTAAATCGCAGCATTCGCTCCTCAAAAGTTCATCCAATTTACCTTCTTCAGTTCGTACTCGCTCTTCTCGATTCATGCTTTTCGTCCACCAATCAGTGCCTATTCAGGCTTCGCGCCTTTAGATCGCGTCATTGATTCGCATACCCTCCAATCACTCGCCCGCGCCGAAGCCCGCCTCCTCGAGCATGTGGAGCATGACATGCTCCCACAAGCGGGCCCGCCTCGTGGTGAAGCGTGGCGCGGCGCATGTCCACGTAGTGCGAGGACTTCTTGCCGGAGGCCAGCGTAAAGTCCCCGCGTTAGACGGCCAAAGAGCCGACCAGTTCAATGAGTCGCCTGCGAAGAGAATCGTTCACGGACTCAAGTGTAGCGGGGCAGAACTCGTGAACTTCAAGTTAGTCTTATCGTCATTTGACGAAAGCATTATTCAAGTATCATGGTTGCATATAAACAGTAGAGACATAATTTTAAAAGAAACAACTTATGAAAACCCCCAAAGATACAATTTTTAATTAAAAATGCATCTAATCTAAGCTATTCAATCGAGATTACTACGTTGATTGACAGCCACGCTTATTTCTGGAAAATGCACGTTATCCACCTGTCAGAATTCTACTTATATGAATATGTGATATGAGGCCTGTATTTGCGGTTGACGATATCTTGCCAAATTCCGCGTTTTCCGCTTCGGTCTCACAGTCAGCGTTCTAAATATTATAAGCACATACTTAAGGTTATGCGATCCAAGCTCTATATTTTTCACTGAATCTGTGTACAAGCGTGAAGCTTCGACACTTAGCTCCGCAGAAGCAACGCGAGGACCTCGCTCGCCCACGCAGGCTCTCCTGCTCCTCATTGCCGGCATCGAATGGTCGAAGTTGTAAGACACAAAACCGAGGGGGGACTTGCCGACCGGTCTAGTGCGGATGCAGGGAACGAGCACCCTACTATGCGGGCTGCCGAGTCTGCACCTACATTGCAGCAGGCAAAAGGAATGCGTATGCTCCGCCGCCCGCCGTCAGCCCCGCCGACGGCGTCGACCATGCCCACGCCAAAGCCCGCTTGTCAAGCATGTTATGCTCGACAAGCGGGCCCTGCCTCATGATGAAGGGTGGCGCGGCGCATGTTCACGCAGTACGAGAACTTCTTGCCAGAGGCCGGCGTAAAATCCCTGCATGGGACAGCCAGAATTGGCAGTCTCCGTCGATTGCGCAGAGCTCCCCATGAAGTCTCCGCACCAAGCAACCAGCAGTTGACACGTTCAACAGACCAGCCACGAAAAGGGTCGTTCGTGCCGTCACGATCGATATCCACGCGCTGTGGCCACTCATGCTTTTAAGGAACCCAGCTATTCCAGAACCTACTTGTATTTGTTTAAAGCAATGTATGGACATACAGATAGACACATATCACTCTTTGCGCTGCCATGGATCACTAGAAGACGCCTGACCTTCAAATTCCGCCATTTTACTATCTAATTCCTTTGCCGATCGGTAGTCAATATCCTCATACATATCAAGAACTACTCCCAAAGTATGAGCACCTAAGTAGATATCTTCCGATAGATCCCGACTTAAATCGGCCAACCTCTCTTTCATGTCATAAAATTCAAGGGAAGGTCCATTGAAACCACATCCGATATCCGCTGCCCGACCGAGAGCAATTTCGAAAGATCGAACGGCTTGAGACAATACACTCACACTTGCAGCGACTTCGGGGAAAGTCACATCAGCAATTTCTCTCATCAGAAAAACATCTCCAATTTTGAGTTCAGTGTCGCGAGAGTTGGTCCCGCCATTCCTATCCGTCTTATCCACATCGTCGTAGTGAACAACTGGAAAGTCCAAGTCAAAGTCGTGTCTGTTTTCATCCATTTTCACATAGTTGCTTTTGAGGTTACTGCGTACCGACTGCTCAAGCTCTTTCAATTGCCTGTTGACCTCTTCCAGAGCTTTTTCCATGTTATCCATCACGGTGTCATATGACTGCGGGGCAGGTTTGACCTCTCTCTCCATTACGTCGCCAATCGTTTCTAAACCTAAAGCGACAAGCCCGGCCCCCATTACCCAAGCCGTTCCTCCACTAGCGATAGCGGCAACTGCACTGGCTCCCGCGGCAATGATGCGAACATCAGCGGCTGTGATTTCCTCATGTGGCTGATTGGCAACTGAAGCAAAGGACTCCCTGGCTTGCTTAGCGATACCTAGAACAGCCGAACGCGCGCTGTCTATCCCAGCTCGCTCCGCCACAAGAGCGGTTTCAATGACATACGAAACACCACAGAACTTATTCATGATATCCTGCATCCGGAAAAGAAAGTTATTCTTAAAGCTAGACATTCCAACACCAGACAACTGCGTGCGAGCTACGTCGTTTGCCCCTTCCAACTGCTTGGCAATCGTCCCCTGAAACACTGGCGTCTTGCTGCCTTCCTCTGTGTCCCCCTGAATGACCTGATTAGCCAAGCAGCTATAGACTGTCTCACATATCTCTTTTCCACCGTCAAGCCCGGACGGCTCAGGGAGCGAACGCCATTTATCTAGCGCCTTATCGACACGCGACATCACATCCATAGCTTTCAACTTCCACTCATTGAGAGCGCCACTTTTCAGCACTTCCCCTCCGCCAAAAGGTTCAAGTCCCCCATTACCGTGGTCATCAGGAGCCGTTAAACCGATGCCTTCATCCGGGTTGTTCAAATCGACTTGAGTGTCTTCATATATGTATCTATCACCTTTTACACACCAAAAATCGAAGCCAGAGAAGTAAGCATCAACAGCAGCTCTTTTAACTTTGCCGATAAGACCGTCGAGAGTGTAGAAAGTCATTTTCGCCCTTTCAATAGAAGCCTTGTTCCTATAAGTTGAGGTTTCCCCTTTAGAAATCTTAACAACCAAAGAAAGCCTATTGAAAGTTTAAATAAGGTGCAGACTCCCCAGATAAATAGACAGATTTTCTATTCTAAAAGAACATGCATCATGCACAAAAACATGTTAAACTCATTTACATCAACATTATTTAATATAATCGGATCGTGAACCATTTAACAACTTAAAAATCAATAAAATTCATTATATTTAAACAAATGTGCAGCTTCACTACCCAACTTCACTAGAGTGAAGATCAAATAGAGTGACTCCTAACCATTTGGCAAGTAAAATCGAAACTCCTATTTGACTGCTTGCATAGCCTCAGAAGTACTGGAGTTTCCGTTGCTCTGATCTTCTTCTCCCTAGTTACGCTTTTTCGTCTACGGCCGTCGCCTTTCCTTGAGTAGGACACCGTGCCTCTTCTTCATCGAATGAATATGCTCCCGAGCTTTCACATGTCTGAGTTAAGGGGGCTTGAGCCTATTGCAGCGTGAAGCAGTTGGCCACAAGACGGAACCGCTAAGCGGACCATACCCGGGTCGAGGTTCGACGGCATTCGCGGACCGAACGCCGAAATGACCTGCTGACCACCGCGAAGCCCTCAGGTTGCCTCCACCCAGGCCGGTCGAGTCTGCATTGAGATCCACTATCAAGCTGGCCTCCAAAGCCGCCGGGTTGGCGTGCGGCGTCCAGGTTAGACACCGCCTCCAGGCTGGCCGCCGTAGCCGGGCTGCATTCCGCCATTCTGGGGTCCGTACCCGGGCTGGCCGCCGAAGCCGGCAGCGGGCGGCGTGTTGAAGCCTCCAAAGTTGACTTGGGGCAGCTGCCTGTCGGCGCTGTCGATCTCGAAGTACTCGGCCTTCTGCAGGCTCATCATCGACGCCACGATCGAGGACGGGAACTTCTCCGCCTTCGTGTTGAGGTCGCGCACGTTCGAGTTGTAGAAACGGCGGCCTGCGGCGATGCGATCCTCGGTGTTGGTCAACTCCTGTTGGAGATTGAGGAAGCTCGTGTCGGCGCGCAGCGTCGGGTAGTTCTCGGCAACGGCGAAGAGCCGCGAGAGCGCGTCCGACAGGGCCGATTCGCTCTGCGACCTCTGAGCGAGCGAAGCCGCCGGGGCTTCCGCCATGCGACGCGCCTCGACCACGGCCTGCAGCGTCATCTGCTCGTGGGCCATGTACCCGCGGACCGTCTCGACAAGGTTGGGGATGAGATCCCGGCGCCTCTTGAGTTCGACGTCGATCTGTCGCCACGACTCCTGGACGAAGTTCCGCAGCTTGACGAATCCGTTGTACGTGGCGATGTACCACAGAATCAGCAGGAGCAAGATCGCTGCGACGGCGATGATGGCAGCCTTCATCGTTCCCTTCCTTCCGGTTCCGCAGCGTGCCCTGGACGGGCCCCTGCGACGCCTGTTCGCATGCGACGCGGAACCGCATCTGGGGCCGCGCGCCGCGGGTTTCAGTTTACCGAGCCCCGCCGACGCCCGAGGCCTTCGCCTCGAAAGTCGTCAGGGCCAGACCGGCTGACCGGCCTTGCGCGAACAGGCTAACCCGAAAAGCAAGGCGAATTCGCGCCAGATTGCGGGGAGAGGTACAAGCGTCCGCAATGCGATGGCACCGTGGCCTTGGACTACCCGGCAGAGAACGGCAAGACGGCACAAAACGACGAGACGGCACAAAACGACGCGTCACGAAAGCCGGGGGCGGAAATTTCCAAAATGCAGGAGGCGGCATAGGCGGAGCGCGGAGGCTAAGCCGCTGCGGAGAGCCAGGCTGAGACAGGGTTAGGCCCGGAGCAGGAGCACGGACGACGCTGGACTCAAGCAGAGCAGGCTCAGCCGCGGCGGCCGGAACGCTCCGGACCCGCGACAGCGCGCACGAGGCTTCGGGGCGCGACCTTGAGGGCGCCCGCGAGCGCGCGGTACCTTCGCGACGGCGTGACGACCACTTTGCCGCGGCGCACGCCCTCAATGGCCTCGGCGGCCACCCTCTCGGCCGGGATGAAGGCGGATTCGGGCCACTGCCCGGGATCGACGTCGACCTTTTCGTGGAACTCTGTATGAACCAGGCCGGGGCAGACGACCGTCGCGTTGACGCCCGTGCCCTTCAAGCTTGCCGCCAAGCCCTCGGTGAAGGTGCGCACCCAGGCCTTGTGCGCGGAGTAGGTTCCTTGCGCCGTCAGCGCGGCCATCGAGGCGATGTTGAGGATGCCTCCGCCGCCGCGGGCGACCATGCCGGGGATCGCCGCGTGGCACGTCATGAGAACGGCGCGCACCATGACGTTGAGCGCGTTGAGCTCGCGTTCGATGTCGCCGCCGACGAAGTCCTGGCCGAGCCCGAATCCCGCGTTGTTGACGAGCAGGCCCACGGGGCGCTCGTCGTCGATGAGGCGCTCGCACACGCGCAGGGTGCCCTCGGCCTGCGAGAGGTCGGCCGGCAGGACCTCTACCTCTACGTCGGCGACCTGCCTGATATGTTCGGCCACCTCTTCGAGTCGATCCGCACTTCTCGCCACGAGGATGAGGTTCATGCGCTCAGCCGCCAACTGCCACGCGATTTCACGACCAATTCCGGATGTCGCCCCGGTTATTAAAGCGGTAGCCATGCATTCAGCCTATCCCGAAGCTCAAGGCATGAGGCGGAACATCACGCGGCGCGCCTAGCAGGCATCGCGAGGCGGGACGTCGCGCGGCGGGACTAGTCGGCCTCGTCTTTTCTCACGCCGAGGGGCGACGGCGGCCGTCAGCTTCTCGAAAAGTGTCGGAGGCGAATGAGATGCTTAGTGGCATGGACGTTCTTTCGACTCGCGATTCGCTCATCGTGGCGGCGGCCGCACTGGCGGCCGAGCATGCTGACGCGCTCACTCCCGAGGAATCGCGAATCGTCGACGCATGCAACGCGCCGAGGCCTTCGCGTTCCGACCTGGCCGAAATCCGGGATCTCATCCGAGCCGGCCGCGATCCCCTGGGAACGGCCTATTGCCGCGTCCACTCGGCGGAACTGCGGCGCCCGCTGGGGCAGACCTACACATCGCAAGAGATCGTCGAAGCGATGACCGCTTGGGCTGCAGCCAACGGCTCGCCGACGCGGGTCATCGACCCCGGCGCCGGCTCCGGCCGCTATCTTCTGGCCGCGGCCAAGAGCTTTCCCGAGGCCCGCCTGTTCGGCGTCGACGTCGATCCCCTCGCGGCGCTGATGTTGCGGGCAAACCTTGCGGCGTGCGGCCTTGCGGATCGCGCTGAGGTCAGTGTGAGCGACTTTCGCACGCTCAGCCTCCCCCCGGCAGACGGTTCCACGCTTTTCCTGGGCAATCCGCCCTACGTGCGTCACCACTCGATATCGCCCGAATGGAAGGAATGGTTCGCGGCCACGGCGAAACGGCACGGTTTGAAGGCCAGCAAACTCGCCGGGTTGCACGTCCATTTCTTCTTGGCGACCGCCGAGCATGCCCGCCCCGGGGATTACGGCGCCTTCATCACATCCTCGGAATGGCTCGACGTCAACTACGGCAAGCTCGTTCGCGACCTTCTTTTGGACGGCCTGGGCGGCCAATCGCTCCATCTCATCGACGCCAGCGTCTTGCCGTTCGACGACGTCGCCACAACAGGCATGATCACATGCTTCAAGATCGGGGACTCACCGGCAGCCGTCAAACTCCGCCGCGTGAGGTCCGTCGGGCAGCTTGGCCGGCTCGAAGGCGGACGCGGCGTCTCCCGCAAACGGCTCGCCGTCTCCGACAAATGGTCCGTTCTGACGCGCCCATCCCCCAGACTGCCGGAAGGGTACGTCGAACTTGGCGAGCTGTGCCGCGTTCACCGGGGCGCGGTCACCGGGGCAAACAGAGTGTGGGTAAGGCGGGGCGCCGCTTCCGACCTCCCCGAGCGAGTCCTTTTCCCAAGCGTGACGAAGGCCCGCGAACTGTTCGCGGCGGGAAAACGGCTGACTTCCGGGGAAGGATTGCGCAATGTCATCGACCTTCCGTGGGACCTTGACGTCTTCAACGCCGAGGAACGCCGGCAAATAGACAAATTTCTGCGCGAGGCACAACTGAAAGGCGTGGACAAGGGATACATCGCAGCCAATCGCAAGGCGTGGTGGAGCGTGGGACTGCGCGACGCCGCGCCAATCCTCGCGACGTACATGGCCCGGCGCCCCCCGGCTTTCGTGCGCAACGACATCGATGCCCGGCACATCAACATCGCGCACGGCGTCTATCCGCGGACGCCGATGAGCCCCGCGCTCCTCGACCGCCTAGCAGACGCTCTGCGCGCAAGCGTCAATCTGTCCCAAGGAAGAACGTACGCCGGCGGACTTGTGAAGTTTGAGCCCAGGGAGATGGAGCGCATTCCCGTTCCAAACCTCGACCGGCTGGCGGAAGGGACCGAGCCGTGAACCCGCAGGCACAGCCGCCGCTTTGGTCCGAAGAGGAGCTTTCTGCCGACTCGGCGAAGGCGATTTCGCGTTTTCGCGAGACACGCGTCCAGGAGCCCTTGGAGCTGTATCTCGGCCATTTCGGCACGCATCGCCGGAATATCGAAGCCCTCTTCGAAAAGACCTGCTGTCTCACGCAGCTTCGCGAGCAAGCCCACGAACTGCTGACCGGGCACGGCTGGCTCACGGAGCTCCGTTATTTGACCTCACCCTCGGTCAGCGAAGACGATCTGAAAGTCCTGACCGACGCCAAGCTCAGCCATTCGTATTTAGAGAAGAACCCCGGGGCCGCGCAGAGCATCATCGACGTCGTCTTACTGGGACTTGACCGAGAACGTTTCCCGTGGCTCGGCGAGAATCGCATGCCCACAGCCGAAGAGAGCACAGCCGCCGTAGTTTCGACCGCTGCCCTCATCGCCAATCAGAAAGTTCAGACTGCGCGCCGCAGCGCGGCTAAGAACCTGCAAGAAGACGAGGTCGCGAAGGCACTTTTGGCGAGCGGGTACGTGGAAGTCGAACGCCGCAGCGTCGACAATTTCTCACAGACTCCCGGCCCCGGAGAATTCTGCAAAGAGTCGCTTTTCGGCGGCAGGAAAGCCGACCTCGTCGTCGGCCTCTGGGACGGCAGAGCGATGCCAACCGAATGCAAAGTCAGCAACTCCTCGACCAATTCGGTCAAACGGCTCAACAACGACGCGGCGGTCAAGGCGAAGGTCTGGCTGCGCGAATTCGGCACCGCCTCCTGCATACCGGCGGCGGTGCTCTCGGGAGTGTTCAAGGTTCACAATCTGCTGAGCGCCCAAAAGAACGACCTGACGATCTTTTGGTCGCACAAACTAGAAACAATGATTTCTTTCATTGAGAGCACGAAAAGCTAGGTCATTGAGAGCACGAAAAACTAGGCGCAAGAAAACGTGAAAGCCCGGACAAACAGACGCCGCAGTCAAGGCGAACAGACGCCGAACGCCTACCTGTCACCACGGCTTTCCTCGCAGGTCGACGGGTCCGGCGGGCCATTCGCCGACGTCGCGCGAAGCGGCGCAAATAAGCACGGGCGCCCCCTCAGAAACGACGATCGAGGCCGGGCCGTTCCCGGCGTCGGCCGGACCTTTCCCTGCATCGCCCGGATCTTTCCCTGCACTGCCCGGATCTTTCCCTGCACTGCCCAGACCTTTTCCGACAGCGTTGCCCTCGCCCGTGGAAACGCGCTTCTCACCCATGGAGAGATGACGTTCGACGACGTCGATCCGACGCCACCCCGTCGCTTGATAGAAGGGCACAACCTCGGGCCTGCAGCCCAGATAGCCAAACTCCGCCCTCGGCTTTCCCGGGACGTCAAAACTCCGCATCGCGGCTTGGGCACGGCGCATAAGCGCAGCGCCTAAACCGATCCCCCTTGACTCCTTGCGGACGAGCACGCCGCCGGTTCCAGCGACCGCCACGTCGCAAACGCCCACCGCGATGCTGCGCAACTGAAATCCAACATGGCCCAGCAGGCGGCCGTCGGAGGAGGCGATGACGTGCACGTCGGCGGGCGCGTACTCATACGGCGCGTCAGGATCCCAAGGCCCGTGTTCCCGAAAGTACTCGCCGTCGAAGAGGTCACGAAGGCATTCCAGTTCGCGTCGGGATAGATCGCTGTGAAGAACGGCTCTGAACATCATCGGCAAACGAGTCTACAGCGGCCTTGCCCTGCCGCATTCGATGGGCTTCGACAGCCGGAACCCTTAACGCGCGCCAACAAGACAGACCGTCACGCGCCAACAAGGCAGACCGTCACTCGCTAACAAGGCGGAACAGTGCGACGCCCGGAGGATTTCTACAGGCGGATCCGTTCGCTAGGCCAGGCACATCGTCAGGCAGGGCATAGCGCCGTTCGTTTGGCAGGGCATAGCGCCGTTCGTTTGGCAGGGCACAAAGCCCTTCGCTAGGCAGGGCAAGCCCGCCAGGCAAGGCGGCTGGCCGGGTAGGCTTGGGGGCATGCGCATCGCCACGTGGAACATCAACTCAATTCGGGCGCGGCAAGAGCGGGCGCTCGCCGTCCTCGACCGTTGGGACCTCGACGTCCTCCTGTTGCAGGAGACGAAGTGCCGCCCCGACCAGTTCCCCGCCGCCGAGTTCGAAGCCGCCGGATACGAAGTCGCCGCCCACGGGCTCGACCAATGGAACGGCGTGGCGATTCTTTCGCGCGTGGGAATCGGGGAGGTGGCCGTCGGCTTCGAGGGCCAGCCCGCCTTCGGCAAAGAAGGCGCCGAGCCGAAAGTCGAGGCACGGGCGATCAGCGCGCGGTGCGGCGGCGTCGGCGTGTGGAGCCTTTACGTGCCCAACGGCCGGGCGCTCAACGACCCACATTACCCCTACAAACTGGAATTCCTCGCCGCTTTGAGGCGGGCCGCGAGCGCACAGCTCGCCGAGGACTCCTCGGCTCAGCTCCTCTTGGCAGGAGACTGGAACGTCGTCCCGAGCGACGCCGACGTGTGGGACCCCGAACTCTTCCGAGGCGAACTCTACGCGAGCGACCCCGAGCGCGAAGCTTTCCACGCCTTCGCCGACGCCGGATTCGCGGAAGTCACGCGCGGCGCGACCGAGGCGCCCTACACCTTCTGGGACTACCAGCGCCTGCGCTTTCCGAAGAACGAAGGCATGCGGATCGACTTCGCGTGGGCAAGCCCGGCTTTGGCCGAGCGGGTCGCCGCGGCGCACATCGACCGCAATGAGCGCAAGGGCAAGGGGGCCTCGGACCACGTGCCCGTCGTCGTCGAACTCGCGTAAGAGAGCCGCTGCACCAACCGCGTAAAAAGGACGGACGCTCGACGCTCGTCCGCGACTTCGAGGTCCCGCGCTGCACCGCCGCGTAAAAGGGACGGACAGAAGGCTGCGGCATAGGCGCATAGCCGCAGGCGCGGCCTTGCCCGAAGCGCGTGCCAGGCGCGAGCGCCGCACATAAGCCAACGTCGCCTGTAGGCCAATGTCGCCTATAAGGCAATATCACCTACAAGCCAATGTCGCCTAAAAGCGAATGTCTCCCGCTAGCGAAAACCGGTTGAAGACGGGCGCTTGAAAGTAGGCGACAGTTGAAGGCGAGCGCTCAAGCGCCGATTTTACGCAACATGCTTTCGTTGAAGAGCAACAAGCTTTCGTTGAAGACGGGTGCCGCCTGGAAGCGTATGGAGATTAGAATACGGTTATGAACGAGGACGTTTTCACGCAACTGTCGGCAGGCGAGATGGCCGAAGGAGTGCGGTCGGGGCGTTGGACCGCGCGCGAGCTCGTAGCAGCGTCTTTGGAACGCATCGGCCGCCTCGATCCAGAGCTCAACGCCTTCACCGTTGTACGAACCAAGGAGGCCCTTGCCGAGGCCGACCGGCTCGACGCCGAACTGGCCGGCGAAGCCAAGGGACGGAAGGCCTCCGGTGCGGACTCCCGTCCAACCGTCGACACGGGAAGGCTCCTGACGGGCGTGCCCATCGCTGTGAAGGAAGAGTTCGACGTCGCCGGTCTGCCGACCACCCTCGGCGGCAGCGGAAACCCGTCGCCGGCCGCAGCCGACAGCGAAGTGATCCGCCGCGTGCGCGCCGCAGGCGCGATCGTCGTCGGCAAAACGACGATG
>ERZ772955.1675-NODE-1675-length-13250-cov-6.485184_pt1 | contig 13250 bp, 13 predicted proteins | sample MGYA00511133_ERZ772955 | MGnify/ENA primary metagenome ERZ772955 (study PRJEB29015, sample SAMEA2737914) | human oral metagenome | biome: human oral; feature: human-associated habitat; material: dental | place: China | collected 2149 ... | reverse complement strand
AATGAATTTTTTGAAAAAGAAAGAAAAAAATTTGGACATTTTAATGAAAGAGAATTATATTTTAATATAATGTCAAAAGGAGATAAAAATATTATATTTTATTACTATACAGGATATAAAAATGGAAAAATTTATGAATGGTTTGATAGAAAAAAATATAATAATATGATGAGTGATTTTATATTGGAAAAAGAAATTAAAACTTTAATTTCAGAAAGATTTAAAGGGAAGAGAGAAAAAGAAAATATAGAAATAATTTCTAAAGAAGGTTTTCTAAAAGAACTACAAGTTATTGTAACTGCTTATGAAAATATTTATAATGATAATGAAGTTCGAGAAATGTTTGAAAAATATAAACAAAAATTATCTTTTAAATGAAATATCAATTGTTATATGGCTGATTATCAGATAAAATTTTTAAAACTGATATATTATAGAAACTTTAATATAAAAAAATTGATATACTCAAATAAACTTAAAAGGGTAAAACTTTAAGAAAATTTGAGTATATATATAGTAAAGGAGGAAAGTGAAATGGGAAATGGTGGAGAAAGTAAAGTTTTAAATATTGAGCTGACACAGGAAAAGATAAAATCAATGGTAAATATTACTTATTCTCAGCCAGTCAGCTATTTTGGGAAAAAAATTAAATTGGAAATGGATATTTTGAAACCGTATAAGGCTGAGAAATATCCAGCAGTGCTATTTGTTCCAGGTGGTTCATTTGCACATAGCTACAAGGAAAACTATTTGCAGCAGAGATTGGAAATTGCAAAGGCGGGTTATGTGGTTGCAAGTATAGAATATAGAACTATTCCCGATGGAGTGTTTCCACAAAGCGTGGAAGATGTGAAGGCGGCAGTAAGATTTTTGAAGGCAAATGCTGATGAATATGGCATAGATAAGGAAAGAATAGCTATAATGGGCGAATCGGCTGGAGGTTATCTAGTGGCAATGGCTGGTGCGACAAATGGAACTAGGGATTTTGACAAAGGGGGAAATTTATCTGAAAATAGCGATATAAAGGCAGTTATTGATATTTATGGAATAACAGAATTTGGGAAAACAGAGTTTGAAATTCCTGATGATATTGAGGAAAGCTATAGAGCAACATTTTTATCAGTAAAATTTTGGTTAGATGACGTAAGAAACAATATAGAAGTAACAAATCCTATACCACATATTTCATCCAAAACTCCACCATTTCTATTAATGCATGGAGATAAAGACACGTTAGTTCCTCCAGTTCAAACGGAAAAACTTCATAGGGCATTGATTGAAAGAGGGGTAGAGTCAACAAGATACGTGATAAAGGGAGCAGGTCATTCCGATGAATATTGGTTTCAGCCTGAAATTATAAAGATAATAATAGAATTTTTAGATAAAAAATTAAAAAATAAAAATTTTTAAGAAGGTGAAAAAATTGCATAAACTATATGATTTTATGGAAGCAAGGGAAAGATTAAATACTGTGATTACTAAAACTAAATTGATTTATAGCAACATTTTTTCCAATGAAACTGGAAACGATGTTTATATCAAACCAGAAAACTTGCAAAGAACAGGAGCATTCAAAATAAGAGGTGCTTATAATAAAATTGCAAAATTGACGGAAGAAGAGAAAAAAAGAGGAGTAATTGCAGCATCAGCGGGAAATCACGCGCAAGGAGTGGCACTAGCTGCTCAAAAATTGGGAATAAAGGCTGTAATTGTTATGCCTAAACATACGCCGCTTATTAAAGTTGAAGCGACTAAAAGATACGGTGCGGATGTGATTTTGACTGGGGAAGTTTATGACGAGGCTTACGAGTATGCGAAAAAATTGCAGGAAAAAGAAGGATATACTTTTGTACATCCATTTGATGACGAAGATGTTATTGAAGGGCAAGGGACAATTGCTCTGGAAGTTTTGGATGAGTTGCCTGATGCGGATATAATTTTGGTGCCAATTGGTGGTGGAGGGCTGATTTCAGGGATTGCTTCGGCTGCAAAATTGAAAAATCCACTAATAAAAATAATTGGTGTTGAGCCAGAAGGTGCAGCAAGTGCACTAGAAGCTAGGAAAAATAAACATGTAGTTGAATTAGCTGAAGCAAATACAATTGCAGATGGAACGGCTGTGAAAAAAATTGGTGAAATTACATTTGATTACATCGAAAAATATGTAGATGACATAGTTACTGTATCTGATTATGAGTTGATGGCGGCGTTTTTGATTTTGGTTGAAAAACATAAAATTGTTGCAGAAAATTCAGGAATTTTGTCGGTGGCAGGATTAAAAAAATTAAATGTCAAAGGCAAAAAAATAATTTCAATAATAAGTGGTGGTAATATAGATGTATTAACTATTTCATCTATGATTAATAAAGGACTGATAGCCAGAGGAAGAATTTTTACATTTGCGGTAGATTTGCCTGATAAACCAGGGCAATTGGTGGCTGTGTCGCAAATTCTGTCAAAGCAAAATGCGAATGTAATAAGACTGGAACATAATCAGTTCAAAAATCTGGACAGATTTCACGAGGTTGAATTACAAGTTACGGTTGAAACTAATGGAGAAGAGCATATAAATAAAATAACAGAAGAGTTTAAGAAAAGAGGATATAGAATAAAAAGATTGAATTCTCAAGCGATAATAGATGATTAAAAACAAAAAATTAAGAAAAGGTGGTTTAAAAAATGAGTGAAACTAAAATGATTAACGGTGGAAGAATGTTATTGGAATCGTTACACAGATTAGGAATAACGGATATTTTCGGGTATCCTGGAGGAGCGATAATTCCTATATTTGATGAAATATATAGTTATGATAAAATAAATTACTATTTTGCTAGACATGAACAAGGATTATCTCATGCGGCAGATGGTTATGCGAGAGTTTCTGGAAAAGTGGGAGTTTGCCTTGCAACTTCAGGACCTGGTGCAACGAACTTAGTAACTGGGATAATGACAGCACATATGGATTCTGTGCCAATGATAGCGATAACTGGACAAGTTAGATCAAATTTATTGGGAAGAGATGCTTTTCAGGAAACTGATACAGTAGGGATTACAATGCCGATTACGAAGAGTAATTATCTTGTTCAGAATGTAAAAGAAATACCAAGAATTGTGAAAGAAGCTTATTATATCGCAACAACAGGAAGACCGGGACCAGTTCTTATTGACATTCCAAATGACATTCAAGTTCACAAAATTCCATATGCTGAATTTGAAAGATTATTTGAGGAAAAAATTGTACTGGAAGGATATTCACCAACTTATGAGGGACATCCAGTTCAAATAAAAAGGGCTATAAAATTGATAAAAGAAGCAAAAAAACCATTAATAATTGCAGGAGCAGGAGTTTTAAAATCGAAAGCGTCGAAAGAACTGTTTGAATATGCCGAAAAGACACAGACACCTGTGGCTATGACATTGCTCGGATTGGGAGCGTTTCCTGGTTCACATGAGTTGTCGCTTGGAATGCTTGGAATGCATGGAACTGTGCCTGCAAATTATGCGACTGATGAAGCAGATTTAGTAATTGCTGCCGGAGTCAGATTCGACGACAGAATTGCTGGAAATCCTAGTAAATTTATTGAAAATGCGAAAGTAATTCACATTGATATTGATCCAGCGGAAATTGATAAAAATAAAAGAGCTGATGTGCCAATCGTTGGGGACTTAAAACACGTGTTGTCTGAAATTAATCAGGCAGTTGAGCCACAAACTCATAGAGAATGGGTTGAAAAAGTTATTGAGTGGAAAAAAGAATATCCATTGGGGCACAGAAAAGTTGGAGAGGATAAATTGCTTCCACAAGAAGTTTTACAAGCGATTGACGATATTTTAAAAGGGGACGCAATTATAGTAACCGATGTTGGTCAGCATCAAATGTGGGCTGCTCAATATTTTACCTATCAAAATCCTGATTCAATCGTAACTTCAGGAGGAGCTGGTACAATGGGATTCGGACTTCCTGCAGCAATTGGAGCACAAATTGGAGCACCTGATAAAAAAGTTGTGTTAATCGTTGGCGATGGTGGTTTTCAGATGACAGTGCAGGAATTAATGATGATTAAACAGTACAACTTGCCAGTAAAAGTTGTTATTTTAAACAATTCTTATTTGGGAATGGTTAGACAATGGCAAGAATTATTTAAGGATAGAAGATACTCGTTTGTTAATTTAGAAGTAAATCCAGATTTTATAAAAATTGCGGATGCTTATGGAATTAAAAATGCGAAATTGACAAATAAAGAAGATTTGAGAACAAAATTAAAAGATTTGATATTATCTGATGAAGGTGTGTTAATCGAATGTGTTGTTGAAAAAGAAGAAAACGTATTTCCAATGATTCCAGCTGGAAAAACTGTAAGTCAAATGATCGGAAAGAAAGGTGAGTTAGAAAATGAATAGAGAGCATGAAATTTTAATAATTGCGAAAAATACCGATGGAATTGTGTCAAGAATAATGTCTTTATTCAACAGAAGGGGATATTCGGTTTTAAAAATGACAGCAGGAGTTACAAATAAGCCTGGTTATGCCAGATTGACTTTGACAGTTGACGGAGATGACAAGACATTAAATCAGATTCAAAAGCAAGTTTATAAAATTGTGGATGTTGTAAAAGTAAAAGTATTCCCGGTTGAAAATGTCATAAGAAGAGAATTGATGTTGATAAAAGTGAAATCTGCTCCAGAAACTAGGGCACAAATTGTTCAAGTTGCTGATATTTACAGGGGAAAAGTGCTAGATGTGTCGCCAACTTCGTTAGTTATCGAACTTACAGGGGATGTGAAAAAATTGCGTGGATTTGTGGAAATAATGCACAATTACGGAATTTTGGAAATCGCAAAAACTGGAGTTGTAGCAATGAGCCGTGGAGAAAAATTATAAAATTTTAGAAATTTTGAAATAAGTTTTGAGCTTAAATATTAGGAAAATAGAAATTTTTTGCTAAAGTAAAAATTCTTGTTGAAAATAAAATAGGAATAGTACAGAAAGAAGGTACAAAAAATGAGTGTGAGTCAGCATTGGGAAAAGGAAAAATATGAGAAAAATGCACGTTTTGTTTCTGATTACGGAGAAGAACTGATAGAATGGCTGAGTCCCAAAAAAGATGAGTATATTTTGGATTTGGGCTGTGGAGACGGAGTATTGACTAAAAAAATTTCAGAATATGGGTGTAAAGTTTTGGGATTGGATGGAAGCCAGAAATTTGTTGAAGCAACTAGAAAATTAGGAGTTCACGCAATACAAGGCGATGCACAGAATATGAATTTTGAAAATGAATTTGATGCGATTTTTTCCAATGCGGCACTTCATTGGATGACAGATTCAAATAAAGTTTTGGAAGGTGTGTCAAAAGCACTGAAAAAAGGTGGACGCTTTGTGGTCGAAATGGGCTGTAAAGGAAATGTGGAAAAAATAGAAAATGCAATGTTTGAAGTTACCCAAAAACATAATTTTAAAGCTGTAAAATGCTGGTTTTTTCCAACAGAAAAAGAAGAAACAGAATTATTAAAAAAATATGGCTTAAAAGTGAAAAAAATGATAAGTTTTTCTCGTCCAACTTTACTTCCTACTGGAATAAAAGGATGGCTGCAAACTTTTTCTGCACCTGCTTTTGTGAATATTCCGAAAGAGATGCACGAAAAATTGATTGATGAAATAGCTGAAAAAGTAGAAAAAGAGCTTAAAAAAAATGAAAATGGACAAATTATAGCTGATTATGTGAGATTGAGATTTGAGGCTGTGAAGGAATAGTTATTTTTATTTTGAGAGGATGATAAAATTGAAAACAATAGGACTAATAGGAGGAATGAGCTGGGAAAGCACAGTAACTTATTATAAAATAATAAATGAAACTGTGAAAGAAAAATTAGGTGGACTTCATTCGGCTAAATGTATATTATACAGTATTGACTTTCAGGAAATAGAAGAATGTCAGGCAAATGGTAACTGGGAAAAAAGTGGAGAAATTTTGGGAGAGGCTGCTAATAATCTTGAAAAAGCGGGAGCAGACTTTATAGTTATTTGCACAAATACAATGCACAAGGTTATTAACCAGATTAAAGAAAAAATCTCCATTCCAATATTGCATATCGCCGAAATGACAGCAGAAAAGATATTAGAAAAAGGATTAAAAAATATAGCATTGCTTGGAACAAAATATACGATGGAACAGGGTTTTTATAAATCGAAACTTATTGAAAAAGGGATAAATGTCATAATTCCTGATAAAAATGATATAGAAATCATAAATAAAGTAATATATGATGAACTTTGTCTTGGAACCATAAATTCTAATTCAAAAAAGAAATTTTTAGAAATTGTTGATAAACTTAGAAGTAAAGGGGCAGAGGGTATAATACTAGGATGTACTGAAATAGGGCTTCTTATAAAAAATGAGGATACTGATGTTCCATTGTTTGATACAGCGGTTATTCATGCAGAAGAGGCGGCGATTTATTCTATATTGTAAGAATAGCTTTTAAATTAAGTTGAAAAAGTTAATTGGAGAAAGGGAAGGGATATGAATATAGATTTAATAAAGGAAGCGGTGGAATTTTCAGAATTGCAAAGTAAAATTTTTCATAATAATTTATATGGAGTTACTGATGGTAAAAAAGTTGGAACTTATATTGAAAAATTATTTCAAAAGTTTTTAGAAGATAAATATGGAAATTTAGGAACAGAAAATTCTGCAAAAGGAATTGATTTGCCTGGATTAAATACAGATATAAAAGCAACTTCCATAGTACAGCCACAATCATCTTGTCCTTATAGAAATGCTAGACAAAAGATATTTGGATTGGGGTATAATTTAATTGTATTTGTTTATGAAAAAAAGGATTACATTGACAATGATCAAAGATTATGTAAAATAAATTTTAAATATATCACTTTTATAGAAAAACATAGAACGGCAGATTACACAACTACACAAATGCTAATAAATATGAAAAATGCAGGTGCTAATAAAGAGGATATAGTGTCTTATTTAAACGATAGAAGAATTCCAGGAGACGAGATAGAGCATAATATGATAGCTGAAGAGATTTTGAAAAAACCATTTGAACAAGGATATTTAACTGTTTCAAATGCTTTACAGTGGAGATTGCAGTATAAAAGAGTAATTGAGTTAAATAATCAAATAGAAGGTGTTTACAATTATGTTAGATAACAAAAAAGAATACGGTGATTATCAAACTCCTTTAGATTTTGCAAGTACAGTAGTAAAATATATAAAAAATAATTATGATTTTACACCAGATTTTATAATAGAGCCTAGTTGTGGAATAGGAAATTTCTTTGAAGCTTCAAAAAAATATTATAAATCAGAAATGTTTGGAATAGAAATAAATAAAAATTATTCAGATACTGCAAAAAAGAACAATCCAAAAGCAATAATTTATAATGAATCCATATTTAGTTACAAGTGGGACAAAGATATGGAAAAATTTGGCAAGACATTAATACTTGGAAATCCACCTTGGGTGTCTAATACAGAATTAGGAAAATTTGGTTCTAAAAATTTACCTCAAAAAACAAATTTAAAAAAATACAAAGGATTAGAAGCATTATCAGGAATGTCTAATTTCGATATTTCAGAATCAATTATTTTAAATTTATTAAATAAATTCTCAAAAAGAAAATTCATATTAGCTATGTTATGTAAAAAAAGTGTTGCGATTAATATTTTTAAGGAATTGTACAGAACTAGCTATAAAAGTGGAAATATAAAAATAATTAATTTTGATTCAAAAAAAATATTTAATATCAGTGTACCTGCTTGCCTTTTGATTATTGATTGTTCGAGTGATACCAAAGTTCAAAATGAAGTGAATATTTATAATTTTAACAATAGTTATGTAGATACAATAGGATATGCTGATAATAAATTTTTTCTTAATACTAATTACAGTTCTGATTTAGATGGAAAGTGTGAATTTGAATGGAGGCAGGGAATAAAGCATGACTGCTCTAAAATTTGTGAATTAGAATTAAATAAAAAAAATTATATGAATGGATTAAAAGAAAAAGTAGAAATAGAAGAAGATTTAGTATATCCATTAATAAAAAGTAGTCATATTAAAAATTTTAAAGAAAATGTTTTTAAAAAGTATGTTTTAGTAACTCAAAAAAAAATGAAAGAAGATACTTTATGGATAAAGGAGAAATATCCTAAAACTTGGAATTATCTTGAAAAACATAAAGATAATTTTATGAAACGGAAAAGTTCAATTTACAAAAAAATGCCACAATACAGTATGTTTGGAATAGGTGATTATAGTTATATGAAATATAAGGTTGCAATATCAGGATTTTATAAAGATCCAATATTTAAAGTAATTTTTTCTGAAAAACCTGTCATGGTTGATGACACTTGCTATTTTTTAGCTTTTGAAAATAAAAAAGATGCAGAGATTGTTTGTGATGTGTTAAATTCAACGGAAACAATTAGATTTTTAAAATCCATATCAGATATGACAGCAAAAAGACCATTTACAAAAAAGGTTTTATCAAGAATAGAATTTAAAAAATTTAATTATGAGATTTTAAATTACACAGAAAAAGAAATTTTGGATTTTAAAATTAGAAATGGATTGTATATAAATAAATTATTTTAAAAAATTAAGTTTATAGAGAGGGAGATAAATATGAAACATATTAAAATATTTGATACAACACTAAGAGATGGAGAACAGACACCAAGAGTTAATCTTAACGCACAGGAAAAATTGAGAATTGCAAAACAGCTTGAGAGTCTTGGAGTAGACATAATTGAAGCTGGGTTTGCTGTGGCATCGCCTGGGGATTTTGAAGCGGTTAAGATGATTTCGGAAAATGTAAAGAATTCGACAGTTTGTAGTTTATCAAGAGCTGTGAGAAAGGATATTGAGGCAGCGGGAAAAGCTTTAGAAGGTGCGGCAAAACCTAGAATTCATACATTTATTGCGACTTCGCCTATTCACAGGGAATTTAAGTTGAAAATGACAAAAGAGCAAATTCTTGAAAGAGTAAAAGAAATGGTGGAACTTGCAAAATCATTTGTTGATGATGTTGAATTTTCTTCGGAAGATGCGACTAGAACTGAAAAGGAATTTTTGGTGGAAGTATATGAAACAGCTATAAAAGCTGGAGCGACTACACTTAATGTGCCTGATACTGTGGGTTACAGAACTCCAAATGAAATGTTTGAACTTATAACTTATTTGAGAAAAAATGTAAAAGGAATTGAAAATGTTGATATTTCTGTGCATTGTCACGATGATTTGGGACTTTCTGTGGCAAATTCGGTTGCGGCGATTCAAGCTGGAGCAACTCAGATTGAGTGTACAATTAATGGACTTGGGGAAAGAGCTGGAAATACTTCACTTGAAGAAATTGCGATGATTTTGAAAACAAGAAAAGATTTATTTGAAGAATATTACACAAACATTGACTCAAAACAAATTTATCCAACAAGTAAATTAGTAAGCCTTTTGACAGGAGTTTCAACACAGCCAAATAAAGCAATCGTTGGAGCAAATGCCTTTGCACACGAATCAGGAATTCATCAACACGGAGTTTTAGCAAATCCTGAAACTTACGAAATTATGAGTCCAGAATCTGTTGGAAGAAATCCAGACAGCTTAGTACTTGGAAAACATTCAGGAAAACACGCTTTTGTACAAAAATTAGAATCGCTAGGATTTAATCATGTCGGAAGTGACAGAGTGGAAGAATTATTTGCACAGTTTAAAAAATTGGCAGACAAGAAAAAATATGTTTTAGATGAAGATATTATCGCATTAGTCGCTGGAGATGCGGCAAAAATTGAAGGAAGAATAAAACTTACTCACTTTGAAATTTCAAGACAGGAAGGGAAAAAACCAAAAGCTACAGTTACAATCGACTTGGATGGAGAAAAATTAGTTAAAGAAGCTCTTGGAGATGGACCAGTTGATGCGGCTTATAATGCCGTTAATCTAGCGGTAAGTGATACTTTTGTTCTGGAAGAATACAAGCTGGAGGCAATAACTGGAGATACTGATGCACAGGCACAAGTAGTTGTAATTATTGAGAAAAATGGAAACAGATTTATTGGCAGAGGACAAAGTACGGATGTAGTTGAAGCAAGTATAAAGGCTTATATTAATGGAATAAATAGATTATATAGTAATTAAATAGAAAATATTGGAGGATAAAAGATATGATAATGATGCAGTATAAAGTAAAACTTCCAAATGATTTTGATATGAATAAGATTAGAAAAAGAGTGCAAGAAAATGGATTTAAAACAGATGGATTTGAAGATTTATTTTTTAAAGCCTATTTAATCTCTGAGGAAAATAAAGAATATTCGCCATTATACTTTTGGAAAGATAACAAAGGAATGAATAAATTCATATTTGATGGTTTCTATGATAATATTTTAAATTCTTTTGGCTGGCAGACTATAAATATTGGAATACCATTGTTGCAAGAGTTTAATGAAAACTTTTCTAAAGCAAAATATTTATTGGAAATAGAAAATGAAACAAAACCGATGGAAAAAATGAAAAGAATGGGATTTTCTATATCAGATGATAAAATTGTCGGAAGAGCATTAGTATATAACCCTGAAAATTGGAAACATACAGAGTATTATTTTTTTGAAGATGCTCCTAAAGAAGTAGAAAATTCAAAAGTGTACGAAGTTTTGCATATTTCTCAATAAATTAAGATGAGAGTAATAGATTTTACCGTAATCAAAATTGATTTTGGAAAGATAAAAATGGAAACAGATTTATTGGTAGAGGACAAAGTACGGATGTAGTGGAAGCTAGTATTAAGGCTTATATTAATGGGATAAATAGACTTTATAATAAGTAATTTTAAAAGGGAGGGGATTTTGATGGAAATATCAAATAATTACATTAATGAAATAAAGACAATACTTAAAAATGCTAGACAAAAAGCATATACCGCTGTAAATTCGGCTATGGTGGAAGCATATTGGAAAATCGGTAGACGAATTGTAGAAGAAGAACAGAGTGGAAGAGAAAGAGCAGAATACGGGAAAGAAATTATCAAAAATTTATCAAAAGAATTGACAGAAGAATTTGGAAAAGGTTTTGGTGAAAGAAATATTCGGAATATTAGACAGTTTTATGTACTATTTTCAGATTATGAAAAATGGAAATCACTGATTTCCAAATTAACTTGGACACACATTCAAAAAGTTTTAAGAGTTTCCAATGAGAAGGCCAGAATATTTTATCTGACAGAAGCAGCCGAAAATATGTGGTCTGTAAGAACATTAGATCGAAATATATCTACACTTTATTATAATCGTATTGTTGCAAGTATCGATAAAAAGACGGTTGAAAATGAAATGAAAGAGAAGACAAAAAAACTACAAGCAAAAGAATTTATAAAAAATCCAGTAGTTTTGGAGTTTTTAGATTTACCAACAAATATGTCTTATACTGAAAGTCAATTGGAAAAAGCATTAACAGACGATATTCAAAAATTTATGATGGAACTTGGAAAAGGATTTGCGTTTGTGGAAAGACAGCAGCATATTCGTACAGAAAATTCAGATTTTTATATAGATTTGGTATTTTATAACTATATTTTGAAATGTTTTGTTATAGTAGAGTTAAAAACAGGAAAATTAACACATCAGGATATAGGACAGCTTGATATGTATGTCAGAATGTACGATGATTTGAAAAAACAGGAAAATGATAATCCGACAATAGGGCTTCTTCTTTGTACAGATACAGATAGTACTGTTATAAAATATTCAGTCTTGAATGATAATAAAAATCTTTTTGCAAGTAAATATGTAAATTATCTTCCTAGTGAAGAAGAATTGATAAATGAAATTGAAAGGCAAAAAATATTGTTTGAAATAAATAATGAAGTGGATTTGTAGAAATTAAAAAGATAAAGATATTGATTTTAATGATGGGAATTTTTTTTGTTAATTCCTATTTTAGCGTTAATTTATGCACATTATGAGTTTTATTTCTGGAGTAGGAGGAGCTGTGAAAGGAGTGTTTATCAGATTTTTTGCAAAGCCTGAAATTGCGGTGTTTACTTTGAGAAGAAGTTGAGATAGAAATTAAATAATATTTTGATTAAAAGAAAAAAATTGTAATTTTCAGATGACTCTAAATAAATATATTTTTAGATTTTATAGAGATTATTTACAGAAAGAAGGAATTTTAAAATGAAAACAATAGTTTTTGCACATCCATGGAATGGAAGTTTCAATAAAGCAATTTTAGATAAAGTAGTGGAAAAACTTGATGAAACAAAAGAAAAATATACAATTATAGATTTGAATAAGGATGGATTTAATCCTGTGATGACAGAAGAAGAATTGTCTTTGTATTCGCAAGGGAAAAGTGCTGATCCTTTAGTTTTGAAATATCAAGAAATTTTGAAAAATACAGATGAATTAATATTGATTTTTCCAATTTGGTGGATGTCGTTACCTGCGATATTAAAAGGATTTTTTGACAAAGTTATGACTAAAGGATTTGCTTATGAAAGTACACAAACTGGAATAAAAGGACTTTTGACTAATATAAAAACGGCAAAAATGATTACAACTGCTACAGCACCAAAATTTTTGTTAAATATAACAGGTTTTGGGATTACGATGAAAAAGGCTAATCTTGGTGGAATTGGGATTAAGAAAACGAAATGGATTCATTATAGTTTGAGAATGCAAGGGGAAGACGAAGATAGAAAGAAATTTCTTGAGAAGGTTGGGAAATTTGTGAGTGAATGAGAAAAGGGGGAGAAATGTTTATATTTAAAATTATAATTGTAGTTTTCGGCTTAATAGAAATTATGACAAATGGTTATTACCTTTTTGGGAAAGATAAAATAATGAAGGCTAAATTACAGCATAGAGAATTACCTGAAGAAATCACAATTTTGCAACTTAAAGTAAAAGTAATGTTGATGTTTTTAAGTGGATGTCTGTTTCTTATAACAGGAATAGCATCTTTCTTTGAAGAAAAAGAATATTTATTATTTTTATCATTAATTTTCTTTAATTTGTATGCTTTGAGTGAAGCTTTATATTATAGATATTGGAAAATATTTGGCTTTTTTATAGTTTCAATTTTTATGACATTGATTTATATTTTTTTAAGGTAATAATTACATAAAATAAGGAGTTTTATATTATGAAAAAGAAATTGTACAAATCAATAAAAGATAGAAAATTTACAGGCGTATGTGGGGGAATTGCAGAATATTTTGATATTGATTCAAG
>ERZ772955.1673-NODE-1673-length-13251-cov-15.910655_pt1 | contig 13251 bp, 19 predicted proteins | sample MGYA00511133_ERZ772955 | MGnify/ENA primary metagenome ERZ772955 (study PRJEB29015, sample SAMEA2737914) | human oral metagenome | biome: human oral; feature: human-associated habitat; material: dental | place: China | collected 2149 ... | reverse complement strand
GTGACGAAGAAGTAGAGCCAAAAATATTTTGTCCCCGTATCGGAAAAAGGATACGGGGTTTTTTATATATAAACGGCACAATAAACGTCAACCAAAACAAAATAAATTGGTTGACAGTAAAACACGAAACGTGTATGATAAAGCAAGTTTATTTTATCGATAAATACGCTTGGAGGTATCTGAACATTATGAAGCTACGAGAAATAATCCTTTGTGGGCTATTTATCGCACTTGTTGCAGTCGGCGCATTCGTCCGTATCCCCGTCGGAACGGATGTCTACACGCTCCAGTTCCTCTTTACGCTGCTGGCGGGGCTGATGCTCGGCGCACGACTTGGGGCACTCGCCGTGGGCACATACGTCCTGATGGGGCTGGTCGGGATTCCGGTCTTTGCCTCGGGCGGCGGCCCCAGCTATGTGCTTCAGCCGACGTTCGGCTACCTCGTGGGCTTCATTGTGCAGGGCTGGGTGACGGGCGCATTCGTCCGCACGGGCGCACCGACCTTCCGCCGCGCACTCATCGCGTGCCTTTTGGGCATGGTGGTGGTCTATGTCTTCGGCATCTCGTATTTCTACTTTGCATCGAACTATATCATCGATGCGCCGATCGGCTTCTGGGTGGCGATCTGGTACTGCGGTGTGCTGCAGGTTCTGCCCGACTTCCTGCTCTGCGTGGCGGCGGCGTACATCGGAGTACGGACACAGAAGGCGGGACTTTGGCTGTAAACGTCTCTGCTGTGTGCCCTTCGCGAACGCCTCGTTGCGCAAACGGTCGCGTGCTCGTTCGCCTAAATACCGGCGCACTTCTTAAACGCGCTACGCTTGAACGAAAGAAGTACGCCGGGGGCGAGTCGCACGCTATTCTCCGCTTGCTTCACTAGGGTTCGCTCAGTGGCCCGACAGCATATCGCACAAGATACATAGGTCAGCAGAAAGGGAGTTCATTGACAGCATGGGCAAGGCATTATTTATTACAGGAACAGGAACGGACATCGGTAAGACGTACGTCACGGGGCTGATTGTGAAAAAACTCGTGGATGCGGGGATGCGCGTAGGCTACTACAAGGCCGCTCTCTCGGGTGCGGAGGTCGCCGCTGACGGGACACTCCTGCCGGGCGATGCGCTCCATGTGGCGCACGCTGCGGGACTTACGCCGGAGGATGCCACCGTCTCCTACATCTACCGCGATGCCGTATCGCCCCATCTCGCCGCACAGATTGAGGGGCGTCCGATGGATTTCGACAAGGTGGAGCAGGACTACCATGCGGCGAAGGAGCACACCGACTATCTGACGGTGGAGGGGAGCGGCGGCATCATCTGCCCCCTGCGCTGGGACAATGAGGAGCACGTCATTCTGGACGATCTTGTCCTGCGCCTCGGTCTCTCCGCGCTCGTCGTCGCAGACGCGGGGCTTGGCACGATCAATGCGGCTGTGCTCACGGCAGAACATTTGAAGATGCGCGGCATTCCGCTCAAGGGATTTATCTTCAACAACTGGACGGGCGGCACGATGCAGGAGGACAACGTAACGATGGTTGAGGCACTGACGGGGGCGCGCGTGCTTGCCTGTGTAGAGCACGACGCTGCGGAGCTGCCAATGGCGGCGGATGTACTCGCCGCACTGTATCAATAAAGGAGAGAAGGAGAGCATTATGCCGACGATTGAGGAACGCGACCTGCGCCATATTTGGCATCCCTGTGCGCAGATGAAGGACTACGAGGACTTGCCGCCGATGGTGATCGACCATGCAAAGGGGGCGTGGCTCTACGATGTACATGGGCATTCGTACCTCGACATCGTGAGTTCGTGGTGGGCGAACCTCCTTGGGCATACAAATGAAAAGATCAACGCACGGATCAAGGCGCAGCTCGACCGCCTCGAGCACGTTATCTTTGCGAACTTCTCTCACCGCGCTGCCATCGAACTCGCCGAGCGGCTCGCGACCCTCGTCCCCGAGGGGCTCACAAAGTTTCACTTCAACGACAACGGCTCCTCGGCGGTCGAGGCGGCGCTCAAGATGGCGTTCCAATACTGCCAGCAGACGGGGCGCACGGAAAAGACGCGCTTTATGTGTCTCTCGGAGGGCTATCACGGCGAGACCATCGGCGCACTCTCGGTCGGGAGCATGGATCTCTTCGCCGAGATGTACAAGCCGATGATGATGGACAACATCCACGTCGAGGCACCCGACTGCTATCGCTGCCCCTTCGGAAAACAGCGCGAGAGCTGCGCGTGCGAGTGCTTCGTCCATGCGGAGCGTGCCTTTGCGGAGCATGGCAAGGAGACGGCGGCAATGATCGTCGAGCCGCTCCTGCAGGGGAGCGCGGGGATGCGCATCTACCCCGAGGCGTATCTCCGAAAGCTGCGCTCCCTCTGCGACGCGCACGACGTTCTCCTCATCGCGGACGAGATTGCGACGGGCTTCGGGCGCACGGGACGGCTCTTTGCGTGCGAGCGTGCGGGCATTAGCCCCGACCTCATGTGTCTCTCGAAAGGTCTGACGGGCGGCTATCTGCCGATGTCGATCACCGTTGTGAAAGAAAAAATCTATGAAGCATTCTACGCCGATTGGAGCGAGGGCAAGGCGTTTATGCACTCTCATACGTATGCAGGCAACCCGCTCGGCTGTGCGGCGGCACTTGCCGTACTCGACATCCTCGACGAGGAGAATGTATTGGAGCAGGCGGAGCATACCGCTGCATGGCTGACAGAGCGCATGACGGATGCCTTCGGCGCACATCCGAATGTCGGCGAGATTCGCCACATCGGGCTGATTCATGCGGTCGAGCTCGTCGAGGATCGTGCGGAGAAGCGTCCCTTTGACAGCAAGCGCCGCCTCGGCTATGCTATCTATCGCCGCGCACTGAAGAACGGGCTGCTCCTGCGGCCGCTCGGCAACGTGCTCTACTTCAACCCGCCGCTGAACATCGGCAAAAACGACCTCGAAATCGCCATCGAACGCATGAAACTCTCGATGGATGAGGTGCTCGGCGCATAACGCGACAGAAAAAGAGACATCCGATGGGTGTCTCTTTTTTGATGAAACGTCGAGGTAGATTGAACGAAACGCCCTTCAATGCTATAATGACAGCCTTTTCAATCTCCCTCCCTTCCTATATAGGGTGCAGGATTTTTTCGGTGGATTTGTCTACAACTTGTCTACAAAATTACTTGCCTACAACCTCACCGAAGATGCGAGCCGTTTCCTTTTTCATCTCGTCCGTGTCATGCGTATAGAGATTCTGCGTGATCGTCGCGTCCGCATGGCCGAGGCGGGCGGCTACATCGACGGGTTTTGCGCCTGCTTCAATGAGTTTTGTCGCGTGCGTATGGCGGAAGCTGTGCGGGTTGAGGTGGAGATTCCGCAGCAGCGTTTCTATGCGCGCGTGCTTGTGCGGGAGTCCGCTTGGCAGGATGCAGAGGAGCGGGCGGCGGATATGGTCGGCGGGCGGGGGCAGCTTCTTCGGAAGGATTACGAGACTGTGATCCTCTGTCGATTCATAGACGATTTGATACGCTTCGCCAAGTCTCATTTCTTGCTTCGCCTGTGCCGCTTTGAGCGTGCGGAAGTAGGAAAGTAACGCGGTGTCCGCATAGAAAGAACGGGCGCTTGTTGGCGTTTTCGGCGTCTCGAAGTATCCTGTCCGCTGCCGCTGGCGTACGATGGTGATTTCTCCTGTTGTGAGGTCAACATCGTCCCATGTGAGCCCGAGTGCCTCACTGAGGCGCAGCCCCGTGTGATAGAGGATTTTGTATGTGTGGTAGTATTTTTCCTCTGCGGGGATGGCGGCGAACTGTTCCGGGGTGATGATTGTGCGCTTTATGACTTTGCGCGGTGCGCTACGGGGGATGGATATACCTGCGGCGGGGTTTGCCGTGATGAGTTCGGCGGGATAGACAGCGTACTTCAGGGCGATAGAAAGAACCGCCTTTGTCTGCTGTATCGTCCCGTGGGACAGTCCCTTTCTTGCAAGTGTCTGAACCCATAGGTCGATATCGCGGGGGCGAAGTTCCTGCACATACAGATTACCCAGATATGGGAGGATGCGTGAGTTGACTGTATCGCAATAGCTGATATTCGTCATTCGCTTCACGTTTGGACGCACGACATTCTCGAGCCACGAAGCAAGGTAGTCCTGTAGTGTCACTTTCTCGGACGTAATGCCGATATTCCCGCTCTTCCAGTCGGCATAGGCTTTCACCCCTGCGTCAAATGCTTCATCCTCGGTGGCAAAACCTCCTTTTTCTTTCATGCGGCGCGGATTCTTCGAGATGTCGAAGCTGTACGAGTACGTCTTTCCACGCTTTCTGATTCTGATCTTGGACATAAATAAAACCTCCTTGAAATAGGAGGCGAATCATGGTAGAATTTACATGAATTGGGGCATGATTCGCGAAAGCAGCATGCTTGCCGCTCTCTCTGTTGGCGCAGAGGGGGCGGTTTTTATGTGGGAAGAAATGGCGATATTTTCCTACTTGGGTGTCCTACTAGGAAAAAACAGTGGATTTTTCCCAGTTAATTGATGTGATCGGATAAAGGTGTTCGTCGGATACCTTTATTTTTCGTGCTGATTTAACCCCGTCGAAATCGAAGAGGTTAGACTATTTGTCCTTTACATCGGAACAATGGCGAGCTTCTTGCCCAGCGGTGCAAGAAGTTTTGTAAGGGTGGAGATATTGGGGCTGGTCGTACCGCGCTCAAGGCGGGCAATGACGGGCTGTGTGACGCCGCTCATCTCCTCAAGCTGTTTCTGCGTGATACCGCGCTCCTGACGTGCGCGGATGAGTTCTCCGATGAGGGCAACGCGCAGGTCGCTCTCTGCAATCTCCTCGGGGGTGAAGATGCGGCCGCGGACTTCTTCCCAAGATTCCCCGATGGCACTGTTATTCTGCATGGTGACTTCCTCCTTCTTGCAGTTCTTTGAGTTCTCTCTTTGCCTGTTCGATTTCTCGCGGCGGGGTCTTCACGGTCTTCTTCATGAAGTGATGGAGGAGAACAAAGCTGCCCTCGTGCCATGCAACAAAGAAGATGCGGTCGCGCAGAGGGCGCAGTTCCCATAGGTCGCCGCCAATATGCTTGACGTATGGCGTTCCCAGTCGCGTCCCTTCGCGGCTCAATGCTTCGATGTAGTCGTTGATTTTGTTGAGCTTGATGCGACTGTCTTTGTCCTTGCGTGCGGCAAGCCCTTCAAGATATTCGATCACGGGACGCCGCCCCTGTTTGTCACGGTAAAAATAAATGGGGTGCATCGCTTTCCTCCTCTCTCTATTATGCCTTAAAAGTTATTAAATCGCAAGAGCTATCGAGACTGGGGGGCTATTTTGATATGGTATCGAGGCTGTTACTCTACACATATGGAATAGAACATCTTTCCGTATAGTGTAGGAGAAATCATTTTCATAATATGCACCAACTCATAGTCTTCGTTACTATTCTGTGATAGAGTGTCTTGAATCTCGTTTACATAAGAGTCTTTATAAAATTCAACATAAGAATTTTTTTCTGTGAGATGTCGATCATAAGGGATGTCGATTAATTTTAACCTTAAAGAATTATCAATCATAATGGATAGTTCGTCGGGAGCAAACATTGTAATTTGTGGAATATGGTAGGCGAGTATATCATACCCCTCTTTTAATGTCCTGATAATGTTTTGAGGATGGAGAGTAAACATCTCAGCCTCATGAAACTCAGATGTTTTCTGATAGCGTAATGAGCACATAGGGATTGATTCCTTTAATAAGGGAGTGGTCTTTAGCAGTAACGCCTCATCAGAACTAAGTTGCTTTATAATCTCGACATACGACGGATGTACCGACCACTCTGTTTTGTCCATTGATTTAGCCAGTAAATTTGCGTATAATGAACGTAGGTCATCACTACTGGTGTATGAATTTGCCATGATTGCAGGGACGGCGATTTCGCTTTTCGGTTCTATAATGTTCTCTGGCGGGATGGAAGCAAGTCGTTGTTGTACTTCTTCTGCCAATTTCTCAGTGTTTTCTTTTCCTTTGGTAGCCCATGTGCGAAACGGGGATGCAAATTTATTTATAATCAGCATGATCGTTTCAAGGGCTTTCCCGCCTTCTTTGGCTGCCGGATGAAGCGCATCATCATAAATTCGCTCTTTCACGGTATCAGGAACGGATGGAAGAGTTAGATTGTCCAACATACAATTCATATCCTTTCATGCAAGGAGTGATATTCATGGATATGTTATACCAGCTTTTTGACAGCCTTCTTGGGAGTGCATTCAGCGTCAGCTTCGGCAGTGCTTTCGGCATTGTGTTCGGAGCAGTCACAGGACTTGCTTGTGCCCTGATCGTCGTCGTGGCTCTCGTGATAATTGCCTCTTGTGTTCTTGGGGGCGTTGGGAAGCTCCTGCTCCACAGGGACACCGTAAAAAGCTAAACAGAATCACTGACCGCCTAGGTGCGGTCTTTTTTATGCCCGTTTTGCGGCGCGAATTAGGCAATCTTCTCCACCTCAATGGGCGTGCTACATTCATAAAGATGCTCTGGCGCGATATCTACGTCATCGCTCCAAATGACTGTGCCGTATGCCGCCTTTGCTCTCAGGAAGAAAGGCGGGCTTTTGAGCGGGGCAAAGATGGGCTTCTCAAGCAGGGGACGGGCATCATAAATACGCTGTGTGCCGCCGGTAAAGGTGATAAGCAGAGTGTAGTCCTCACGTGCGGTCACGTCCTCAACAATCCATACAGGCTGTTTCATGGTGTGTACTCCTTTCTCTAGCGAAGCGGGTCAATCTTGTAAAGCGGCTGTTCACTCATGGCAAGCTCCCAGTTGGCAAGAAGCTCGTCGCGGTGCAGTTCTGTCCACGCCGCAATCAGCTTGAGCTGCTTGCGCGGCATATCGCCATCGGTGAGGTCGCCGTCCATGTTGAATACGGCATTATGCCCCTGATAGGTTGCGTGAAAATGCGGCGGATTGTGCTCACCGTTGTTATACATACGAATGATGATCCCGAAGAACATTGAGATTGTCGGCATAACATAAACCTCCTCTTTTGATCCTGTCCTATAAAGTCAATAAAATCAACGGGTTACGGATATTTCAAATGGTAAAATATCGATATTTGATCCTGTTGTTTGCCGCCTACGATGGCGGCTTTTTTATGCCATTTTTGCGGCGACGGTAGAGGAGGATGCTGATGCACCCTCTTTTTCGGCGAGGAGGGCGGCGTGTTTTGTCAATCCCAGTCGATCTCGCTATGAGAAATGCTTTCCCCGCTCTTATATTCCTGCATGGCGCGGCGAATGCGGATGCGCTGTCTGAAGAGCGCCACTCATATTTCTGTAGGTGGGTGGAGTTATGGTTGTGGTTTTGCAGGTGAAGATTGCTGTGTAGTGGTGTTTCCCTTCCAACGTTTAGCTCTACGAAATCCTTTCTTCTCTGCTTCTTCCACTGTCAATGCGTAACACTCACCATCTGCAGGCGTGATAATTGTTTTGTCATACTGCTGATCAAAAGGCAGATGATATATTTTTTCGCCTCTACGAGAGATGTTACACTTAATCATTGGATAATTGTCGAGAGGTTTTACGCGACATTTGATATCCAGTATTTTTGCAAAGGCTAGTGCTGTAGGAGAGAATGGGACGGTTGAACAAAAAACGGGAGTAATGGTATACAGGTCAAGATTTCCTTGTCCCATTATTTTTAGTTCGTCGCTCGTGATTTTGGCAAGGTCATCTATTTTAATTCCCATAGACCTTGCTACTTTATAAGCCACAACGGTTCCATATAGTTGGTTTAAGTGCTTTTCTCGAATAACTTTCTTCTTTTTATTCGACCAGCATTTACATTGGACAATGTGTACTTTATCTCCCTTTATGCAAATAAGATCGCGACCTAGATCATCTAACCCACGCTCAATCCCGTAATAGGTAACAGTATATCCATCTTTTTCGTAGAGATACCCAATGTATCTTTCGTAGTCCCGTCCAATTTCAGAACTTGTTTTATTTCGTTTTTTATACCGATCAAGTGCTCGTTGATATTTTTCTGTGTCAGGCAGTTTTTGATACTCTTCGGGGGTCAACCAATACCCCGCAGCATCCGAATCTTTATAGTCTGGGTTCTCATAGGAGGTCGTGGGTTCTATTGGCTCATCTTCGAGATCAGAGAGCCACGGCAGCAAGTTCCGGATGTATTCGAGTTCCCACTTGTATGCTTTGTTTTCTTGTATGAGTGCACGTTTTTCTGCGCGAATTGTGCGTACTTCCTTTGACGCTTTTAACGCTCGACGTTTTTTTATTTCAAGCATATGCGCAATATGCGCGTCTTTTGCCGTTTCATAGTCGGCAATAATAGTGGCAACAACGGGAAAGTCGGATATTTTTGCGTTCAGGAATTGTTGCAGGAGTTTCTGTTTTTGATCTACAGACTCTTCTTTTTCTTTCAGCATTTCCATATTCCACTTGCGATGTCGTTCAACATCAATTTGTGTGGTGATTTTATATGCGTCAATACTACCTACTTTACTTCGGAGGTCTTCATAATCGCCTCGTTTCCCCCAATACATGAAAGCCAAAATAACACTTAAAAACCCGAGGAATCCTTCCACTTCACTCAGCTCCATTTTTATAATTGTGTATCAATAAACCGCCCCAACAACAGATGCACGTCACGCGGGTCGGGGTGACGTTGGCTCATGATACGCGTTACCTCGTCGCTGTCAATGTCGGTGGAGTAGGCAAGCAGATGCGCAGCGTATTCATTCGCCTCTGCCTCAAGACGGCTGCGAACGTAATAGGCGCGGTCAGGGTGAAGATAATAACCGTATCCTGCGTGCAGACGTGCGTGTCCGAGTTCGTGGCAGACCGTCACCTTTTGCCCTGCATAGCAGAGATCTTCATTCAGAACGATGTATTTGCGCCGCAGGACATGAACGAGAAAACCACGCATATCATCTGGGAGTGGGAGACGCACAATCGTTATGCCGAGATCGCCCGCAAGTTGGAACGGGTCGCCCGTGTGGTATTTGTTGACGAGATTCTTGACGCGGACTTTGATGTTGAACATGACGCATCAGTCCTTTTTCCGCTTATTTTGCCTTTTCGCATCCCAAAAAACGAACTCAAGAGCATTACGCAACTTTTGTTGATCTTCTTCACTGAGGTTGTATGTGTCACCATCAAACATGACTTCTGTTTTGTTGAGGAATTTTGCGAGGTCGTTCATGTCACGTCTGGAGGGGGAGGCGGGTTTTTCTGCGGCAGGTGTTTCCCATAAAGTGTTCATATCCACATTGAAAAAATCCGCAAAAGTCTCCAGCACCTCAAAACTAGGCTTGCGGCGGCCACTTTCATACATACTTATAGAGCTTTTTGCCAATCCCGTTCCGTTTGCCAATTCTTCTTGCGTGAGTCCCTTTGACAAACGTAGCTTTTTGAGTGTATCTGCGAAAGCCACACTACCACCTCCGATGTAATTAAGATACCACGAAAAGTGGATTTTCGCAATAAAAAGTTTACTTTAAGTGTTGACATCGCTTTTGAATCATGGTACACTCACAGTGAACATTTGAGAAAGGGGGGATTTCGGTGAATAGAGCATTGATTGCTCAACGGCTTATCCATTTGCGAGGGAAGCGGACACAGGCAGAGGTAGCAAAAGCCGTTCATATCAGTAAGTCCGCACTTTCGTCGTATGAATCTGGTGCACGGATGCCGCGCGATGAAGTGAAGATCGCACTTTCTAAGCTGTACGGGAAATCCGTTCACGAGATTTTTTTTGCCTAATTAGTTCACTTAGAGTGATAAAGCAAAAAAAGACGCCAACAACGGAGGCGTCGCGCACACGGAGAGGAGGTGAGGGGATGGAGAGCGTTACCTGCCCACATTGCGGGGCGGTGGTACGACGTGGAAATTTCTGCTCACGGTGCAGCGGCAAATTGGTTGAGGTCTGTGATTGTTGGGTGAAGAAGAAAGCCTACAACTGCGGGAGAGATGAGTGCCCCGGTATTCGTCTGCATCGGTTGGAGATAGAAGATCTGTGTGGTACACGAATTTTCAAGGAGAAGGATTTTCTGCGCATGAAGTTTTTTCTCCAAAAGCAGAGGAAAATCCCAAGTCCACGGAACAGGATTTGCGGGCGATCCGTTATCTGCTCGAAGCGTACAGAACAGAGAAGACGGATGAGGATCGCTTTCTGCGACGGACAATCTACACGATGCAAGCGAATCGGCGGTTGGATTGGAAGGTGTTACTTCTTGTCTGCGGCGCAGGGGGATTTGTCGGAACGGTTGCCTGTATTCTGCTCGCATATCTTTTCGGAGTGATCTTGATGGAGGTTCATGTGTAGAGGAGGTGAGAATATGAAAACGATTTTCCAGTCGGAGAGCGGTGCCCCTTCGCCGGTGAAATGCAAGGCACTCATTCTTGCAGACGGCGCGATCGAGGAGTTTTTTTCGCACGGTGCGACACTCAACATGAGACGCACGGTTGAGGCGGAAAAGAATATGAGCATCCTGATTGAGGTTCAGGATGCTCAGACGGACAAGGTGATTCATTCGTTTGTTGTGACGAGCAGTGTTTCACATAAAGAGAAATCCTTTGTTGGAGAGTGTCAAGGAGCCGTATTGGAGGGCGATGGGACGGACTTGGTTATGTGCCGACCCAATGTCATCTAAAATGGCAGGTCACGTCCCCGCCCGTTACGAGGCGAATCATGGTAGATAGTCCAATGAGAGGCGGGGCGTGGATGCCGATAGGAGGTGAGAAAAATGGATGTCAATGAATTGAATCGGGTCTGTATGCCGGCTCTTGAATTCATGAAAAAGAACTGTACGCCGCATGACACGCTAATCATAACAGACGCACAGTTCAAGATTGTTTCGGATACGGTGTGTATCCCGATCAACGAATACGGAACGTCGGGAAACGATCTTTCAAGCGCTGATGAACAAACTTCCCTTTTGACGAAGCGTTCAGGAATTCATTAAAAAGGGATTCGCTTGTTCCAGTGTATTGATATTCATATCCGTTATGGAAATGAACTTCAATTACACCGTTCTCGTAGCCTATTGAGGCGACATTGGAAGAAGAGACGGGGATCATATTCACCTTAAACACCTCCTACCAGAGCACTATGTGCGTGCGGCGGGGCAGTACCCGATGCGTATCACTGGGCAGACAGTACAGTTCATTGACCCGATGATGAATGAGATACGCTTTCGTTATTTTGCGACCATGCCGCCGCTTGACGATGAGACAGGCGATTTGCCATTTCCGCATGATGCACTCAATTTCGTCTTTGCGTAAAATGATTGATGTTATTCCTGTGAAGCCTTGACACTATTGCTTCGGTGGATACATCATGCGATTTAACATATCACGCCTTTGCGCAACCTGATATTCAATGCTATAATGACAGTAATTTTCATGAAGGGGGTGCGGCGATGCCGATGGATGAGTTTGCGTGGCGCGTGCGTCTGGCACGGCGGCGCAAGGCACATCAGCGCAAATTTATACTGGCGGCGGCACTGATCGTTGTGACGATTCTAGTGCTCGCGTGGTATCTCGCCTACTATATCCAACGTCCCGCATATGCCTTGGAACAGGCAGCGGAGGCAGCTGCATCGCACGATGCGGAGCTTTTCCTGTGGCGTGTGGATGTTGCGGCGGTCGCCGATGCAGGCTACGATGACCTCACCTATGTCCTCTTTGCGCGCGACACGAGTCTCAAGGAGGCGGAGCGCAATGCCTCGGGGAAATTCTACGAAAAGATCAAGGACAGTGTCGCGTCCGGGATTGCACGGACGATCACAGATGCTGTGCGCACAGGTGAGTGGGCGGAGCCGGAGGGCACGGACGAGCTCAAGGGACGGCAGCTCGGCATCGACTTTGAGTATCTGATGGAGTGCAGTCATCTGCGTGACACAGAGCTTGTTCAGATGGGCGAGATCGTGCGCGACGGGAGTGCGGCGGTGGCGACCGTGACGGTGCGCGACGGTGGTACAGGGCTCGAGTTCCCCCTGCAGCTGCGCATGGAGCAGCGGGAGACAGGGTGGCAGATCGTGCGCGTGGCAAACTACCGTGCTTATCTCGAGGCGGTGCAGACGGCGACGAGCACTGACATCTCGCGGTATATCAAGGCGACGCGTCCGATTGTGGATCGCTATAACGGCGTTTTTCGTTCGTCACAGCATGAGTTCCGCAGCCTGACGGAGACGGCATGGAGTACGTATACGACAGAGCATCGCAAGGCACTCATCCGTCTCCTGCAGGAGAATATGATCCCTGCGCTGAAAAAATATCAGCGTGAGCTGGACGAGGTCGAGATTCCGCGCGGTGCAGCCTATCTCGCCGCCCAGCGTAAGGCGGCGACGGAGGCATCCATCGCGTCCTACGAGAGCTTTGTCAAGGGCCTTGACAGCGGGATGCCTGAGGACTTCGCCCGTGCCGAGACCCTGCACAAGAAGGCTCTGACCTACGACCTGCGCGTCGGCGACATGATCCGCCGCAGCGCGGTGAATGCGGAGACCCCCGCGACCCCGTGACCATCCGATCAAAGAAGGTCTTACCATACGCGAGTGTGCATGTGGTAAGACCTTTTTCTTTATGCCGGGGGCATCCGATCTATGCGCCGCAGTGCGCGTCTGCATCCCCCATAGAGGAGCACTCCCATAACGAGGAAGCTGACATTATATGCATTGTAGACGACATGCATGGAGTGGATGCCGACGATGTCCCACGCATAGCACCATGCGACGCGGAACACGCAGTACGCGGCGAGCGCGGTCATCATGGGATAGAGCGTGTCGCCGAGACCGCGCAGCGCGCCGATATAGATCTGATTGATGCCGTAGAGGAAGTAAAACGGGAACGTATAGTAAACAGCATCGAGCGCATTTTCAATGACTGCGGGATCGTCGGTAAAGAGGGTGACAAGTGACGGCGCGGCAAGACCTGCAGCGAGCGCCATGCCCATCGCTCCACCCGCCGCAATCCGAAGACTCACACGCAGCCCCGCCCGTACACGCACATGGTCATGTGCGCCGACGTTCTGTCCGATAAAGCTCGTGAGTGCAATGCCGAACGCAAAGAGGGGGTAGTAGAGGAAGCCCTCGATGCGTGCGTAGACGGTCATGCCTGCCATCGCTGCATAACCGAACGAGTTGATGTAGGTCTGGATGACGAGGGATGAGATGCTCATAAAGACCGCTTGCAGTCCCGCCGGAATGCTCGTGCCGAGAATGGGCAGGAGATGGCGTGGGGTGAAAAAGGG
>ERZ772955.1672-NODE-1672-length-13263-cov-8.313144_pt1 | contig 13263 bp, 12 predicted proteins | sample MGYA00511133_ERZ772955 | MGnify/ENA primary metagenome ERZ772955 (study PRJEB29015, sample SAMEA2737914) | human oral metagenome | biome: human oral; feature: human-associated habitat; material: dental | place: China | collected 2149 ... | reverse complement strand
GGCACTCACGGTCGTCCATTGCGTTGGCAACCACTGCCACGAGCCACTTGGTGAGATATTGTAACCATTTTTCGTGATTGCGCACCACAACGCAACTTGTCAGTTCGGGAATGGCTTTCAGTGAAAGAGAGGAGATATTACTATTACCTTCATCACAGCCTATATCCACCAATGGCAATGCCTTGAAATACTCCTGTATGGGATTGATGCGTGGAGAGAAGCTGCTCTCGATGATAGAGTATAGATTTTCCGATGAGGTTATTATCCCGATGTCGTTGTCTATCTCTCTGCGGAGCGTGTTGATTTCATAGCGACCCACCTTTGTGAAATCGCTGCTATTCATTCTGCGGTATTCGGTTCGTCCCAATACCGTGTTGTATCTGAACTCATAGCGAGAGGAGAGATAGGTTTCTATCTCTGAGTTCTTGGAGGAAGCCTTTCTCGGTCTGGGCATATTATTACCGCCTTCCGATTTGCCTTTATCTGCGCTTGTTTTCATTATATGCTTGGTTTTGTTTCCAAGAACGAAGTTATCAAGAGAATGAGTAAGTTCCAAGCATTCAGGGAGTGCTTGCATAATGTTGCGTTCATTAGCAATGAAGTTCTTATGCCTTTTTATGGAGATAGGAAAAGAAAAGACTGATTTAATCCAAAAATAAAGAGTACAACAATAAGAATAGGCAAAGGTAGTAGTGTGCCACTTGCGCATGTTTGCAGTATTCTGCACTGATATTGCAAACAATAGAATCAGCACAGAAATAGGGTATCGTTTGTCCACACTAAAAGTGTTACAAGGTGTTACTTGAACGAAGAATGATTGAATAGGACATGCACCGTCCTATCTTTGCGCCAAACGGACGGTGAAAGAAGAAAACAGGGTAAGAATGCGCAAACCGCTGCCGATAAAATGCGTTAGTTTTTCCTTCAACCTCCCGATGTTTCCCTGCTGTTCCCTACTGCTTTGAAGTGTGATAAACTCATCATACTTTTGCAGGCATAAACGTGTGATGAAACGCAGAACAGACAAAGGTGTTGTCAATACCAATAAGACAGAATTACAAACAAAATAACAATAAAACTATGGGATATTTTATCATTACGGATTCAAATTGGGCAAAGCTGAGGAACGCGATACTCAATCTTGCCGAGACCTGCCACAAGGCATTTGGGGAACAGAGCAATCACACGGACTGGCTGCACAATGGTGATGTATGCAAGTTACTTAATATCAGCAAGCGCACATTGCAGCACTATCGGGACACGGGTGTGCTGCCTTTCTCGCAAATCGGGCATAAGTGCTATTATAGGCGTGAGGATGTAGAACTATTGCTCCAAACCAAATCGGAGAAATTGAAAACAGACAAACCTAAGAATAACAAATAAGGGAAGAGAACTATGGAACAGGTAAGAGACTTAAATATGGAGGCTGACGATATGCAGGTGGTGCTGTCCGCTATCAGCAGTGTAAGTAGAAGGATAAAGGAAGTAGCACAGACCCACAAACCGCTGTTTGGTGGAGAACATTTCCTAACGGGCAAGGATGTGTGCGAGCGGCTGTATATCAGCCCACGCACCCTGCAGGACTATCGGAACAGGAGGATTATTCCCTATACACAGTTTGCAGGGAAGATACTCTATAAGGAGTCGGATTTTGAAAGGTTGTTGGAGGATAACTATAAGGAGTAGCAAACATATTATCTTCTAAATATGTTATAAAATCTAAAATAATCAACAATGTGATTGATTATTACACTTTTGTGTAATGCATATATGTATTATTACATCTACTTTTGCCTAAAATAATTATTTCGTTATGGAAGAAAGATACAGCAGAAACAGGCTCTATGTGAGCGAAAGAGAACAAAGCATCATCAAGGATTATAAGATATTCCTTGGTGGTGCTGGTATTGGCAGTATTATTGCTGAATGCGCTTTAAGATTTGGTTTCGAATATATCACTATTGTTGCTCGGTCATAATATCGCCTGCACGGTCTTTGCCCGCAAATCGTACATATTGGATATATGCACTAGGAATAAACCTGCGCAGATTCTTCGCAAAAAACAACATACCAGCATTCGTAGGGCAATCATATTTCACATCAAAGAATCCGAATGACGATAGTTGCTCCTTGATAGTCCGTCCCTCCTTGCGGTCTTCTTCTATCTCATCGTCCGTCATCGCCTTCGGCAAGAAGTAATGTTTGAACTTCTGCAAGTCCATACCATCGATGGTCGCATTCAGGCAGGGCGATGCATCAAATGCCGTAACGTTTGCCCTACGTTTCTCCAGCAAGATACGCTCATCTTCCTCGTTGGCCACACCCTTGCGAGGCCCAATCCTTATCCAGATACGGCCTTTATATTTGACGGGAGGAAAAACCGATGGCTCCACCCGTATCATCACAATGTCACCTTCTGGCATCGCCACCTTCTCAACCGTCATCGATGGCTGAGGCTGGATATTTCCGTCAGTACGAATAGCGGCCACATTCTTTAGCAGTTCGTCTGTCACGTCAAGCCCCTGCACTTCGCCATTGTCTTTAACGCCCAAGAATAGATAGCAGGTTTGTCTGTGGTCGGGCAAGTCGTTGGCAAAAGCACAGATAGCCTGTCCAAACTTATCCGTATTGGTAGTGGAAATCGTTCGTTCCACCCTGTCGCTCTCAATGTCGTTGAGCAAAGCTCGTATATCGTCTATATTCATATTACTTATAACGTATTATCTGTTGCTTTACAGCCTCATTTGCTCTGTTCTACATTGGATGTTAGATAGAGTGAGACTCCTAATAATATAAAATCTATTTAGCAGCAACATCAATTATTTTATTACCAGAAACTGTTAGAATAATTTCATCATTGTTATTTAGATGTCTAACCTTTGCAAATAGTTTGTTGGGAAGCAATACGCTATTACCTCTCAACAATACATAGCAAGCACTAGGTAACTTTGACTTAATTATAGATTCCAACATTTCTTTCTTATCTGGATTTCCAAGTTTATGCTCGATAGCATTTACAAACTTAATGAGGTCAATCCTTACATAATTGAACGTTTTTGACTTGAAAAATTTATACAAATTATTATTGTCATCTTTTTCTTGTCTGATAATATCACATCTATGTTCCCCCTCATTTCTAACTTGTCTAAGAGTACCAATAGACCATTTCAAAGAACCTTCTTCTGGCAAGTAGGTATTGAAAAAAGCATTAAGTTTATGGGCAACAGGAATGCTGCCAACATTTTGTTCCTTCCCTGTTCTTCTAAATTTGAAGTCATTTTTTTCATTTTGGGTGCCATCCTCTATTTCTTTTAATAAGGCATCTATTTCTGGGAAGCTTGTATAATAAAAGTAATTTAGGATATTTTCAACTTGGTAAAAAGCATTTACACAGAAAACATAAAAACGATCTGCCTCTGGTTCTTTTAGATTCAAGGCAGCATTTTCCATTCTAAGGTTGTCTATTATAAGTTGGTCACGCAGCCTCTGATTTCTAACAAAACTATATGTAAGACTTGCATTTGCCCTTATTTCCAGAGCAGATCTAATTGCTGATATATCTTCTGTAATAGTAGAATTTATATTTACGACTGATGCAGAAACCGTATTTCCGAACAGTTTCTGCATTGTTTGATTAAACTCTGGATTTTGTTCTGCCAGTAGCTTTATCTTATTGACAGTAGCTATTAACTTCTCATCCATATTATGTACTTAATAATGAGTCTAAATCGTTATTTAGTTCGTCAATATCAACAGGCTTTAGGTTATAAACCGTCACTTTATTGACTAAATGTATAAGCCAGAATTGTTCTCCCTTTGGATTTCGACAATTGGAGATGGCCAGTTTCTCCTTTTGCATTTCGTCATTTTGAGAGACATCTTTGTTTATTGATACAACCTGTTTTACTCCATTAAACTCAAAGGTTGCATACCGCTTACCTTCTTCCTTATGAAAGATTGCAACTTCTGTATTTTTATCTTGCTCAAATTTAAGAAGCGGCACCGTTTCCATATAGGTGATACCATACGGATTCTTCTTGTCGCCCCCAGAATCTTTGGCAACAAGTTGCTGAAACTTTTCGAAAAGCCTTGCATATACGAAGTCCGACTCTCCCTTTACCATTTTTAAATACATGAGTTTGCCATCAAGTACATTGGTCAAGTCAGGATTTCCTTTCTTGACATGACCTTTCTCTGCCTTGTACTTCGGCAGGAACTTTGCCATTGTAGCAGAATAGCCATATTTCTCCCAGATATATAGCAGACTCCTAATTTCTCGAACATACTTTTTAGTTACGTTCAGTTTGTCGCTGACAATAATGCCTGTCACTTCTTGACGACTCCCTCTTTTCTGCAATCTCGTTTTTGTATCATTGATAGTAAAGCCCTGACTTCCGATTATTCGAGCTAATTCTTTCCTAAACTCACCCTTTTCAGCATACACATAGTGCATTGAACTGAACGTAATGTCATCTGCATAACGGCTATAATGAAGACCAAAACGCCTTGCTAGCCCTGCCAATCTACGGTCAAGGGTATCACAAATCATGTTGGTGATAATTGGTGATGTTGGTGCACCTTGTGGCAATACATAAACGAATTCCTTATCTAAATCATGTGTCTGGGTTTTGTCTGCTTGTTCTCTTTTAACCCTCATGGAACATAATCCCGAAAGCAGAAGCGCAATCTCTGGGTTAAAGTTGAAAGGCTTCGCACCGAAACGCTTTAATACTCTACGCTGTTCTACACTTGGAAAGAAATCTTTCAGGTCAATATTGAAAACGTAGTTCTGCCCTTTATGTACAGAAGCATTTGTCACCACAGAGCGTTCCTCTGTAAATCCCATAGCATAGTCGGATGGAGAATACATTGCTTTCAGGATTTCATTCACGGTCTGTAACAGCATCATGAAACTCTGATTGCGTGGTGCTGTAATTTGACGGAAGCCGCCTGATTTCTTCTTAATCTTAAACTGATGATAACGGTGGAATACATGATTGGGATTGCAATAGTACAAAAGATGCTTCATCGTAAACGGATAAAACTTATCAGTATCAAAACCCAATTCACGTATCTCGTCTTGCTTGATACGGTTGAGCAATGCCAACAAATCTTCCCTTGTTGACATCTGTGAAGCTATTTGTGTAATTTGCGTTTTATCCATTTATCACTATTTTTATAATTAGAGGCGGACTCTGAGGTCTGGTACTGAAACATCTTTTCTTTATGTAATATAGAACATATAACATAGAAAAACTACATATAACAATAATAGTAAAAGTACAACGTACTACAGTGCAACACGTTAACGTACTAACATTGTTTATCTCCAAGATTCCGAGGAACAAGGAGACATCCGGTCAAATACGCCGGACGAATTTCAAAATACCGTTTCAGTTACCAAACTTGTCAAAGACCGCCTTGTTTTAATTTTCTGATGCAAAGGTACGAACTATTTGCGAAGCCAATATTCGTAGACCTTATAAAACCATAGATTTCATTCCAATTGATGCATTATATCTTCAAGCAAGTTATCCATAGCCATATAATTTTCTTCGTCTTGGTATAGTACAGAAGTGAATGTTTTGGGAAGAGCTGCATAGCCATTACATGCGGCCCACAGCATCATAGCATACTTCTTCTCTGTAAATTTCTTGTTCATCATATAGCGTTCAATTTGGTCAAACCCGAACGGTTTTAGGAAGAATGACATTACAGATTGTAGCACAGGCATATCGCCTGGAATGACAAATCCCGTGCATTGGTTATGCTTATACCTCCAGTAGTTCCTTAGGCACTCCGTTATCAACTTGCCCTTTTCTGACTCATAGGATGGACACGACTTAAATGCTATAGCCGACTTTTCTATCAAAGACAGAATGAACTGCTCCGAAATGGTTTCAAGAGTCTCTCTGCTGACAATGGTCTTTATCAGTACATTGAAATATTCTAATTCAGCGTTATCTTCAGAAGCCTCCCTTAGCTCCAGCCCATATTCCTGAGTATATTCAATACAAGAAAAGTCGACAGCATTTAAGGATTTTCCTTGGTCAAACTTTTTTTGAAGATCGTTGGTAATGTCACTTATTCTAACAAAGAGGGCACTAAGCGCAGCATCGTATTGAGACTTACCGCTATTTGCGTTTTGTATTGACGTGTTTATTTCATCAAGTTTTCGAAGCAATGCCTTATAATCTTCATTGCTTTCCTCAAACTCCTTTAAAATAGCCTTCAGCTCTTGTTTGCGATTGTACTCAGGAGTGTCTTTTTTGAAATATATTCTGGTTTTTCCACTTCTCTCGCCCAATCGCTTTTCTTCATCTTTAATCTGCTTCAGTTCCGCTTTAAGAATTGAGATATTGCTTGTTCTTTCTATCTTGCAGATTTCGTATTCGATGTCCTGCTTTTGCCTTTCAAGACTATCTATAAGTCGTTCCTTGTTACCTACCTTGTATCTGCTAAGTTCTGCACAGCGTAGTGAGGCCAGATTTCTGACTTCAAGGAAAAGCTGTGTAAGAATATCGAAATAGTTCGTCTTTTCGTGAAGGACTTCGTTAAACGATTTCTTACATTCTTTGAGTTTGATAATGTATGCTTCTGGACGCTCTACCTCAGAATCGTTGACCATGATTTGTGTGTTCAGTCCAGCAAAAGAATTTTTTATGTCCTTAATCATAGACACCAATCTAAGGTCACTTGAATCAGAGGTAGTTAAGGCGCCGCGGGCATATCCGACAATAGCTCCCTTAATAATATTGAATTGGTTGTCATTTTTGACTAAAGTCTGTTGCTCAAATGAAAAACTTTCTCCAAGTCTCCGTAAGGTTGACGAAGCTTTCTTTTCTTTTACTTCCTTGATAAAGAAATCTTCCTTGTATTTGTCTATGCATTTTACCTCAAAAAGGATTTGGGATTCAGCGACAAACGCATCCAGCGAAGCCTGACTGCCAAAACGAAAACTTACAGTCCCCTTCTTATAATATAAGGTTTTACTGTACACGAACATTGTTTTTAAGCCTTTGACAGACTTGATTGATGAGGTGTCCAAGATAGTGTCATCGACAATAATTGAATAATCACCACCATTATCAACAGTAGAAAGGACTATGAAATTTATCTTGTCATTGGAACTGTTAATGAAACGACTGAGGTTATTACCAAAATTTCGCTTGTTGTAGAAAGCGAATGGAGAGAGGCTTTCTGTTACAAAAGACTCAAGTAAATTCCATGAATTTATGCTTATATAGTATTTCATCGCTTTGCTGTATAATCAAGTTCTGTAATAAACTCCTTACTTACATCATTCAGGTAAGGTGTACGTTTACCTGAATAAGAGATAACAAGGTTTCGGGAAGATCTCGTACATGCAACATAGAATGAATTGCGGTCTTTCGGGTTGGCAGCGTTTGCAAAAGGAACAAAAACATTGTCAAACTCCGAACCTTTTGCTGCATAATATGTCAGTATGCAAGGAAGATCATTGTTGGAAAAATCAAGGGTGTTTATGGTACGGAAAGGTACTACATTACCAGTCCTGTAGTGTACCTGTGTCTGCACACCATTATCATTGAGAAATTTGTTCACCTCCATTACGTCAGCCTCGGTGGGGACAAGGATAGCAACATCATCCAAATCCTCCATCTGAATTCTATTAAGAATGCCTTGGAGTTCTTCCTGACGACTACCAAACTTGGCTATAATAGGTTTCGGATAGTTGGGATAGTCACTATTGCCACCATCTTTCCGATTTTTGCTCATAAGATCAACATTAGATGACTGAATCTGCTGAGCCACCTTAGCTATTGATTTTGGAAGACGGTAGTTGTAATCGAGAGACAGTCTGTCATAGTCAAGTGCGATAGCAATGTCCTCTATCTTGCTACCATTTTTGTTCATCTGCTGGGCAGAATCACCAAAAAGAGAAAGGCTCTTGCCTACCTTTGGCTTAATTTTACTCTGATAATCAGTTATATTGAAGTCCTGTGCCTCGTCAACAATGAGGTAATCAATCTTCTCCTCAGTCTGTTTATACATGATTCCGCTCGGAATTAGTTCGTAGTTGTCCGTATCGGTAACGCTGAAGTCTGTGTCCATAGTCACCTCTTCAAACCAGCTCGTTCTTCTACCGAAAGCATAGTAGAACTTGCCGTCTACCCAATCTGCAAAGTCAACGCCATAAGTATCAGCCGTTCTGTCTGATCGTATAAATTTACGAACATCCATATCATTCACGAGGAAGAGCACATCTCTCATTATAATGCCAACTTTGGGGTTCTTTTGACAATAGACATCACCGGTCAGGTCAAACCCACGGTGCGTCCATGCCCATTCGTATGCAATACGCTCTTTGTCAAGCCCAAGAGCTTCCATACCGTATGCTATCATACGTTTGAGTGCAATTGTAAAGATAAGGATTGCATACGATCCCTTGTTCTTCGCCTGTAATGCACGGTGTATGGCAAGATTTGTCTTGCCACTACCGGCAGCACCACGGACAGCAATGCTCTTGTCAATGTTTTGAACGATGATGTTCCTCTGGGAATCATCAAGATTTGATATAAACCACTTTTCTAAACGCATAATATTTTGTTTTAACGCTGCAAAGTTAACAACGGATCACAAACTCTATGTTCGTACACAAGAATATTCTTCTACCATGAGCGAGATACGCTTGAAAATCTCGTCCTTTATGGAAGATGGTTCAAGAACGATGAGTTCTTTTCCAAAGGAACATAGCTCCCTTATTAACTCGTAATTAGGTATACAGTCTATTGAAAAGATTCCTCCACTTCCTATATTGGGATACTTTTTCAAAAGAGTGTCTATGGCATTATTTCTCAGAGACTTTTGCGACTCATGAATGGGTTTTGTTATGATGTAGTCTTTTGAGTAATCACTTACCCAAAATATGATATGTTCCACTTCCCTATCTTCATATAATGTAACACCTACAATATTTTCAAAGCGTTCTGCAAGATCTTCCTCACAGGGGACAAATTTAACTTCAGGCAGAGGAGTCACCTTATCTATTCTGTCTAAAGCAAAATTCAAGATTTTCCTATCACTATTGGCAGCTCCTATAATATACCATCGATTATTATACTGCTTCAGCATATATGGATGGAATACTATCGTCTTCTTTCCTGTGTCAGAGAACGTATGATATTCTAGTTCAACAACCACTTCATTAGATGTGTTGTCGAATAGCACCCCCAACAGATTTGAATTTTGTAGATATGGATTATTGCTAAAACATATAACCTTGGTCCGCTCTTTAAGTCCAAGTCCGATTTTGAATCGTTCCAACCATTCAAAATGTGTCAACCCATCAAACTGACCGATGGTGTTTAGCACTTCAAGAATAAGGTTACTTTCCTCTTCTGACAATTCTTTCCTGAATATGGAAAACGAAGGGTCAGCATATCGAACACACCTTCTGCCGCTAACACGAAAACGTTCTATCTCTGCAAAGAAAGGGTCGTATTCCAAATAGTTGATGTCCTTCTCGATGCAACGCTGTGTAACTTCTGGCAAGCCTGATGTAATAAGTTTCTCATTGACCCTATCAGTAAGGTCATGAATGTCGAAGAAGTGATGTCTGTCGGACAACAATTCATCAAGATACTTATATCGCGTTAAAGCATTTTTATTTGTAGGCATATCTTATTTTTTTGCAAAGGTAGGCACTAATTGCGAACACAATGTTCGTGCAAAAGCCTTTTATGTCTGTGAAAGCAGATATTGTTTGTACTCTCTCACAAGTAGTTCTTTTATGTCAACTCCCAGCAAGTCTGCAATCTTAAGGAGGTTGCCGAGGTCTGGCTGTGATGAATTTGTACACCATTGGGAAACAGTTGTTGGGTTCACCCCCAATTGTTCTGCCAGCCACTTGTTAGTGCGCTTCTTCTCAACTAAAACAACCTTAATACGATTTATATCTTCCATATATACGTTTTTAATGCCATAAAATTAATGAAATATCTTCATTTTCTCTGCATATTATCGTCTTTATCTGCAAAATAATGAGGATTTTTATGGATTTTGCCGATTTGAAATCATGAATATGATTAATTGGGGGAGTGTTATCCCGCCCCCCTTCGTAAAACACGAAAGTGGTTTGAACCTGGGCCACGGACAATCGACTATTGTATCTCATCGAAAGTCTCTGTCAGATACGACACGATTCTTCTTCCACGCTGCCACTTGGAACTTTTGGAGGTCTTGAAACGTTTCTGTTCATGATATATGAAGGAATCAACCCTTTGGGCTGTATCATATTTGTATTCTCTGCCAGAGAAAGTGCATATAGCACGGAGAAATACGGAAAAAGAAATGTGCGGTTCAAGATGATGAGAACGGATGAGTGCAGCCTTGATATATGCAGTTTCGTATTCGTGTTCCATATCATTGAGAGCCATCAGAAACGCCTCCTTCAATGCTTGTTTGTCATCGGCAATAAGAATGTCATCAATGCTTAGCTCTTCTTGCTGAAAGGTTCTGCATCCGTGTTTACCCTTCGTGTTGCCGAGGGTATTCTTCATGGCTTGCTTCAATTCTGCCTCTTCAATGTCCTTGATCTGTTTAGTCCATTCCGCCTTCTTGTCAAGTGCATTCGTTACGCTTGTCTCCATAAGTTTCTCGATTACAGTCTTGGCACTCTCACGTATGTAGGAGATTTGTTTAGCACCCAGGCTGACCTTGCTCAATGCCATTGCGCTTCTTGGCAATCCGTGGTCATAGCAGATATAATACAATGTACACATCAGAAGGGGATTACTCCTAGCATGAATTTGGTCACGGAGTTTAACGAAAATCTCCGGCAATGCGTGTATGGCAGATAGCATAATTCTCTTTGACAGAGTTGCAAGTTCATCAGCAGAGTGCCCCTTCCCGAAAGTGAATACTGCCATCTGAACGAAGGACGGCAGCGATTCCCAAAACTCCTGGGCAGTCACGTAGGGTACATAGATGTGTTCGTCATCTTCCTCACTAAGGACCTCGTCCGATAAGCTAAATTCCCTTATCAGGAACTGCTCCGATTGGCCAGGGGTTTCTTTCTCCCCTACAGTTTCTGTGTACACACCAAATCTCAGATAGCCCTTCAGTCCCATCAGCTCGTCAACGACTCGGCTGGCGGCGGTAGCACTTTCGACAGCAGACTGCACTCCTTTAGAATCTGGTGCAAGTAATTTGCTGCATTCGACAAGAACGGATGTCGGCACAAAACCTGCCGCCATCTTGAAGATACGTTCAAGACTGCTGAAATTATTGCGCTCAACTTTCATCATATCCAATGAGAAACGAGAGTATTCTTCTGGATGCTCCTGTTCCCATGAATATACACTATCCATTGCCTCTCTCATGGCATGCTTTTGAAAATCTTCAAAGGGTCTCATGTGAAAAGTATGATTGTGAATAATACAATAACATGTTACTTATTTGCCAATAGTTTGAGAAGCATCTCTGTCTTCTGTTCCTCTGTCATATTCTTGACATCTTCCTCGGTCACCTTTGGCTGTAAGTCTAACAACTTGTTGTTGTACTCAAACATGTTTTCCAACGGATATTGGGCGATGTATCTTTCTGTAATGGTCTTCTCGATTGCATGCCCCATACTCTGTGAGATATACCTCTCCTCTACTTTGGCATGAGTTAAGTTCGTTCCGTAAGAATGTCTGCACCATGTTCCCGATGGACGGACTTCCCAATGCAAGACATCCTCGCAGATTTTGATGACACGGTCTTGCACATTTGAATTTTCCTGGGAGATACGCTTGCGCTTGTTGGCCTTATGTGTTGCACCCTGCAAAATATCTGGGAACACGAAACCATTGAGAATAGGTTCTGCCGCTATCTCATCAAGAATTTTCTGTAATGGTTCAATGATGGGGATTATTACTTCACCGCCACCTTCTGTGCGATTTCTGGTCTTCACTCGTTTGAATTTGAACGCTTTCCTACCAGAATCGAAATAGAATTTTGAATACTTAAGCTCGGCTGCATCGGCCATATTGAAACCGTTACACAGGTATTGGACAAGGAATAATCCCAATGAGTAATGAGCTTTTTCTGCATAACCTTTCTTCCATTTGTCAGGATAGCGTTTCTCGATAAACACCCGATACAATTCTGTCATCTGCTGGACATTCAGGTAGTGATCCTTCCTTGTGTCGCCAACAGGTATTGCCACGAGCTTCTTTTTCTTGACATTCGAAAATGGATATTCTTGGTTGGTTAGATAGCCCCGTGACACGCATTCGTTCCAGACTGCGCGACAGTTCCGGAGATAGAGGCCTCTTGTTGCCTCTCTTATTTGACCGATTAACTCACCATTCTCGTTCAGCACACCATTCTGCATACCATTACTCCAATACTCGATGTCTTCCTTGCCCACCTTAAAGCCTGTAATTGGCCTGTCCCAAAGAATCTTTTGGAAAGACTTCATGGCGCACTCGTATGACTCGGCAGTGGTGTATTGCTCTCCGTTGTTGTTGGTCTGAAAGAAATTAATCCTGTCCTGCCATACGCTAAAAAAGGAGGTATCCTTGTAAGTGTCAACACCCGTGATGGCAGCCTTTATTTTATCGAGCGTCAGACTATTCCCCAGACGCTCAATCAGCTCCACTTGCGCCTCAAAGATGGCATCAAATTCCAATTTCTTTTCATAGAGTTCTGAGCGGACAGCCTTGGCGCTGAGATTACATACCTTCGCAAAATCTTCTTCCGTGAACTCTCTGGCCACGAAGTTGTACCACGACTTTCTGTCTATGGTATAACGCATTATGACGGGAAACGTGTTCTTGTCTTTCTTCGGATGACGCTTGTCAAGGATGAGCGCATAGGTGCAATTTCCGAATCGTGCGCTCTTGTAGGTTGTGTCTAATTTCTTTGCTATTTTTGACCAATAGTCTGGAGGTCTCAACTTCACTTTATTCTCAATTTTGGGAAAACAATGGGAAAACAAAGTCTCTCATTTTCTCCCTAAATCCCGTGTTTTCAGATGTTTTTCGGGAAAACAATGGGAAAGCAGAGGCGTTTTGATACGGGGTTTTATAGGTATTATAAATTGTCACAAAGATAGTAACTATTTGGTAATCAGCCAAACTTCTGATATTAAAAAATCATAAAAAGATCATTCTGTCTTACTCATAATCTGGAGGTCCCTGGTTCAAGCCCAGACTGGTCCACAAATAGGTTTCAAAAAGACATCAAACAACACGTCATTTTAGCCTTCAAAACAAGGATAATCGCTGTAAAATCAAG
>ERZ772955.1670-NODE-1670-length-13269-cov-3.983578_pt1 | contig 13269 bp, 12 predicted proteins | sample MGYA00511133_ERZ772955 | MGnify/ENA primary metagenome ERZ772955 (study PRJEB29015, sample SAMEA2737914) | human oral metagenome | biome: human oral; feature: human-associated habitat; material: dental | place: China | collected 2149 ... | reverse complement strand
TAGGAGAATTAAAATTGTCTTATAGGAGAGTTTCAACGATCATAGGTGAAAGTTTGGCGAGGATGCGGAGATGAGTGAATCGGGGTGCGTAAGGCGGTGTTGTTTTGTAGCTGAATCTTCGATGAAACCGCGGTTTTTTTGAACTTTTTCATCCTTTTCAACAGTGATTTTTGCAGTGTTTTTTGAGAGAAAGAGTCTAAGAGCCGGTCATTATTTGAGTTTTGGAGGGCGGCACTGACGTGTAGTAGTCGCGTTTTTCTATCAAAAAAATAAGTTGATATGTGCTTGTCAGGAGGTGATAAATTGGTTATAAATACTTGATTATAAGCATAAAGTACTGTGTCTGGGAACACGTGCAACGGTGATGGGAGGAGTGGCGGACGAAAGCGCAGGAAAACGGAAAAAGTAGGTTTTCGGGCGGCAATTTCGTTGATTGCTTTGCTTTGAAAACAGCAGGAATGAAAACTGAAAATAAGTATGCAAAAAAAAATGACGCAAGGGAAATTATTAACTATTTTCATGTTTTGCGGGATGATCCATATTTTTATTTTCTTTTTATCCTTATCAGCAACTTATAAAAAGAACCGTATGTCCGATTATAAAGAATACTTTGTGCCGCCTATGGGCAAATTCATTGTGCATACGGGAGCAGAAGAATACTCAGGTTTGAAAGCAATAATCACAGCCGACCGCTTGCCGGTCGCTTATTCTCCTTTCTTACCTGTCTTAGCACGATCTATTGTTCTTCATAGCTGCAGAAGTTGGTACTTATGGCGAACTCGCTTTACGATAACAGCCTCTGCTAAAAGGCCGGGCATTGCAATCGTCAATGTCCGGCCTTTACCAAGCAGTTGAGGGCAAGCCAATTGTAGCCTTTGCTCCGGTAAGCGACAGCAACTGCCCTCAACTTTGAATTAAAAAAGACTGCGGCGTCGGATATGACACGGCAGTCTGTAAGAATAAGCATACTCAAACGATGCTTGCGTGCGACTTTATTGCTTCATCGCTTGGAGTGCGTCGACGGTAGCCTCCAACTCCTTATACCACGCTTCGCCAAAACGGCGAGTCAAGGGGGCTTTCAGAAAGCGATAGAGGGGCAGACGCAGTTCTTGGCCTTTGCGGCGAGCAGGATCGCAGACGCTCCAACGGTGATAATTGAGTCCTATATAGCCATTGCTCAATCGCTTTTCGCGAATGGGGTACAAGGCACAAGAGATGGGTTTGCACCAATCCGTATGCTGTTCACGATAAGCACGCTCGGCAGCGCAGAGGCAGCAACCATCTTCGTAGCAGGTGAAGACGCAGTCTTGCCCATTCACGATGCTCGTCACCAAATCGCCCTCAACGTCAACATAGGCTACGCCCCGGTCAGCAATGACTTCGCGCGCCTCGGCCGACAAACTATCCTCAATCGTCGGCAACAGACGCTCCAGCTCTGCGGCTTCGTCGAGCGTAAGCGGCGCCCCACTCTCACCATCTACGCAGCATTGGCCGTGGCAGGCAGAAAGATCGCAACAGAAATATTCCGTAACGATTTCAGTAGACAATAAGACTTTGCCTACTTGCAAAATGGGTATTTCTCGACGAGAAGTGTGCATTTTATACTAATATGTCGTGTGGAAAAGCAGCATCCCTTTACCAATTGATAGGCTCCAAGCCGTGAGCGCGCAGATAATCGTTGCAAAGGGTAAAATGATGGTTGCCAAAGAAGCCGCGGTAGGCGGAAAGTGGCGATGGATGGGCCGAGCGCAGAATAAGGTGGCGCGAAGCGTCAATGAGTTCGGCTTTTCGCCCCGCATAACTGCCCCATAAGAGAAAAACGAGGTGCTCTCGAGCGGCACTAAGCCGACGTATGACGGCGTCGGTAAATGTTTCCCAGCCATGCCCTTGATGGCTGCCGGCGGCGTGAGCACGCACGGTCAACGTAGCATTGAGTAAAAGAACGCCTTGAGCAGCCCAGCGGCGCAAACTGCCGCTCGCGGGAATGGCATGGCCGACGTCGGCTTGTATTTCCTTGAAAATATTTTGCAAAGAAGGAGGAAAGGGGACGCCGTCGCGCACACTGAAGCAAAGACCTTCGGCTTGGCCGGGCTCGTGATAAGGATCCTGGCCTAAAAGTACGACGCGGACGCGATCGAAAGGGCACAAGTCGAAAGCATTAAAAATCTGCGACCCCGGCGGATAGCAAGGACCGGATTGATACTCGGCACGCACGAAGTCGGTCAACTGCGCAAAATAATCGCTGGCAAACTCTTCGGCTAAGCAGGCTTGCCATCCGGATTCTATCTTTACTTCCATCGGTTGCCTTATTCTAAATAGGTGTAGCCGTAAAGGCCTGCGCGGTAATTACTGATAAACTCTTTGCCCTCTTCGTTCGTAATTCGTCCTTCGCCCACGGCTTTGTGCACCCAGGATTCGAGGCGGCGCACCAAACTCTTGGGGTCGTATTGGACGTACTCCAAGACGTCGGCCACGGTTTCACCGTCAATGGTCTTGTCAATTGTATATCCTTCGGCATTTACCGAGATATGGATGGCGTTAGTATCGCCAAAGAGGTTGTGCATATTGCCCAAGATTTCCTGATATGCACCAACGAGGAAGACACCTATATAATAATGTTCACCTTGCCGCACATCGTGGAGCGGGATGTAGCTCGTCTGATGTCCGTTGTTAACATAGCCGATGATTTTCCCGTCGCTATCGCAGGTGATATCTTGAATCGTAGCCGATTGCGTAGGCCGCTCGTCGAGATGGGCAATAGGCATAATGGGGAAAATCTGATCAATGGCCCAGGAATCGGGGAGCGATTGAAAGAGAGAGAAGTTGCAGAAATATTTGTCTGCCATTCGCTTGTCGATATCGCGTAGCTCATCGGGCACGTGCTTTTGGTGGTGAACCATTGCACTGACTTCGTGGGTAACGCTCCAATAGAGGGCTTCGATCTGTGCACGCGTCTTGAGGTCAAGCATACCCATACGGAATAAATCGAGGGCTTCTTCGCGGATATCTTCGGCGTCGTGCCAGTCTTCAAGCATTGATCGCGGCGATGTTTTGTCCCAAATCTCACTCAGATCTTTTACGAGTTGGTGATCATCGGGCGATGGCTCAAAATCTTCGGGCATTCGGGCGGGGCGCACGCTTTCTAAAACGTCAAGAATCAAAACGGAATGGTGCGCGGTAAGTGATCGGCCGCCTTCGGTTATGAGATTCGGATGAGGAATGTTATTCTTGTTGGCCGCATCGACGAATGTGTAGACGCAGTCGTTGACATATTCTTGTATAGAATAGTTGACGCTGCTCGCAGAATTGGATGAGCGCGTCCCATCATAGTCCACACCTAAACCGCCGCCGCAGTCGACAAATTGTATGTCGAAACCCAATGAGCGCAGCTGCACATAAAACTGTGCCGCTTCGCGCAAAGCGGTGGAGATTCTGCGAATTTTGGTAATCTGACTGCCGATGTGGAAGTGGATAAGTTTGAGGCAGTCGCGCATATTCATCTCGTCGAGCAACTGCAGTGCCTTTAGGAGTTCACTGGAGTTGAGACCAAACTTTGAAGCATCGCCGCCGCTTTCCTCCCACTTGCCTGCGCCGCTGGAAGCAAGCTTTATTCGGATGCCTAAATTAGGACGGACACCAAGTTTCTCGGCTGTGCGAGCGATGATAGCCAATTCCGGCAACTTTTCGATCACAAGAAAGACGCGCTTACCCATCTTTTGCGCCAACAAAGCCAGCTCAATGAAGTTTTGATCCTTATGGCCGTTGCAGATAATCGGGCTGTCGCTATCCATATTCGTGGCAATCACGGCGTGAAGTTCAGGCTTAGAGCCGGCTTCAAGCCCCAAATTATAACGCTTGCCGTGACTAATAATCTCTTCAACAACCGGACGCATCTGATTTACCTTAATCGGGTAAATTATAAAATGCTCTGCTTGGAAATTATATTCTTTTGCGGCGTTGTTAAAGCACTGTGCAGTCTTCTCAATGCGGTTATCCAAGATATCAGGGAAGCGCAAGAGCATCGGAGTCGTGATATCCTGCTTAGCAAGTTCTTCAACGACTTCCTGCAAGTCAACTTTTACGCCGTCCTTGCGTGGAGACACGTAGACGTGGCCTTGTTCGTTTATACCAAAGTAACTAACGCCCCAACCTTTTATTCCGTAGAGTTCCTCGGAATCATCAATTTTCCATTTCTTCATTGCCTACAATCGGTGTAGATATTTGCTTTTAGCTTCTTGTTTATGCGCTGCGATGCCTATGCCGTCGCAACTTCGTGCGGCACGGAGCCGTTTCCCTCTCAGCAGTTCAAGTCAACAGCCTCTTCAGTCGTACCCAGACATCGTTGAATCTCGTTTACGACGAAATTGACCTTACTGAAACTGTCTAAAACGTCTATATTGATAATGTGTTGTGCCTGTTCGTAAAAGGGCGAACGCTGTTCCAATTGCGCGGCGATGTGTGCTTCAAGCTCTTCAGTCGGCTTTCCCTCCAGCAAAGGGCGCCTGCCGCGACTCATCTTCACGTGATCGCACAACGTGCGCGGAGATGCCTTCAAGTAAACCGTTTCTGAGACCTCATTCAGAAAGCACATATTCTCATTAAAACAAGGCGTCCCGCCACCACAACTGAGTACGATATCTTCAAAGGCCGCAGCTTCGCGCAGCATACGCGATTCCACGTCGCGAAAGTAGGCTTCTCCCTCATCCTCGAACATCGCTGTGATCTTCTTGTGGTAACGTTCTTCGATATACCAATCGAGATCGTAGAAGCGACGTCCTATTGCCTTCGCCAAATCGCGACCTATGATGGTCTTTCCGGCGCACATATAGCCGATGAGAGCAATACTCTTACTCATACAGACGTCTTTCTGATCAAGTCTTTTTGGTGGTTCGCCGACGCGTTGCCCGCGCCGGTTTCTTATTTTCTTCTGCGATAATCTTACGACACTCTTCCAGCGTCAATTCGGCGGCGCGCTCAGCCACGGCTTTCGGCAAGCGATAGTTTTTCTTTTGGAAGGCGATATACGGGCCAAAGCGTCCTTTGAGCACCTCCAAGTCCGGTTCCTCTTCAAACGACTTTATGTGTCGTTCGGCCTCTTCTTTGCGCTTTTCGACAATCAATGCTTCCGCTTCCTCCAGCGTGATCGTCATCGGGTCTTGATCTTTAGGAATGGAAACATACTTTTTTTCGTGCATCACGTAAGGTCCGAAGCGCCCCACGTTGATTACGACCGCCGATCCTTCAAAATCGCCCAGCGTACGCGGCAGTTTGAACAAATCCAAAGCCTCTTCGAGCGTTATTGTCTCTATACTTTGCCCTGGTTTAAGGCGTGCGAAGCGCGGTTTTTCCTCTTCTCCCGCTGCGCCGAGTTGAGCCATCGGCCCGAAGCGCCCTATTTTAACGCAGATGGGCTGTCCTGTGGCCGGATCGGTGCCGAGTTCCCGTTCGCCGGCCTTATGCGACGTTTTTTCCTGCAAGATTTTTTCCACCTGCGGATCGAAATGGCTATAGAAGCGGCGCAGCAATTCCTGCCAATCTTCGTTTCCTTCAGCCACTTGGTCAAAGTCTTTCTCAACTTTCGCGGTGAAATTATAATCCATAATCTCCGGAAACGCGTGCAAGAGAAAGTCGTTGACGACGAGGCCCACATCCGTCGGGAACAACTTATTCTTCTCCGCGCCGTAAGTCTCCGTTTTAGTAGTGTCCGACAGTTTTTCGCCGCGCAAAGCGAGCACATTATATTTACGCTTACTTCCCGGCCGATCCTCCTTTACCACATATTCGCGCTGCTGTATGGTTGAGATCGTAGGCGCATAGGTCGACGGGCGTCCGATGCCCAATTCTTCAAGCTTATGCACCAGCGACGCCTCATTATAGCGGGCCGGATGCTGCGTAAAGCGCTCTGTGGCGGTTATTTCTGTGCGCTGCAGCGTAGCCCCTTTCTCTATTGGGGGCAGCAGGCCGCTCTCTGTGCGCTCTTCATCCTCATTGCTACTTTCGCGATATACTTTTAGGAAACCGTCAAACTTAACGACTTCGCCCGTGGCAATAAATGGTTCCGCCAAGCCCGTACCGGCGATTTCGATCGTCGTCCGTTCGAGTTCCGCGTCAGCCATTTGGCAGGCGATAGTCCGCTTCCAGATCAATTCATACAGACGTTGTGCTTGTTTTGTGCCGCCTATTTCCCGCGCCGTCATATCCGTCGGCCGAATAGCTTCGTGTGCCTCCTGCGCACCGAGCGCATTCGTATGATACTGTCGGCTTTTGTGGTAGCCTTGCCCCATCGACGCGTTGATAACTTCCTTGCAAGCCGACAGGCAAAGGCCCGACAAGTTCATCGAGTCGGTACGCATGTAAGTAATGAGTCCGGCTTCGTATAAGGTCTGCGCGAGTCGCATCGTCAGCGCCACGGGATAGCCCAACTTACGTGCGGCTTCCTGCTGCAAGGTAGAGGTAGTGAATGGCGGCGCCGGTTTCCGCTTTGCCGGCGTCTTGGTTACGGTCTCCACCGTAAAAGCGGCCTGCTTACAAGCTTCGAGATAAGCTTGAGCTTCGGCTTTTGTTTTGAAGTTCTTACGCAATTCTGCTTTCAGCAGGACAGATTCGCCTTGCGCCTCGGGCAAGGTAAAAAGTGCGGCAACGTGGAAAGATGCCTCCGACTGAAAGGCTGCGATTTCGCGCTCTCGCTCCACGACGAGGCGAACGGCCACGCTCTGCACGCGACCGGCCGAAAGGCTGGGTCTCACCTTGCGCCACAGAATCGGCGAAAGTTTGAAACCGACCAAGCGGTCTAAGACGCGGCGCGCTTGCTGCGCATCTACGAGTCGCAGGTCAATATGGCGCGGCGCTTGGATAGCCGACAGGATCGCCGGCTTCGTAATTTCGTGGAAGACGATGCGGTTTGTGGCCTCAGGGTCCAACTTTAAGACTTTCGCAAGGTGCCAACTGATGGCTTCTCCCTCGCGGTCTTCATCGGAAGCCAACCATACGGTCTCGGCCTTCTTGGCTGCAGCCCGCAAGTCGGCTACAACTTTCTTCTTGTCGTCGGGTATTTCATACTGAGGTTCAAACGTTTTTAAGTCGATCCCGAAATCTTTCTTCTTCAGGTCGCGTATATGACCATAAGAGGACATTACTTTGTAGTCCTGTCCTAAAAATTTCTCAATGGTTTTGGCTTTTGCGGGCGACTCCACAATGACCAAGTTTTTTTGTCTTTCCGTCATGTTACGTATTCCTCTTCTTATTTCCGCTACACCGACAAAATAGGCCGAAAGAAACTATCCGGCAGCGACAACGGCGCAAGCGGATTCTGCCGATGCTCACTTTTCGGCCGCGAAGATAGAAAAAAAAAATGAGGGCTACACATTATATAATACGAGTTCGCCCATTGGAGCGTAAAAAATGAGATTTTCCGGCAGACTTCGACTTGATTTTTCTTCCTGACAGCGCATAGTTTTGATACCAAAGCAGCAAACCGGATGCACCAAGCGGCAACTTAAAAGGCGGAGCGGCCGATAGCGAACGAGGCCGATTGAAGAGCCTTTTATTTTCTTTTGATTATGAGCGAATTGAAGTTGAATAATCAGCCCGATCATTCGCTTTACCCACCTTCAGATGCGGCCATCGTTTCGTTTGCTGCCGCCAAACCATAGTTTGCTCCCACCAAACGATAGTATGCTCCCGCCAAACAATAGTTTGCTGCCACCAAACGAAAACCAAGGGCGCGAAAGCCGCGGCTTATGGCGTCGAAAGCAAGCGCTATGCCCTACTTTATCACCGCCGCACGCACTTTTCGCTTGTGCTACCAAGCCAAAAATAGCTGTTAGTATATTAAAATCGCTCTTTTTATCCAAAATACAATAAAATAACGGCGATAAACTTGCCATTAAATAAGAAATTTCATAACTTTGCTTCCAAACAATACTTACCATTTAAAGAGCACGAGTTATGAGACAGGACTTTTCAGACGATTTTCGCCTAAGAGAGACGGCGGAGCGCGAGGAATTCGAGCAGGAGATCTATACGCTCGCTCGACCTACAGCATACACGCGCAGACGACGCTTGCAGGAAAAGGACGAATGGTATAGTATGCTGGACGAAAGTTAAAGTAACCATTGGACAAAAAAGTACTTCAAGCGCAAACTATTAAAGCCGAGGCTTCCCGCCTCGGCTTTTCGGCGTGTGGACTGGCGCGTGCGGAGCGGGTGGATCAGACGCAGGAAGCGCGCTTTAGGAAGTGGATAGCCGAGGGTAAGCACGGAGAGATGGATTACTTGGCGCGCAACATCGAAAAGCGCATGGATCCGCGCTTATTGGTAGAAGGTGCGCAGACGATTGTCGCAGTGGCGATGAATTATCTGCCGGCTCATCTACCCGAAAAGCCGCCTTTGGCGCGCTATGCTTATGGAAAGGACTATCATGACGTGGTGCGCGAACGCCTGCTTGCCTTGATGCAAAGCTTAAATCTGAAGCTGTATGAAGATGGCCGCGCCTTTGTCGATACGGCGCCCGTCGATGAGCGTTATTGGGCGGTCAAAGCGGGCTTGGGATGGACCGGTCGCAACGGCCAACTGATCATACCGCGTGCGGGGTCGTACTTTTTTCTCGGCGAACTGATCTTGGTGCATCCGGCTGACGCTTATGACAGTCCGAAGCGCAATCTTTGCGGCAATTGTCGGGCCTGCGTCGACGCCTGTCCCGCCGGCGCACTCTGCGGAGACGGCAGTATGGACGCGCGCAAGTGTCTTTCTTATCTGACCATCGAACATCGCGGACCGCTGCCCGAAGAGGCGGGCGAGCAGATGGGCGATTGCTTCTACGGCTGCGACCGTTGTGCGGAAGTTTGCCCGTGGAACCGTTTTGCCCGCCCGACGCAGGAAGCCGCCTTTGCGCCTTCAGCGGAATTGCTCCGAATGAAGACCGAGGATTGGCGGACGCTGGACGTAGAAACTTACCGCCGCCTTTTCAAAGGATCGGCCGTTAAAAGAGCCAAATATGAAGGACTGAAAAGGAATATCGACACCTGGAAACCTTAAACATTCCAAAAAACACAGAAAAATCAGCCCTTTTTGCGTAACTTTCGCCCTGCTTTAGACGTTATACCTCATAAGAACCAATAAAAAACCAATGATAACGATATGAACAAAGGATCTCTTTTTGCACTGCTCCTTTGTGGAGCGCTCCTGACAACGGGCTGTGCAAGCAAAAAACAACTGGAAACACTACGCAATGAGAATGCGGCGCTGCGTCAAGCCAACGAGGAGGGCCGCATCCAATTGGCCGAATGCAATGCAAATACGGACAACCTCCGCAACCGACTTTCTGACGAGCAACGCCGAGTGGACGATCTCAGAAAAGATTACCAGCTTCTGCAAGGCTCACTCGACAAATCGCTGCAACAGAACTCGCAAGGCAGTATCAACATCTCCAAACTGGTAGATGAGATCAACGCGTCGAATAGATTTATTAAGCAACTGGTAGAGGCCAAGTCGAAGTCGGACTCTTTGAATATGGTACTCACAAACAACTTAACGCGCTCGCTAAGCAACGACGAGTTAAGAGAAGTCGATGTTAAGGTACTCAAAGGCGTAGTCTACATTTCGCTGGCCGATAATATGCTCTACAAATCGGGTAGCTACGAGATCAATAGTCGCGCCAAAGAGACGCTAAGCAAGATTGCGAAGATCATAAAAGACTATCGCGACTACGATGTTTTGGTCGAAGGTAACACAGACCCTGTGCCCATTACGCGTACAAACATTCGCAACAACTGGGACTTGTCGTGTCTGCGCGCTTCGAGCGTTGTGCAGGCCCTGCAAAACGATTATGGCGTAAACCCCGCACGCTTGACGGCTGCCGGACGTGGAGAATATAACCCCGTTACTACGAACGAAACGGAAGTGGGCAAGCAGCGCAACCGCCGCACGCAGATCATCATCACGCCGAAGTTGGATCAGTTTATGGACTTGATTGACAAAGCACCGGAGACGGAGAACAACAAATAAAATTCGCACGACACTCTTTTCAATATTCAGAGAATGGCGGCAATTTCGTAAGCGCTCTCGCAACGATTATCGAAGTTGCCGCCTCGTTTTTTATACACCGCCGCCGCGCTTTTGCTGCGCGGCGGCGGCAGCGACGATTATCGACCGCAACAGACCGCGGCGGCGAAGGCCTAAAACGTTAAAAGCTCGGCGCAATGCTTTTTAAAGCCAAAAAAGTATTGTGGAATCAAAATTACGCCCTATTTTTGCGAGGCAAATATGTTATTCCAACTGATTCTAATCTAAATTGTCTAAAAATGAAAAGGATTTTACTCGTATTGGCTCTTGTCCTGACTTGCTGCTGCAACATTCAGGCACAATCTTTACAGCCAACAATGGAAGCGCCTTTTGTGAAGGTTCTTACGCCCACAACGAAAGGCACGATCCAACCCGGTGCAAATCAAGTTTGGTGGGGCTATTACACCGATGGAATGATGCGTGATGCCATCGGAACGCAGACTGCCGAAACGGTAGAGCAGGCTATCTTCATCAAAGGCAACAACCCCTTTATGGCCGGCAAGAAGATTCAAGCTATCCGCTTCTTCCTCCGCTCGCTCAAGGACGTTTCCGAAGTTCGCGTATGGCTCGCAAAGCCTAACGCAGCAGGACAACCGCCCGCCAACACAAAGCAGGCTAACGTGTCAGTCACTTGCGATCTGACTAAACTGCAAGCCGGTGATCAAGATCAAAACCATCTGGGCATTGCAAACGACATCGCTCTTACGCAACCCTTTGAAGTGCCGGCTGAAGGCGTATTCGTTGGCGTTACTTTCGAGATCGAAGCGCTCTCTGATCCGATCAACGCTTCGCCCATCGTGACGACCGGCAGCGGCACAGACATGGACAATTCGCTTTGGGTACGCACAGCTGTCCGCATACCTAACTGGGCAGACGCAGCCAACAAAGGCTTCGGCCGCGCAACTATTCAAGTGTTGAGCGAAGGCGCTATTCCTGAAAACGCACTCGACGCAAAAGACTTCGATCCGGTATATATGAAACCGGGCAAGCGTGCGATCGTGCCCGTAACGGCAACGATGGCTGGCACGAAGCAGGTAAACAGCTTAGCCTTTACAATGAAAGTGGGCAACCACGAACCATCGAAAGAGCAAACGGTAGACCTGCCGCAGCCGCTCACATTGTTTGGGCAGGAATTGCAATTAAATATTCCCGTCAATGCGCCTACGCAGAGCGGCGAATATCCTGTAGAAGTAACCATCACGAAGGTTAACGGCGAAACTAACGGCTCTCCTCACACTACGTCTAAGGGTGCTTTTGTCGTACTGGAGAAAGAGATTGTGCGCAACGTTGTCGTAGAAGAATACACAGGCACAGGCTGCGGCTGGTGTCCGCGCGGCATTGCCGGAATGATGAAGCTGCGCGATACTTTCGGCGACCGCTTTATCGGTATCGGCATCCACCGCTATAACGACAGCGACCCGATGTTTATCACGAAATATGAGCGCATTGCTTGGAGCGGCGCGCCCAAATGTATGCTTGATCGCGGTAAGCAGATCGACCCTCTCAAAGGTTCCGGCGAAGGCATTGTGAAAGACTTCCAGGAGGAAATGGAGCGCACTTCGGCTATCGAAGTGAGCGTATCCGGTGCCATAGATGATGCAAAAACGCACGTCTATGCTACGGCTAACATTAACCCGCTCGTTAGCGGCAACTTCAAGTTGGCTTATGTTTTGGTTGCTGATGAGGTTTTCTGCCCGAAAGACAACTGGCGCCAAATGAACTACTATTCTGCACGCCGCAGAGAGACGCAGCCTGAAGAGATGGCGCAATTCTGCATGGGCGGTGCGCAGGGCACGAAACTCTTTGAGTGGCACTACGATGACGTAGCGATCAGCAGTTCTTACGACAACAACGGCAAGAACCAAGTGCAGATTGGCGCACTCGAAGCCGGCAAGACCTTGAAGCACTCCTTCACGATCGACATGCCGACGGATGAGGAACTACTCTCTGCTGTTCAGACGAACAAACTCTACGTGGTGGCAATGGTCATCGCCCCCGACGGCCGCATTGAGAATGCAGCGAAGTCGCAGGTAACGCCGATCGCAGGCATCCACGATATTGAAAGTTCGCAGAAGCTCACAGAAGTAGCACGCTACACGATCGATGGCCGTCGCATCAGTCAGCCGCAAAAGGGTGTCAACATCGTGAAACTCTCAGATGGCACGACCTTCAAGGTATTGGTAAAATAAACCGACGAGGCCCAAGGCCTGTTTAACATAAGGCGCCGGCAATGAGTAATCAGAATCTCATTGCCGGCGCTTTTTATTGTGTGCAATCTAAAATTGCTTCGTGCGGCACGTCGTGGCCAATTATTCAAATAATAGTCCGTCTCGCACAGCGCACGGTTTGAACCCCTTCAAACCTCCGCCGCGACCAAGCACCGACAACCGCTACCCTTTTCCCTTAACCAAGATTTTCTGACGACTCGTGCCCACATTGCGAACCTTACCCGCAGCCTCAAGTGCTTGTACCAGTCGATAAGCCACAGGCCTCGACAGATGGAGCGCCGCGCGAAGGTCACGCACAAGGATGAAAGCAGAAGCGGCAAACAACCGGTCGAGCGCAGCAGCCACTTCTGCCGGTTGAGGCGCTGCATAAGGTGTTCGCCGATAGGTAGCATTTTCAAAATCAATGCCGTGCAAGGCTTTCAGCAAGTCCTTTTCGGGACGAAACTTAACGGTGCGCACGTGCGGATTACGCAGGCGAAAGTGCCCCGTCTTCGGATCTTCGCAAACCTCTCCTTTAACGGCAAGCGAAAAATAGCCCAACCCGGGCAGATGAACCCGATAGCCGCTCCCCAACTGATCGACCATTTCCGACCGCAGTGCATCAAGCGCCGCGGTGAGGTCAGCAGAAGTCAGCGACGAAGCTTTTTCAATGTGCTGCCCCATCCTATCCATTTCGGCCGTATCATACGCATCAACGACCACGCGCATCTTAGCATTTTGAGCAACGCTACCCTTTGATTTCAATAGTTTGTAAGAAACTGTCATAAGCTTTTGTTGTTTTTCGTTATGGTAAAAGTAAACTTGTCTTTCATGGTTATACGTCGTCATACGCTCTACGCATCAAAGTCCGCGCCAATAAGGCTCTGCCGAGCTTCCGCTTATCCAATTGAAGCGCCGCCATAGCCTTTTTTCAATCTCAACCCGCAGAGACAATCGTCTCAACAAGCAGAGATGCAAGTCTCAACAAGCAGAGACGGCAG
>ERZ772955.1668-NODE-1668-length-13280-cov-15.565822_pt1 | contig 13280 bp, 9 predicted proteins | sample MGYA00511133_ERZ772955 | MGnify/ENA primary metagenome ERZ772955 (study PRJEB29015, sample SAMEA2737914) | human oral metagenome | biome: human oral; feature: human-associated habitat; material: dental | place: China | collected 2149 ... | reverse complement strand
AGGGGACGTATGTCGAGGTCTTCAACTCCGACGAGGAGGCATACGGCGGCAGCGGTGTCCTCAATGCAGGTGATATCGTGAGCGAGGACTACGCATTCCACGGACGTGAGCAGTCCATCGTCATCACCGTGCCGCCTTTGGCGACCACATTCTACCGTTTGAAGCAGCAGAGCGGTGCGGGAACGCCCGATCATGATGCGCCTGAGACGATCGATGCCGTTGCAAAAAAAAAAGCAGTAACGCCTAAGGAAAAGGCGGCTGCTGCGGAGAAAAAAGCCGAAGCCGAACCGACTCCGAAGAAACCTGCGCCAAAGAAGCGTACAACGACGGCAAAAGCATCTGCTGAGAAAACTGCAGCCGAGAAAAAGACGACGGCATCGCGCACGGCTGCAAAGAAGTCGGATGGGGATGCTGCTCCCGTGAAAAAGGCGGCTGCGAAGACGACTCGGAAGACCGCAGCGACGGCGGAGGAAAAGCCCATCAAGAAGGCGACATCCAAGAAGCCGGCAGCAAAGAGCGCGGCGGAGGAGAAAACGACAGCTGCAAAGACGGCAGCGAAGCCCGTGAAAACGTCGGAAAAGTCCACAGCAAAGACAGCGTCGATGACGGCGACCAAGAAGAAGCCCGCCCGTAAGACGGCGGCAGAGGCCGAGGAAACACCAAAGAAAACGCGTGCGGCAAAGGCATAAGAGACGCTGCACGCCATTGAATAGGAGAATGACAAAAGCTGCAAAACACAGTATGATAAACTCGCGGGGGATGGTTACGGCATCCCTTCGCGAGATAAAGGAGGATATTGGGATGAAGGTACTTTATGTAGCATCGGAGGCAGTTCCCTTTGTCAAGACCGGCGGTCTTGCGGATGTGGCGGGATCACTTCCTGCGGCACTCGTCAAGGACGGAGTGGATTGCCGTGTTATCCTGCCGAAGTATGGTGCGATTTCCGAGGAGATTCGGAACTCCATGGAGCACGTCTACGACGGGATTCTGAACGTTGCGTGGCGGGATAAGTTCGTCGGTATTGACAAGTATGTGCTGGACGGCGTGACCTACTACTTCGTGGACAACGAGGAGTATTTCAACCGCGAGGGATTCTACGGGTATCCGGACGATGCCGAGCGGTTCTCGTTCTTCAGCCGCGCTGTGCTCAACCTCCTGCCTGCTCTGGATTTCTGGCCGGACATCATCCACGCGAACGACTGGCACTCCGCGCTCGTTCCCGTGTTCCTGAAGCTCGAGCATCAGTCGGATGAACGCTATGCGGGGATCAAGACGATCTTCACCATCCACAACCTGAAGTATCAGGGGGTCTTCCCGAAGGATGTCATGACGGATGTCCTCGGACTGGACTGGAAGTATTTCAACAACGGTGACTTCGAGTTCTTCGATGCGGTCAACTTTATGAAGGCGGGGATCATCTACACCGACTATGTGTCGACCGTCAGCAAGACCTACGCCGAGGAGATCCAGTACGACTACTACGGCGAGCATCTCGAGGGACTCCTGCGCAAGCGCCGTGAGGAGCTGTTCGGTATCGTCAACGGCATCGACTACGACATCTACAACCCCGAGACGGACAAGAATCTCTACGTCAACTACAGCGTGAAGAAGGCGGTCGAGGGCAAGAGCGACAACAAGGTGCATCTGCAGCGCGACCTCGGACTTCCCGAGAACCGCCGCGTGCCGATGATCGCGATGGTCACGCGCCTCGTGGCGAACAAGGGGCTGGATCTCGTCGTGCGTGTGCTGGATGAGATCCTGCAGCATGAGAATGTCCAGTTCGTCCTTCTTGGCACGGGCGACCGTGGCTACGAAGACTGGTTCAAGGAGCTCGCATGGCGTTTCCCGAACAAGGCGTCGATCAACATCCGCTTCTCGAACGAACTTGCACAGCGCATCTATGCGGCATCGGACATCTTCCTCATGCCGTCCATGTTCGAGCCGTGCGGACTCGGACAGCTCATCGCCATGCGCTACGGAACCATCCCCGTCGTGCGTGAGACGGGCGGACTCAAGGATACCGTCGTCCAGTTTGACCGTTCGGACGTGGACAAGGGGAACGGCTTCCTGTTCTACGAGTACAATGCGCACGAGATGATGTACGCGATCAAGCGTGCACTCGCTGCCTATGGAAATCTTCGCGAGTGGCGCCAGCTGGTATTCACAGCAATGCACAGTGACTTCAGCTGGACGCGGTCGGCAAAGGAGTACGAGAATCTCTATGAGCGACTCCTGCTCGAAAACTAAGCTGCTTCGCGAGAAATCCGATTTGTGCGTGAGTTGACCTCGTTTGAGGCTTCTACGACGCACCCCCTATGAAACCGCTGGTGAATTTGGTTCAAATAAGAACGTTTGATTCACCAGTGGTTTCTGTGCGTTTAGTTTTAAGAATCACCGGTAACATGAAGCCCATTAGATTGGTGCCGAATTTATCAGTGATCCGTTCGGAAAGGAGAGGGTGCTATGCTGGAATCTTATCAGGTGGAGCACAACTCGCAGAATATATACTACCGTTCCATCGTCGGAGCGGCGGAGGCGGGGAGTCGTCTGCGGCTCGGCATTCGCATTCGGACATTCGAGCCGATCCATCAGGTACTCGTGCGCCTCTGGCAGGATCAGACGGGGGAGCGTCTGATCCCACTTGAAACAAAGGACGGACAGAACGAGCAGAAATTCTATACCGCATGGTTTGAGCTGCCGGACTATGGATGTCTCGTTTGGTATTACTTCATCATCACAATGGAGAGCGGCACCTATTTCTACGGGAACAATCCGGAGATGCTGGGCGGTGTCGGCGCACTCAGCACGAGTGCGCCCGAGTCCTATCAGATCACGATCTACAACAAGGGAGCACGTACGCCTGACTGGTTCAAGAACGCCGTGATGTATCAGATCTTCCCGGATCGCTTTGCGCGTGCGGGAGATACGATCGTGAAGAAGAAGGGGGCAGTCATCCGCACGGATTGGACGGACGACCCGATGTATCTCAAGGATCCGGACACGAAGGAGATCATCGCCTATGACTTCTTCGGCGGGAATCTGCGCGGTGTTATGGAGAAGCTGGACTATCTGAAGGATCTCGGCATCTCCTGCATCTACTTCAACCCCGTCTTTGAGTCCGAGAGCAACCATCACTACGATACGGGAGACTACCACAAGATCGACCCCGTGCTTGGCGATATTGAGGACTTTCGTGCCCTCGTCACGGCGGCAGAGGAGCGCGGCATCCGCATCATCCTGGACGGCGTATTCAGCCATACGGGCAGCAACAGCATCTATTTCAACCGCCAGCATCGGTACAGCTCGCTCGGCGCGTACCAGTCGAAGGAGTCGCCGTACTACTCGTGGTACCACTTCCGCAACTATCCGAACGAGTACGACTGCTGGTGGGACTTCGACACGCTGCCGAACGTCAACGAGACCGACCCTGCCTACATGGACTTCGTCATCACAGGCAAGGACAGCGTGCTTCACCACTGGATGAACGAGGGGATTGCGGGCTGGCGTCTCGATGTCATCGATGAGCTGCCGCCGACGTTCTCCAAGACGTTCTTTGCCGAGCTCAAGAAGCGCAACCCCGATGCCGTCATGATCGGTGAGGTCTGGGAGGATGCCTCGAACAAGGTCGCCTACGGGACGCCGCGCGAATACCTCTCTGGGAGCGAGATGGATTCGGCGATGAACTATCCGCTGCGCACGATGATGCTCGACTTCCTCACGGGCGCGGTCGATGGACGCCAGACAGCACGACGGCTCGCAAGCCAGATCGAGAACTACCCGAAGGAAAATCTCTATGCGATGATGAACCTCATCGGCAGCCATGACGTACAGCGCGCGATCACCGTCCTTGCGGGCGTCCCCTACTATGAGGGGATGCCCGCCATCGAGCAGTCGCGCGTGCGCATGACGCCGGAGCAGTTCGATCTCGGCTCGCGCCGCCTCCTCATGGCAACCCTCTGGCAGATGACCTATCCCGGCGTGCCGAGCGTCTACTATGGCGACGAGATCGGCATGGAGGGCTTCAAAGATCCGTTTAATCGCCGCCCCTACGACTGGGTGCATGGCAACAAGGAGATCCGCAGCTGGTTTGAGCGTTTTATCGCGATCCGCAACGAGAACGATGCACTGCGCACGGGCGATATCCTGCCGCTCTACGGTGCGGGTGATGTCATCGCCTACGCACGCACCATTCGCTCGGGCTACGATGTGTTCAATCAGGAGAAGGAGGACGGCGTCTTTATCGCCGCATTCAACCGTAACCTTACCGAGACGCAGACCATTGATGTGGAGGTGAGCGACTTCGCCTGCGGCGTGTTCGAGGATGCGTTCAAGCCCTCGCGCACATACGAGGTGGAGCGCGGACGCCTGCGGATCAAGATTCCGCCGCTCTTTGGACTCCTCCTGCGTCAGCGTGAGGAGCCGCAACGTTACGAACGTAAGGCGGGTGTCCTCCTGCATCCGACCTCCCTGCCGTCAAAATACGGCGTGGGCGACTTTGGCAAGGAGGCATATCGCTTCCTCGACTTTCTCGCCGAGGCGGGGCAGAAGATCTGGCAGATTCTGCCGCTCAGCCCCGTTGGACATGGCTACTCGCCCTATCAGTCCATCTCCGCATTCGCGGGCAATATCATGATGATTGACCCCGAGGATCTTTCCGCGCGCGGCTGGCTGACAGAGAAGGACCTCTTCCTGCCATACGAGGCGAACACGGCGTTCATCGACTTTGAGCGCGTCAAGCAGTTCAAGAAGAATCTGCTCGAAAAGGCGTTCCGCGTGTTCCGCAAGACGAGCGCACAGGATCAGGCATTCCAAGAGTTCTGTGCAAAAGAAGCGTACTGGCTGGATGACTACGCCCTCTTCCATGCGGCAAAGAAAGAATACGCACGCAAACCTTGGACAGAGTGGCCGGATGAGATCAAGCACCGCGATCCCGCTGCGCTTGCGGCACTTGCCGAGCGGCAGGGGGATGAGGTGGAACTGGATCGCTTCAAGCAGTACGTGTTCCATCTCCAGTGGAATCGTCTGCACGATTATGCGAAGAAGAAGGGCATCGAAGTCCTCGGCGACATGCCGATCTTTATCGCGCAGGACAGCGCGGATGCGTGGGCGCATCAGCACCTCTTTGACCTCAATGAGGATGGTACACCGCGCACGGTCGCGGGCGTACCGCCCGACTACTTTTCTGCCAGCGGGCAGCTCTGGGGCAACCCGCAGTACAACTGGGACGCGATGAAGGAGGAGAACTACGCGTGGTGGAAGCGTCGCTTTCACAAGCTGCACGAACAGGTCGACATCATTCGCATCGACCACTTCCGCGCATTCGAGTCCTACTGGTCGGTCGACGGCAAGGCGGAGACGGCGATCAACGGACGTTGGATTAAGGGACCCGGCAAGGAGTTCTTCGATGAGATCGAGCGCGAACTCGGCACACTCGATATCGTCGCCGAGGATCTCGGCATCATCACGAGCGAGGTTGAGCGTCTGCGTGACGACTGCGGCTTCCCCGGCATGAAGATTGTCCACTTCATGCTTGAGCCGAACGAGTCGGGGCGCGTCGGCTTCGTTACGCCCGAGAACAGCATCGTCTATACGGGCACGCATGACAACAACACGACCGTCGGCTGGTTCACGCGCGACATCGACGAAGTGATGCGCGAGACCCTTGCAAATCTCATGGGCACGACCTCGGATCGCCCGAGAACCATCTGCAAACGCCTCATCAAGGCGGCGTATGCCTCGCGCGCCCGCATGGCGATCATCCCCATGCAGGATCTCCTTGCCCTCGACGAGCGCGCGCGCATGAACACCCCCGGCACGGTCGGCATCAACTGGCGGTGGAGCCTCAAGAAGGACTACCTCCTCGAGCTCGACCCGAAGAAACTGCAGGCACTTTGCGTGCGCTACCATCGCTAAGTACTGCGGCATAGAAGCGTGTTTTGATATCCATGAAGCGAGACCTTTGCACCAGTGTGCGGGGTCTCCTTCTTTCTTTTTTTTGTAATTTATGGTATGCTGAAGGGGATTTTTCGGTAGGGAGGAAGTACGATGGCCGAGTATACATATACTGTGGAGAAGCCTTGTCCGGTCTGTGGGCAAAAGACCCATGCAACGAAGCTGAAGGCGCGCCTCATTACATTGGGGACGGATGAGGATTTTTGTGTCCATTACGAAGGTGTATGTCCCTATCGCTATCGCATCTGGCTGTGTGAGCACTGCGGCTTTGCTGCCGATGAGAAACAGTTTATGGAGGAACCGCTGAGTCCGCGCGACAAGGCGAAGATCCAGGAACTCCTCGAGGGCCGTACGATCAACCTGCCGTATCATGAGGAGCGTACGGTGGAGGAGGCGATTCGTGCCTACAAGCTCGGTATCTACTTTGTCGAGCGTCTTGGATGGTCGCTCCAAAAGAAGGCGGGCTACTGCATGGGCATGGCGTGGGTCTATCGTGACGTGGGGGAGCATGAAAAGGAGGCGGAGGTTCTGCGCCTCGCTGCCGAGTTCTACGAGAAATCGGTGATGACAGAGCACTACCCGATCCACGGCATGAGTGACAGCATGGCGCTCTACATTGCAGGGGCGGCATACTACCGTTTGGAAGACTATGAGAGGGCGACGCAGATGCTCTCGCAGATTATGAGCGATCAGGAAGTCCGCAAGAACGACGTGAAACTTTTTGAGCGAGCTCAGAACCTCTGGCAGGAACTGCGTGAGAAGAAAACGGAAGCGGAGAAGGCGGATAAGTAATGGTGATTGATCTTCCTGCAAATTTCATCGAGCAGGTGAAAAATATTGACTGGGGCAGCGTGCGTGAGGCAGTTGCAGACTATGGCCCTGCGCTCACGGTGCTGCGTGACACATGGGATCGCGAGACGCTGGCGCAGATTGCCGAGGGGCATCTCTTCGTGCGCGACTCCGTGCTGAACGAGGCGATTGCAAAGAATATCGGGACGCAAGGCTCGGTTCGCAGCATTGTCCTGCGCTCGCATGCAAATGGACGTCTGGATCTCCTGTGCACAACGACGAAAAAGTATAAGAAGGTCGAGCTGTCGGGAACCATCGAGGAGTTCGTTCATGACGGTGACAAGTCCTATGCGGTCTACCGCGTGCGGGAGAAGAACATCCCCGACCATGGATTTGTGTCATGGGTGTTCTCGCGTGTCTCGCTGTCGATGGTGGAGCGCATGATGGGGCGTTTCGATGTGTCCGAGAACCTGCCCGTGGAGATTCACGGCAACAAAGTCCACGTAGATTTTCGTGGGATGCTTGCCGCATCACAACTGGGGCAGACCGAGTTCCACGGGCACAAGCTGATGGATATGATCGAGATCGAGGGCGCGTCGGTGCAGGAGGGCGGCATCATGTTTGATACGAAGCTGAACGTGCCCGACGATGTGCGGGATGCGCTCAAGGCTCTTTTGCAGGAGCACCGTTCATCGGCCTCTGAAGAAAATGCAGGGAAAGGGGAGACACCGTGACAGAATCACGTTTTATTCGCATCCTTTGTTTTGCCATCTTGGCGATCCTCCTTCTGCCGCAGTCGGTCGATGCGGCAAAGAGGACACCGGCCACGGAGAAGATCGTCTTTATCCCGCATGACAGCCGTCCGATCTCAAGCAAGCAGACGGCGGATGTCGTGCAGAACGTCGGCTATGACATTATCGTCCCACCGCAGGAGCTGCTCGGCAATCGTGAGGACTGGGGACATCCCGATGAGCTGTGGACATGGCTGGAGCAGAACCTCGCACAGCCGGGGGTAAAGGCGGCAGTCATCTCCTCGGATGCCATGATCTACGGCAGCCTCGTCGGTTCGCGCAAGCATTCCTTCACGCGTGCACAGGTGCTCGAACGAGCAGCACGGTTCGAGGGGCTGCAGAAGTCCCATCGGAAGATCCCGCTCTATGTGTTCGGCTCGATCATGCGGACACCGCGCACGGGGGAAGCATCGGGGCATGAGGAGCCGGAGTACTACCGCCGCTACGGCGCGGATATCTTTCGCTATACCGTCCTCCGTGACAAGGACGAGGTCGAGGGGCTCACGCGCCGCGAGCGCAAGGAGTACGATTTCCTCGGTCGTCTGATCCCGAAGGAGGCACTTGCCGACTGGATGGGTCGCCGCGAGAAAAATTATGTGGTCAACGAGTACCTGATCGATCTCCTGCGCAAGCACAATACGTTCCGCTATCTGAGCCTCGGGCGTGACGACAATGCGCCGTTCTCGCAGACGCATCTGGAGAGCCGATACCTTTCGGCGGCGGGCGCAGACCTCGGCAAAACGCGATTCCAGACGATGGCGGGCATCGACGAGATCGCTCTGCTCATGCTCACGCGTGCGGTCAACGAGCAGAAACACGAGATTCCCTTTGTCTTTGCACGCTATAACTGGGGACGCGGCGCGGATACCGTACCTGCGTACTCCGACGAGAAGATCAGCACATCGATCTCGGATGCTGTACTTGCAGCGGGCGGCATGATGGTGCGCGCGCCGGAGAAGGCGGATGTCGTGCTCACGGTGAACACGAATCCCGACGGCCGCACCTATGAGGCAAACGCGGTGCTCAACGACGGTACCCCGCGTGACGGTACGCAATATTTTGCCGATCTGGTCGCGGACTATGTGGCGAAGGGATACCCCGTCGCCGTCGCAGACATCGCCTTTGCCAACGGGGCGGACAATGCGCTCATGACGGAGCTGCAGAAACGCGGACTCCTCTACAAGATCCAGGCGTATGCCGGTTGGAACACGCCGACGAACAGCTCCGGATTTGCGCTCGGCGAGGGGATGCTCGTCCGTCATATGAACAGCGATGCGATCGATCACTTGCTCACGACGCGTTATCTCGACGACTGGGCGTATCAGGCGAACGTGCGCAATACGATTGCGCGTCAGCTCACATGGCTGCGCGGCGACGGGTTCTATGGAAGCCTCGGCTCGAAGATGGATGCCGTCTCTATGCGCTCGACACGCATGATGAACCGCTTCATCGAGGAGAACCTGCCGCCGATTGCCGAGATCGACAGCGTTGTTGTGACATTCCCGTGGAACCGTATGTTTGAGTCGGACATTCTGCCCGAGGATCCGGGGTTTGCTTACGAGTATCTTGCAAGGAGGAAATAGTATGTACGGGAAGATACTGATTGCCTATTTTTCCGCATCTCCTTCGCGGCGTACGGAGCAGGTCGCACATAAGATTGTGGATGTGATCGGCGGTGATCTTCATGAGATAGTCCCCGCTGTTCCGTATACCGAGGATGACCTCAACTGGAACGACAGCAAAAGCCGCTCCAGCGTGGAGATGCGCGACCCGAAGAGCCGTCCCGCGATTGCGGGGGAGCCGCTTGACCTCGCGCCCTATCAGGTGATCTTCGTCGGCTTCCCGATCTGGTGGTACGTCGCACCGCATATCATCAATACCTTCCTTGAGCGCTATGATCTGACGGGGAAGACGATCATTCCGTTTGCAACCTCGGGCGGCAGTTCCATGGGGCAGACGACCGCGCATCTGCGCCCCTCGGCGGAGGGCGCACTGATGAAGGAAGGCCGCCGCTTCGAGATGGGTGAGACTCCGATGGCGATCAACTCGTGGATTGCTGCACTCGGGATTTGATACGATACTAAAAAATACGGCTGAATCCAGCCGTATTTTTACATGGGACGAGTGCTCTTGCCTTTTTTTTCGTGATGTCGTATAATAGACACAGAAAAGGTGCTATCGTGTAAACGGTCAGCCCACATACAAGTTTTACGAAAAGTTATCCGCTCACCTATAGTTGGCTGCTACGGGGCGGATTACTTTTTTAGAAGCAATACGAGAACGACGAGCAACAAAAGTGTGATATTTGTTTCGTTCATCGCCAACCACCTGCCCTTCCGGGCTTGGATTGACCGTCCACCGAATAGATAGCACCTGCATTTATTATAGCACAAAATAAAACTCCGCGCTAATACAGCGCGGAGTTTTGTGCGATAGAAATAAGAGAGGAGTGATACAACAGTGATTTCATCCAAGATACGATTCCCCGTCATCTTCGTTGGTATCTTTGCCGCTGCGATCTTGACGGCACTCTATTTCGCGACGTTCGGACGCATGGAGAAGGCGGATGCGGCGGAGAGCATCAAACTCTACTGCGATGCCTTTGTGCGGCAGGATGAGGCGGCGCAGAAAAAGCTGACCTCGTACGGTGCCCCGACGGACTCGTTCAATATGCGGGCGGCGTTCTCGAATGCTCTGCAAACGTCAGGGGCGATACTCGTGCCCGAGGAGGCGGCGGAGATCGCCGATGCCTATATGGAGTCGCTGCGCACGGCGACGGTGGAGACGGCGGTGACGGAGCAGGGGGAGGAGCACGCGATGGTCGAGGTGACGGTGACGCGGTTCAATATGATTGCGGCACGCGAAAAGGCATCCGCACTCATGCGTCAGCGGATGAAGCTGGACGGCACCCCAGAGGAGCTCCGTAAGACGGCGGTCGAGGCGACGGCAGAGGCATATCGGGAGCTCGAACCCGTGGGCACGGTGACGTTCTATGTGCCCGCACGCTACAACGGAGAGACGCGTATCTGGGATCCCGCCGACCCGATGCAGTTCGGCTTTGATCTCTCGAAACAGACGATGGGAGTAGAGTGATGGCAAAAGCAGATTGGCAGAAACTTGACCGTGCGACGGTGGAGGGGAATCCGCGCCGCCCTGAGGGGGATGCGGGACGTGCGATGCTCGCACGCATGAACGAGAGCCACGCGCGGCTCGTGGACTGGGGGCTCACGCACCTCGATCTTCGTCCGAATGACACGGTACTCGACATCGGCTGCGGCGGCGGCAATACGCTCGCGCGGATGGCGGAGCGCGTGACGGAGGGGCAGCTCACAGGAATCGACTACGCGGAGACTTCGGTGGAGGCATCACGCACATTCAACGCTGCTCTTGTCGATGCCGGGCGCATGGAGATCCTGCATGGCTCGGTCGAGGCTCTGCCGTTCGCGGACGCGCATTTCGATGCGGTGGTGACGGTGGAGAGCTTTTACTTCTGGCCGTCGCCTGAGAAAAGTCTGGAGGAAGTCGCGCGTGTGGTGAAAAAGGGCGGTACGTTCCTCCTGCTCGCCGAGATCTACGGGCGGGACGATCTGCCCGAGGGCATCCGCGCGAAGGTCGCGGGCTACGATCTGACGAATCCGACGCCCGAGGAGTTCGAGCGTCTTTTCCGTGCGGCGGGCTTCTCGGAGGTTACCCTCCATTTCAAGGATGGAGAATATTGGATCGCTGTGCGCGGTGTACGCTAACAAAAAAGTTGTTGTACGAGGTCGTTTGATCTCATACAACAACTTTTTTCATGCCTTTATCCCTGCTGTTCCTGTACGAAGCGGATGAACTCGTCGGTCTCCGCCTGTCCGCTCAGCTTTGCCGTATACATGTGGTTGCCCATCTGCGGCCACATCATCTCAGGCATGCGCTCGCACATGACAATCTTGCCCGCATACCGTGCGAGAATGTCCTCATGGGTATGCACATAGCGGTGGAAGTCACGGCGGCTCGCATACGCACAGTAGCAATGTTCGTTCCGATCGGGGAGGAGGCGGCGGTTCGCCGTGATCATGTCCGCCCAGATTTCGTAGACATCGGTGGAGTGCGCGTAGTTCATCATATCGGTGGTGTAGCCGCCCGCCGGCCGCATGTTGACCTCAAGCCCAACGAAGTCGCCGACCGCACCGAGCCCCGGTTTTTCTTTTGTCAGGCGGAAGAACTCCAGGTGAACGAAGCGGCTGTGCACATGGAATGCTTTGAGTGTGGCGCGCCCTGCCTTCTTGAGCGCATCGGGCACGATGTCTGTCGTGTAGTAGGAGAGGTCGAGCTGATAGAGTACGATGTCCATGACGGACGGCGGCCACACGGTCATGGACTCAAAGATCGGGTTCGCGTCCGCGTCCACAATGGCATCGTAGGAGCAGATGTCGCCCGTGACGAACTCCTCCATGACGTAGGGAACGGTCGGCTTCGATGCGTAGAAATGGCGCAGCTCGTCATGGTTGTCGATGCGGTAGGTGTCCGTTGCACCGACACCCGTGTCTGGCTTGACGATGACGGGATAGCCGACCTCCGCGAGGAACTCCTCGGCGGCGGCGAGCGTCGTGACCTTCGTGAGACGCGCGGTCGGGATGCCCGCCTTTTTGTAAAAGGGTTTCATTGCAGACTTGTTTTTGATGTGATCCATGTCGCCCGTCTGCCATCCCGTGCGGATGTTGAAGTCTGTGCGCAGACGTGCGTCGCTCGTAAGCCAATACTCGTTGTTGGATTCGAGCCAGTCGATGCGCCCGTATTTGAACGTGAAAAATGCGACGGCACGCAGCATCTGATCGTAGTCGGCGAGCGACGGGACGAAGTAGTATTCGGTCAGCGACTCACGCACCTCATGTGCGAGCTGGTCATAGGGGGTGTCGCCGATGCCGAGGACGTTGACGCCCTTTTTCTTGAGACGGTCGCAGAAGTTCCAGTAGACGCGCGGGAACTGCGGGGAGATAAAGATAAAGTTCATGGTCGCACCTCACTGTTCTGTCTGCTCACGCAGGACGAAGGGGAGGAAGTAGGTGAACTGCTTCTTCCACCAGTCCCAGTCATGATCCACATCGTAGCCCCAGAAGTCAACCCATGCGTGGATGTCCTTGCTGTAGAGCACATCGCCCATGAGCGCGGTTGTGCGGCGTCCCTCCTCCTCCCAGCGGCCCTGACCGACGCACAGGACGATGCGCCGACGATTATAGAGGTCGATGTAGGGGTGATCGCCCGGCATATTCGCGAGGAAGTCGAGCGGAGAGTTGTCATAGAGTACGTCGTTTATCCAGCCGTCGGTGAAGAATTTCGCATCGTATACGCCAGAGAGCGCGAGCACGCCGTCGAAGAGGTCGGGGCGGCGGAAGAAGACAATCGCGGCGTGTAGTCCGCCGAGGCTGCATCCTGCGGCGATCGGCAGCCGACCACTCGTGTTTTCCCTGTAGATGCGGGGGACGACCTCGTCGATGATGTAGCCGTAGTACTGTTCTTGTCGCTGCGCACGCCATACCTTGTCGCCCCAGATGTTCGACCATGTCTCCGTGTCCACGGTGTCGACGCAGAAGAGCTGGATGCGGCCGCGCCTGAGGTCGTCCGCCATCGCCTCGATCATGCCGAAGTTCTCGAAGTTGTCGCTCATGGCATCCTGCGTTGGAAAGACGAGGATGGGGGCGGCGGTGGGTTTCCCGTAGACGCGTATATTCATGACGCGGTCGAGCCGCGTGCTGTGCCAGTTGATTT
>ERZ772955.1665-NODE-1665-length-13297-cov-6.056713_pt1 | contig 13297 bp, 15 predicted proteins | sample MGYA00511133_ERZ772955 | MGnify/ENA primary metagenome ERZ772955 (study PRJEB29015, sample SAMEA2737914) | human oral metagenome | biome: human oral; feature: human-associated habitat; material: dental | place: China | collected 2149 ... | reverse complement strand
GTGTTAAGCATTCTGTCAGCGTTCATCCTGAGCCAGGATCAAACTCTTCATTCAACATTATATTTCACCTTATTGTTCCTTGACGAGGCCTATTGCTAAGCCTTGACTTCTATTTTCTTATCTATCACTCTGCTTTTTCTTCTTCTCTTTCCATTGTCCTTCCGCCGACCTTTTCCCAATCGACGGAATATATTATATCAAAAAAAATTTCCGTTGTCAACTCTTTTTTTGAATTTTTTTACTTTTTTTAATTTCTTATTTTGAAAACTTCTTTTCTGGTTTTTTTAGATTTTTTTTTATTTGTTTTGCTGAATTTTTTTTATTATTTTTAAAAGTAATTCTCTTGGAAATATTTTACTTGCTAAAATTGAGAATTTATTTAAATATCCTGGAACTATAATTTTTTTCCCTTTTTTAAAATCTCTAAAAGCTATTTTTGCAACTTTTTCAGCAGACATTACCTTTATTTTATCTCTCCAATTTTTTATTTCTGACATTTTTTCAAATTCTGTAATTGTTGGTCCCGGGCAAAGTGCAGAAACTTTTATACCTGTATCTTTTAATTCATATCTGATTCCTTCGCTAAAAGATAGCACAAAACTTTTACTTGCATAATAGGTTGTCATTAAAGGCCCACCTGGTTGAAATGCTGCTGTTGAGGCAACGTTTAAAATTGCACCTTTTTTATGTGTTTTCATTTTATTCAAAAATATTTTTGTGAGTTTAACAATTGCTATCATATTTAAATTTAGCATTTTTTCTATCTTTTTCATCTCTTCTTGCGATAATTCCAAAAAATTTCCGTAAACTCCCATTCCTGCATTATTTATTAAAATATCTATTTTTATATTTTCCTTTTTCAACAAAAGAAATAAGTCTTCTGGTGATTTGCTTTTAGAAAGGTCTATTTCTATAACTTTTACTTGAATTTTGGGATTACTTTTTTTTATTTCACTTTTTAATTGCTTTAATCTTTCAATTCTTCTAGCTACTAAAACCAAATCGTAATTATTTTTCGCATAAACTTTTGCCAACTCGCATCCGATTCCACTACTTGCACCCGTTATTAAAACTGTTTCCATATATTTTTCCTCGACTGATTTAAAATTTTTTAAAAATAAATAACCTTAAAAATAAATTTCAAGGTTATTTAAGGTTATTCTTTATTTTTTAAAATAAAATATCTAAATTATCCGTTTCTAAAATCAAATTCTTTTCTATTTTATTTTTCATATCCTCATAAAAATTTATGAAACACTTTTCAAAATTATTTAAATTATTTTTTTCGTTTAATTCTCTTAACTTATTTTTGCATTCTATCCCCAAATTATTGTTTTTCAAAATATCTTTTACGCCATCATTTATCAAAAGTACTTCGTTTATCGAAATTCTTCCGCTATGTCCGTTATTACAACCGCCACATCCAATACCACCGCATTTTTGACATTTTTTTTGCACCAATCTCTGACCAACCACGCCTATTAAAGAATCTAAAATTAAATATTTGGGAATCCCCATGTCCACTAATCTCACAATTGTTGAAACAGCGTCATTTGTATGAATTGTTGAAATAACTAAATGTCCAGTTAACGCAGCTCTCACTGCAATTTCTGCTGTCACCTCGTCCCGAATTTCTGAGATGACTATGACATCTGGGTCATTTCTTAAAGTTGCCTTTAGAATTTCTGAAAAAGTTACACCTATTTCGTTGTTTATTTGAACTTGCACTATTCCATTTATTTTAATTTCTACAGGATCTTCCACAGTTATTATTTTTCTCTTCCCATCATTGATTTTATTTATCATTGATTGAAGTGTAGTCGATTTTCCAGAACCAGTCGGACCACTCACTAAAACAAGTCCGTGTTTTCTTTTCAAAATTTTTTTTAAAAGTTTTATACTTTCTGGAAGAAATCCCAAAGTTTCCAATTTCACATTATCTAAATAATTTTCTAAAATTCTAAGGACAATACTCTCTCCATAAAAGGTTGGCATATACGCCGCTCTTATATCATATCTCTTGTCTTTTAGTGAAATTGAAAAACTGCCATCTTGCGGCTTTCTCTTTTCCGCAACATTCATCTGTGACAATATTTTTATTCTGGAAATTATTTCCACAATATTCTTTTCCAACAAATTTTTGTTTATATTTTTGTATAAATTTGAGCTTTCTATAAGATAGCCGTCTTTTCGGTATTTTATTTCCATTCCCTCAACATTGTCATATTTTATGTGAATATCACTTGCATTTTCAAAAATTCCTATCTTTAAAATTTCGTTCACATATGAAATTACACTTTTTGAAATAATATTATTTTTATTTTCCATTAAAGTTCCCCCAAACCCTTTTATTAATATATTTCTTTTTTTATTTTTTTATTTCTTCTTAACTGCTTTTCCGTTTTTAACTTCTTCCAAAACAGTTTCAGTCTGTTTTTTCAGTGTCTTAAATAATCCTTTTTTTATTAAATTGTACCATTTTAACGTTGCAACTTGTGTGTCAATTCCTTTTATTGTTTCATTTAACTGCAACTTAAAAAAATCTATTTCCTCATAAGAAAATTTTACATCTTTTGTCTTTTCTTTTTTATTTTCTTTTGTAATTTTTACTTCTTTTTCCAAATAATTAAAAAAACTAAAAAGATTCGGCAGCTGTCTTTCATATTGTGCCATCGCCTTTTTCATTTCTTCAATCATTTTTGCGACATAACCTCTCGACATTTTTGAAAAAGTTACTGTCACTCTTCTTTTCCCTTTTCCAATTTTTTGAACTAATTGCTGCATTTTAAATTGTGCTTTTTGATTAATCAAATCCATGTTGCTCACAGAATTAGGATTCATCACTTTTGCCATATTCTCTCCTTTTATTTTATTAAAATTCTAATTTAAAACTTTAATTAACAGTCAAAATTTTTTTCTATTTCTTCAAATAAAATATTTCCTTGCCTAAGCAAAGTCAATTTCCCATCTTCATATTTTACAATTGTCGACGGCTTTCCTGTCAAATTTTCATTTTTTTCATCAAAAACTACCGCATCTGATTTTCTTTGTATTTTTAAATCTAAATCTGAAATTCGAGAAACCGCATTTTTCCCAGAAATATTTGCACTTGTTGTAAGTAAAATTCCTCCAGCTTTTTCAATTAATTCCAAAGCCAGTTTATTTTTAGGAATTCTTATGCCAATAGTTTCCATTTGTGCATCAAATTTATGTGTAAAATTTTTATTTGCACGAAAAATAACCGTCAGTTCTCCTGGCCAATATTTTTCCAATATTCTATCTATTTTTAACATATTTTCACAAGACTCCTGCACCAAATCTTTTAATATTTTTTTGTCACTTATTAGTGCAATTATTTTTTTACTAAAATCTCTTTTTTTAATTTTATAAATTTTTGCAACAGGTTCTTTTTGCGGAAGCGCACCGATTCCATAGACTGTGTCCGTTGGAAATACGACAACACCTCCACTTTTTATAACTTTTATAATATTTTCCTGTATTATGCTTTTTTTATTTTTTTTTATTTTTTCCATAGTCTATTTTTTTTCCACAGATTCCACTGGCATTTCAAATAAATCACTGATTGCTTTACTTGTTGCTATTCTTTTTATTGTTTCTGCAAACATTTTACTTGTTGTAAGTATTCTTAACTTTTTAAATTTCTTATCTTCAGGAAGTTCGATACTATCTGTTATTACAACTTCTGTAAATGCTGACTCTTTCAATCTTTCAACTGCAGGTCCTGAAAATACCGCATGAGTCGCACATCCATAAACTTCTGTCGCTCCTTTATCTATCAAGGCTTGAGCCGCATTACAAATTGTTCCAGCCGTATCAATCATATCATCAATTAAAATCGCTTTTTTACCTTTTACATCTCCAATTATGTTCATAACTTCTGAGACATTTGCTTTTGCTCTTCTTTTGTCAATTATTGCAAGCGGCGTGTGCAGCCAGTTTGCAAGACCTCTCGCCCTTTTCACTCCTCCCACATCAGGTGAAACTACAACTGTATCCTCTGGACTAAATCCGTACTTTATAAAATGTTTTGCCAAAATTGGAAGTGCTTCCATATGGTCAACTGGAATGTCAAAAAATCCTTGAATTTGTCTTGCATGTAAATCCATTGTGATTACTCTTGTCGCTCCTGCAACTGTAAGTAGATTTGCCACTAATTTTGATGTAATTGGCTCTCTTGGACTTGCTTTTCTATCTTGTCTAGCATATCCGTAATAAGGCATAACTGCTATAATTTCTCTAGCTGAAGCTCTTTTTAGCGCATCAATAAATATCAGAAGTTCCATCAAGCTTTCATTTACTGGTTTAGAAGTCGACTGTACAATGAACACTTTACAACCTCTCACACTTTCATCTGATTTTACAAAGGTTTCTCCATCTGCAAATTTTACGATTTGAACTGAAGATAACTTCATATCCAAATAATTTGCTATTTTTTCAGCCAGTTTTTTACTCGAAGAACCTGCAAATATTCTCATTTTTTCTTTGTCTTTTGCTGATAATGACATCATTTTTTTCCTTCTTTCTCTCGCTATAAAATTATTTTTTTTCTTTATTTACTTGTCTTGCTCTTCCAAATGCCAACATTTTATTTGGAATATCTTTTGTAATTACCGAACCTGCCGCTGTGAATACCTCATTTCCCATTGTAACAGGTGCTACAATTATCGAATTACTTCCAATAAATGAACCACTTCCAATAATTGTCTTATGTTTATTTTTTCCATCATAATTGCAAGTTATTGTTCCTGCGCCAATATTTGTATCTTCTCCGACTTGTGCATCTCCGATATAAGTTAAATGTCCAGATTTTACTCCTTTTTCAAGTGTCGCATTTTTAATTTCTACAAAATTTCCGACATGAACTGTTTCTTTTAAGTGCGCTTTTGGTCTTAGATGTGCAAAAGGACCAATTGTTGCACTTTTTTCAACTACTGCGCTTTCGATAACTGAACTTTCTATTCTCACATTATCTCCAATTGAAGAGTTTTCAATTCTTGTATTTGACAAAATTTCACAATTTTTTCCAATTTTTGTATTTCCTTGAATTACAACGTTCGGATAAATTACAGTATCTTCACCTATTTGTACTTCCTGCTCAATATATGTTGTTTTTGGATCAATTAAAATTACTCCGCTATCCATCAGCTCAACATTTTTTCTCATTTTTAAAATTTCATTTGCCTGTGCAAGTTGAACTTTTGAATTTACTCCTAAAATTTCACTTTCGTCATCAATTGTAAAACTATCCACATTGTAGTTTTCACTTGTCAAGATTTTTATAGCATCTGTCAAATAATATTCACCTTTGGAATTATTATTATCAATTTTTTGAATTGCATAAATTAAACTTTCATATTTGAAAATATAGACTCCTGTATTTATTTCATCTATTAATTTTTCTTCATTTGTAGCTTCTTTTTCTTCCACAATATTCGTAATCTTTCCATTTTCTTTAATAATTCTTCCGTATCCAAATGGATTTTTTACTTTGCATGAAAGAACGATACAGTCCAATTTTTTTTCTTCAAACGCCTTTTTCAAATTTTTTAGTGTTTCTTCTTTTAACAGTGGTGTATCACCACAAGTTATTAAAATATCTTCCTTGTATTTTCCAATTTTATCTTTTGCTATTAAAATTGCATGACCTGTTCCAAGCTGTTCTTCTTGGGTTACATATTCTATATTTTTCATTTCTTCAAGTACAACTTCTTTTTTGTGTCCCAAAATAAAGATATTTTTTGTAATTCCTACATTTTCAATCACTTCAGTAACCAATTTTAACATTGGCTTCCCGTTTACTTTGTGTAAAACTTTCGGAATTGAAGATTTCATCCGTGTCCCTTTTCCAGCTGCCAAAATAACCGATAACATTTTTCCTCCTAAATTTCTAATATTATATAAATATTTCTCTTAATTCAATTATAACAATTTTTTTTATTTAATTCAAATTTTTTCAAAAAACTTCAAAAATATGCAAAAATATGTTATAATGCTTTAATTAGCTAGAAGTTTTAAAATATTTTTTATGCTCATTTTTGCAAAATTTGTTGTCATTTTCAATAATCTTACAATAATATAAAATAAATAAAAAATTAAGGAAAATATTTTATTATATAATGATTATTGTTTCAAATATTTTATTTTTAGCAAAATAATCTTAACAAAAGGGATAAAAATGAAAAAAAGACTGGATTTATTGCTTGTGGAAAAAAAATTTTTTGAGACAAGAGAAAAAGCCAAAAGAGAAATTATGGCAGGAAATGTCATTGTCAATGAACAGGCTGTGACAAAAGCTGGAATGATGTTTAAAGATACCGACGAGTTAAATATAAGAATTAAAGACAAACTAAAATATGTCAGCCGTGGTGGATTAAAATTAGAAAAAGCCATAAAAATATGGAATTTGGATTTTAAGGACAAACTTGTTCTGGACATCGGAGCTTCAACTGGCGGATTTACCGACTGCTCTTTGCAAAATGGTGCAAAACTGGTATTTAGCGTGGATGTTGGAAAAAATCAGCTGGACTGGAAATTAAGAAATAACGAAAAAGTTGTCTCAATGGAAGAGATGCACATAAAAGATTTGAAGGAAAATGATTTAAAAGGCGAGAAAGTTGATTTTATTGTAATTGATGTGTCATTTATTTCGCTAACAAAAGTCATACCGTATTTTAAAAAATTTCTCAAAGAAGATGGAAAAATTATTATGCTTATAAAACCACAATTCGAAGTTGGAAGAGAGAAAATTGGAAAAAATGGTGTTGTAGAAAATGAAGAATATCACGATGAAGCAATAAAAAAAATAATTTCTTTTTCTAAAGAATGCGGGTATACATTGGTTGGAGTCGAAGATTCTCCAATAAAAGGGACAAAAGGAAATAAAGAATTTTTGATTTATTTAAAAAACTGTAAAAAAACTAACTAGTTTATAAATTTAATTTTTTATATTAAAAAATTTTAGGAGGAAAAATGAAAAAAAATAAAATATTGAAAGTAATTTTTGGAGTGGCACTTGTAAGTTTACCACTAGCTGCTGCCACTGCGATTAAAACTGGTCAGATAGACAGATCAAATGATGCAAGCATCGCAAAAGACCAGACAGAGCTAAATAGAATTGTAGATGTCATAAACATCGTCGAAAAAAGATTCGTCGGAAAAGAAGCTACACCTAGCAAAAAAGACCTTTACGAAGGTGCAGTTGCTGGAATTATCGGAAAATTAAACGATCCTTATTCTGAATATTTGTCATCTGATGACTTAAAAGATTTTTCTGAAGATATGGACGGAGAATATGTTGGAGTTGGAATGACTATCAGCAAGAAAAAAGGAGAAGCGCTAGAAGTTGTCGATCCATTTATAGGAAGTCCAGCTGAAAAAGTTGGAATGAAACCAAAAGATAAAATTACAAAAGTTGACGGAAAAGATATTTTGCCACTGACTGCAAATGAAACAGTGAAATTACTAAAAGGAAAAGAAAATTCAAAAGTCGAAGTTGAAGTGACAAGAGCTGGAAGAAAAGAGCCATTTAAAGTTACTATGACAAGATCTAAAATCAAACTTGAAATGGTTGAGAGCAAAATGCTTGAAAATAAAATTGGTTATGTGAGTTTAATCAGATTTGGAAACAATGTCGGACACGAAGTTGAAAAAGCTATCAAAAATTTACAAAGTCAAGGAATGAAAGGTTTAATTTTTGACTTGAGATCTAATCCAGGTGGAAGTTTGACTGAAGCTCAAGATATTTCTTCACTTTTTGTAAAAGAAAACTTAATTGTATATCTAAAAGATAAAAATGGTTCTCAAAAGAATTACAACAGAACATTGAACTATTTAGGAGATTTTCCACTAATTGTACTTACAAATAAAAATAGTGCTTCTGCTTCAGAAATTGTTACAGGTGCATTAAAAGATTACAAACGAGCTACAATTATCGGAGATAAAACTTTTGGAAAAGGAATCGTACAGCAGGTTATACCGCTTCCAGCAACAAACGATGCAATTAAACTTACTATTGCTCAATATTTTACACCAAAAGGAAATTACATTCACGAAAAAGGAATTGAACCTGATATAAAAATTGAAATGGAAGAACTGCTTACATTAAAAGGATACACAAACGAAAGTGATCAAGCGAAAAAAAATCGTGAAAAAGAAATCGAAGAAATAATAAAAAAAGATAAAGGTGACGCTGAAGCTAAAAAAATAATTTCAGCTGGAGACGTTCAATTAAAAAGAGCAATTGAAGAAATGAATAAAAAAATTAAAAAATAGAGAAAAAACAAAATAAATATTTAAAAAGAAAAAAAGAAAAAAGGAAGTAAAAATTATGTTTTATGTTGTTGGTACACCAATTGGAAATTTAGAAGATTTGACTTTTCGAGCTAAAAAAGTGTTAGAAGACGTCGATTACATCTTTGCTGAAGATACGAGAGTTACAAAAAGACTGCTTTCACATTATGAAATAGAAAAAACGGTGTACCAATATCATGAACATAACAAGTTACACCAAATTCAAAATGTGATAAATTTATTGAAAGGCAATAAAAATATCGCATTAGTTACTGATGCTGGAACTCCTTGCATTTCAGACCCCGGTTTTGAGTTAGTAAATGAAATTTTAAAAAATGACTTAAAAGTTGTGGGAATTCCAGGAGCTTCTTCAATTATAACGGGAGCAAGTATTTCGGGCCTTGATATGAGAAGAATGGCTTATGAAGGATTTTTACCGAAAAAAAAAGGGAGACAGACGCTTTTTAACAAATTAAAAGATGAAGAGCGGACAATTGTCATTTTAGAATCACCAAATAGGATTTTAAAGACATTAAAAGATGTTAGAGAATATTTAGGTGAAAGATATGTTGTCATAACGAGAGAGCTTACAAAAATTTATGAAGAAATTATTAGAGGAAATGTTTCACAAATTATTGAAAAATTAGAAAAAAAGCCAATAAAAGGTGAAATTGTCTTGTTTATTCGAGCGATTAACGATGACGGAATTTATTTTAAAAATAAAGAGAAATAAAAATTAAATACAAATTTTAAAATTTTTTTACATTTTACTTTTTCATATATGCTCAAATCTGCTTTTGAGTATATAATAAAATTATTTATTTTGCTTTAAATAATTTTATTATATAAATTTAAAAATTGGAGAAAAAAATGAATATAAACTGGTATCCAGGACATATGAAAAAAACGAAAGATTTGATAGTTGAAAATCTTAAATTGGTTGACATTGTAATAGAAATTTTGGACGCAAGAATTCCTATCGCCAGTAAAAATCCTGATATTTCAAAACTTGCTAAAAATAAAGAAAAGATTATTATTTTAAACAAAGTCGATTTGATTGATGCAAAAGAATTAAAAAAGTGGGAAAACTATTTTATTTCTAATGACCTTTCAGAATATTTTGTAGCTTTGAGCTGCGAAAAAGGGACAAATTTTGGCGAACTGAGAAAAATTATTAATAAAATTTATGAAGCTAAACTTGAAAAGATGAAAAAAAAGGGACTTAGAAAAACTGTCGTTCGAGCGATGATAGTTGGAATTCCAAATGTCGGAAAATCACGATTTATAAATAAATTTGTAAATAAAAACAAAGCTCGTGTTGGAAATACTCCAGGTTTTACTCGTGGAAAACAATGGATAAGAATTGACGAAAAATTGGAACTTTTGGATACGCCAGGAGTTTTGTGGCCAAAATTTGAAGACGAAAATGTGGCTTACAATCTTGCAATTACTGGTTCAATTAAAGATAATGTGCTTCCAATAGAGCAAGTTACATTAAAATTTTTGGAAAAACTAAAAAAATTAAATAAAATTGAAAATTTGATAAAGTCGTATAATTTGGAAAAATATTTTGAAAACAGTAATATTTATGAGCTGGATAATCACAAGATTTTAAGTATTCTTGAAACTAGGCTTGGAATTTCAAAAGCTGATGAGCACGATTACAGCATTGTTTCTAAGCGACTTTTAAAGGATTATCGAATGGGAAAAATTGGAAAATTTTTCTTGGAAGAATTTTAAATTTTTATTTAAAAAATAAAAAATAAAAGGAGTAAAGTTTATGAGAGTAGGTATATTTACTGACACATACAGACCGCAAGTGAACGGAGTTGTAAGTTCGATTACAACGTTAGAAAAAGAACTTAGAAAAAAAGGACACAAAGTTTACATCATAACGACAACTGATCCTGATGCAAAAGCGATTGAACCCAATGTTTTAAGAATCCCAAGCATAGAGTTTAAACCTGCACCACAATATAGATTAGGACTTGTCTATTCCGCAAAGATTATAAAAAAAATAAGTAAATTGGATCTTGATGTAATTCATTGCCAAACAGAATGGGGAGTTGGAACATTTGCAAGATTTGTTGCAACAAAACTTGAAATTCCATTAATTCACACTTATCACACCTTGTATGAATATTACGGACATTACATTTTTGGAAATCACTTAAAAAATCAACGAAAGAAAGTGGCAGCTGCGATAAGTAAATTTTACTGTGAAAGATGTAACGAATTAATTGTTCCAACAAGAAAAGTTGCTGTAATACTTAAATCTTATGGAATAAAAAAAGAGCCAAATATAATTCCAACTGGAATTTATGTCGATAAATTTTATCGTGAAAATTACACTGACGAAGACAGAGAATTTATAAGAGAAAGTTTTGGAGTCGAAAAAGACGACTTTTTGTGTGTCTATGTCGGAAGAGTGGCGCAAGAAAAAAGTATTGATGTGCTAATCGACATGTTTTCTAAAATTGCCGATCCAAAATGTAAATTTATGATTGTTGGAAAAAGTTACGGAGATACAGGCGATAAGTTAAAAGAACAAGCTAAAAAACTTGGAATTTTAGACAGAGTTATTTTCGTGGGAGAGGTTCCGCATGAAAAAGTTGCAATTTATTACCAAATTGGAGAAGTCTTTTTAAATGCGAGTGTTTCAGAAACGCAGGGACTTACATTTGTCGAAGCTATGGTTGCAAAAGTACCTGTCAATGCAAGATACGACTTAAATTTGGAAGATTTACTTGTGGAAAACGAAGCTGGGCTTGTTTACAGAAATGAAGAAGAATTTATTAAAAATATAAAAAAATTAAAAGAAGATACAGAATTTAGAAAAAAAATGATAGAAAAAGCTTTTACAGTTTCTATGGATTATACAGCCGAAAATTTTGGAAACCGTGTGGAAGCACTTTATAAAAAAACGATAGAGGAGTATGATAGTAGTGAAAGTTTTACTTTATTCAGAGGGGAAAAATTCATTCAGCAAATCAGGCGTTGGGCAAGCCCTAAATCATCAGATAGAAGCCCTTGGAGAAAATGATGTCGAAGTTACATTAAATAAAGAGGATAGCTATGATTTAGTTCATATAAATACAATTGGAATAAAGTCTTATGAGATGTTAAAAGAAGCAAAAAAATTAAAGAAGCCTGTTATTTTTCATACACATACAACTTACGAAGATTTTCGCGGAAGCATAAAAGGAAGTTATTTTCTGTCGCCAATAATAAAATTTTGGGCAAAAAAATTATATAATGCTGCCGATTACTTAATTTCTCCGTCAGAATATACCAAAAATTTGATAAGGTCCAAATATTTAGAAGAAGACAAAGAAATAAGAGTTATTTCAAATGGTGTAAATACAAAAAAATTTAAAAAAAGTGAAGAATTAAAGAAAAAATTTTTAGACGAATATAAAAATATTTACGACATAAAAAAACCGCTTATAATCACAGCAGGTCTACCTTTTGAGCGAAAAGGAATAAGAGATTTTGTAAAAATCGTAAATAAATGCAGCAATTATCAGTTTTTGTGGTTTGGCTCGTCAAGCGTAAAATCAATGCTTCCAAAGAGAATTCAAGATATAATTGAAAATCCGCCCAAAAATTTAATTTTTCCAGGATATGTAGAAAAAGATATTTTAATTGGTGCTTTTAGTGCAGCAAAAGTATTTTTATTCACAACTTATGAAGAAAATGAAGGAATTGTCGTACTTGAAACTTTTTCAGCAGAACTTCCATTAGTAGTAAGGGACATCCCCGTTTACAACGATTGGATTGAAGACGGCAAGAGCTGTTTTAAAGCTAAAGATAACGAAGAATTTTGTCAAAAAATAAAAAATATTGTGGAAAATAAAGTTGAAAATTTGGATGATATTGTAAAAAATGCATATAATATAGCTTGTGAAAGAGATTTAAAAATTATTGGAGCTAAATATAAGAAATATTATGAAGATGTGTTAAATAATTTTAGATAAAAATTTATAAAAAAAAGAAACTCTTAAATTTAAAGCAGTTTCTTTTTTACTTATTTTTAATACTATTTCCTCCTTAAATAGTAACTTTTTTCAATGAATGAAATATAATTTCTATTTTTTAATGGAATTTAGTACAAAAACTTCAAAAATTAGAGACTTCTTAATTTGAATAAAAAAGAATATGAACTCAAAATTCTAATTATTTTGAGAAAACTCCTTTAAATATCTATTTTATTAAATCCTCGTAATGCGATAATGTTTTAGATTCTCCGTTTTTTATAAAGAAATTTCTTATTTCAGATAATTCTTCATCTGAAAATCCTCTTTCTAATAATACAATTTTACAACCACCAGTTTTAGCGAAATTCATATTATGCAAACCATTAAAACCTTCTAGGTAATTTTTTAATACTATTCTTGTGCTATATTCTCTAAATTTATCAGCTTGATTATTTATCTGTTCTTGTTTTTTATCTAAATATTTTTTCCCTTTTTCTAACATATCAAAAAAACCCACTTTATACCTCCTTTCTTATTTTATTCAATTACTAAATATTAAAATTAAAAATAAAATAAATAAAATAACCCAACCAATAGGCGTAGAAAATAAAAATCCTAATATAACCAAAAGAAATTTTAATAAACCATATATTCCGATCATTAAAAACTCTAACGCTCCCATAATGTTACCTCATAATATTTAATAAACAAGTATTTAAAATTTCTCCATATTTAGAATAATTTATACTCTTCTATCCCATTTTTTTCCAAATATGATTTCCTGTTGCAGTTTCTGGACAATTTCCAGCTGTACGACCTCCTGGAACAATTGCACGACCTCCTGACACAACACCAGATGTAACTATTTTCCCACATTTAATGCATTGCCATTTTATTATAGCCATTTTTATATCACCTCCTTTTTTATTTCTTATTATTAATTTTACCACCTTTAATTTTTTTTTTAGTTAATAATTTATTTTATTTTTTGTATTTTTTTTTTTAATTTA
>ERZ772955.1664-NODE-1664-length-13303-cov-6.557896_pt1 | contig 13303 bp, 7 predicted proteins | sample MGYA00511133_ERZ772955 | MGnify/ENA primary metagenome ERZ772955 (study PRJEB29015, sample SAMEA2737914) | human oral metagenome | biome: human oral; feature: human-associated habitat; material: dental | place: China | collected 2149 ... | reverse complement strand
TATGGCACTTACGTTTTCCCTAAAGGGTCTCTGAATGCCTTTTTCAGAGTACCTCCAGCGGAAAGAGAGGGATTCGAACCCCCGGTACAGTCACCCGTACACCGCATTTCGAGTGCGGCCCATTCGACCACTCTGGCATCTTTCCTTTCGCTGAAGAGCGCGCAAATGTAAAATGATTTCTATACGCGCAAAGCATGGACGAAAATCTTCTACTCGAAGCGGATGGTGCGGGCGGGATTGATTTTGGTGATTAGGTATGAAGGTGCCAACATCATCAGCAACGAAACGGTGAGTGTACCGACGTTGATAAGTAGCCATGACCAGATGCTGAGACGGATGGGTACGGCGTCGAGATAGTAGATCGAAGGATCGAGGGTGAGCAGGCGAAATTGCCACTGCACCCAGCACAAGGCGAGTCCGATGACGTTACCCCAGAGCATGCCGCGGCCGATCAAGAAGCTGGAGATGTAGAGGAAGACACGCCGTAGGCTACGATCCGGTTGGCCGACGGCTTTGAGGATGCCAATCATGTTCGTGCGCTCGAGGATGATGATCAGTAGGCCGGAGATCATGGTGAACCCCGAGACTGCCATCATAAGTGCGAGGATCACGGCTACGTTCAGGTCGAGTAGGTCGAGCCAATTGAATATGATCGGGTTCAGCTCGCGGATGGAGCGGACGAAGTAGGTGTTGCCTGCGTTATCTCGACGGTTGAGGAGGAGGGTGTCGACACGTTCGGCGGTCTCGTCGAGACGATCGTAGTCGTCGACGAGTAGCTCCAATCCACTGACCGCGTCGGAGGGCCAGTCGTTCAGGGTGCGAATCTGTTCGATGTCGGCAAGGACGAAGAGCTGGTCGTAGTCCGAAAAGCCCGTATCGTAGATGCCACTGATGCGAAACTTGCGGGCCTTGACATCGTCCTGCACGAAGTAGGCAAGGAAGGAGTCGCCGCAACGTAGGCGGAGCAGGTCGGCCAGATGGCGCGAGATGAGCACATCGGTCGTCATCCGTCCAGGAGTGACGCTAAAGGGGCGGCCCTCCACGAGGTGCTTGCGGAAAAAGCCCCAATCGTAATCCGAACCAATGCCCTTCAGGACGATACCTTGGAAATCGGTGTCGGTTTTGAGTAGCCCCGGCTTGGTGGCGAAGGCCTCGACGTGTCGCACGCCATGCGTCTGGCGGAGCATGTCCAGCAGACTGTCGCTCACGTGGATTGGGGCCGTCTCGTAAGATGAATTGCTGTCGAAATTGGTAATCTGAATGTGTGACCCGAAGCCGATCACCTTGTCACGCACCTCCTGCTTGAAGCCCACCACGATGGCCACGGTGAGGATCATGACAGCCAAGCCGATGGCAATGCCGGCCACAGCGATGCGCACCGCTGGCGGTGTGATGCGCGTCTTCCCTTGGTCGGCTTTGCCACCGAAGTGGATGCGTCGGGCGATAAACAGCTCAACGTTCATGACCCGACGCTTCCTTATGAATAGGTGTGGGCGCGGCCAAAGTCAACGCTTGTTCCATCTGTCACGATAGGTCGTAAGCGCGGCCTCCAAGACGTCGAGCGCGCGCGCCAGCTCGTCTCGTTCCAACACATAAGCGATGCGCACCTCATTGCGCCCGTAACCCGGGGTGACATAAAAGCCTGACGCAGGCGCCATCATCACCGTCTGCCCTTCGTACGAGAAGTCGCGGAGGCACCAGGCGCAGAACTTGTCGGCGTCGTCCACCGGCAACTTGGCCACCGTATAAAACGCGCCCATCGGCAGTGGCGAATAGCAACCCGGAATCTCGTTGATCCGCTTGACCAGAAAGTCGCGTCGCTGGATGTACTCCTCATAAACGCCCTTGAGATACGACTCCGGTGCGTCGATCGACGCCTCGGCCACGATTTGCCCCAAAAGCGGCGGACTGAGGCGTGCCTGCGCCCATTTCATCACGCTTTTACGCACCCGCGCGTTCCTCGTCACGATCGCTCCGACGCGGATGCCGCACTCGCTGTAACGCTTCGACATGGAGTCGAACATGACCACATTCGGCTCGATGCCTTCGAGGTGGAACGACGAGACATAGGGCGCGTCCGTGTAGCGAAACTCGCGGTAGACCTCGTCCGAAAAGAGGAAGAGGTCGTGGCGGCGCACCAAGTCGCGGATGTGCCCCAGCTCCTCCCGCGTGTAGACATAGCCCGTGGGGTTGTTCGGGTTGCAGAGCAGGACGGCCTTCGTGCGCGGCGTGATGGCCTCTTCAAACGCTTCGATGGGGGGCAGTGCGAAGCCGTTATCGATGGACGAGAGCACCGTCTTGACCACCGCACCGCACGACATGGCCATCGACATATAGTTGGCATAAGCCGGCTCCGGGATCAGGATTTCGTCACCCGGGTCGAGGCAGGCCAGGAAGACCAGCGTAAGGGCTTCGGAGGCGCCGGTGGTGATGAAAATCTCGTCCGGCGTGACCTCGATCGCAAACCGTCCGTAGTACTCCGCCATCTTTTGGCGCAGGCTGGGCAGCCCATCGCTCGGACAGTAACTAAGCACCTTTTTGTCGATCCGCCGCAGCGCCTCGAGGCCAACCTCGGGCGTCGGGATGTCGGGCTGGCCGATATTTAGGTGATACACTTTGATTCCTCTGGCTTTTGCTTCGTTGGCCAACGGCGCCAGCTTCCGTATCGGCGATTCGGGCATCTTGATACCCAATCGTGAGATCTCAGGCATTTCCTTATGAATTATTGAATTATAGGCCGCAAAAGTAGAAGCCTGATTGAGATCTTCGGAGTGTAGGAATCAATTTGAAAGTCCATAGACGGCTTTTTCGCGGCCATAAACGGGTCCGCTGCCCGTCGTCGTGGCTTCTCTCTCCGTCGAAACGTTCACTCCGTCCGAATCCGACCGATCCCCGCCTGAAGATCGAGTGACACCTGCTATGACAAGTATTTTTCCGTTGAAAATAGGCCCTCATAGGCTATGAAAGTTATTATTCAAGCGTATGATAATCCTCATAGGCTATGAAAGCTCTTATTCAAGTGTATAATAACCGTCATAGGCTATGAGGATTCCTATTTAAGTGCATAATAATTTTCATAGGCTGTAGATGCTCTTATTTGAGCATATAATGATCCTCATAGGCTATGAAAGTTCTTATTCAAGTGTATAATGATTTTCATAGGCTATAGAGACTCTTATTTGAGCGTATAATGATCCTCATAGGCTATGAGAGTTGTTATTCAAGTGTATAATGATTTTCATAGGCTATAGAGATTCTTATTCGAGCGTATAATGATCCTCATAGGCTATGAAAGTTCTTATCCAAGTGTATAATGATTTTCATAGGCTATAGAGACTCTTATTTGTACGTATAATGATCCTCATAGACTATGAAAGATACTATTCAAGTATATAGTGATCCTCATAGGCTATGAAAGTTCCTATTCAAGTGTATAATGATTTTCATAGCAGATAAAAGGAGGTATACGAAAGGAGAGAGACCGTAATTCATCGCAGTAAGTCTTCGACGAAAGAGGAACGGCTGTCAACTGGGGATAATGCGCTTCCGACGGCATGCAACGAGGCAGAATACTCGCTAAACGAAGGCCGGATCGTCGTTGATAGGCCAAAAACACTTGGATGGACGGTAAAAATGGCTGAAAACCGCGCGCGAGGTTGACAAATTTCAATTTCTCGAACAGAAAGTTGCCTATGTGTAAAAGCGTATATCTTTGGCCGCGCAAAGGCAAAGAATCGATAGCATAAACATGTAGAATACGTGAAAATGAAAAATAGGTTGACTAAGCAGAGCAAGAAGGGACGGAGCCGAAACCATACGCGGGCCGTCAGCCTATGCTCTGCCATACCTTCAAGGCACTAATCAACAGATAATACCAATCAATTAAAAACGGAAGTATGAAAAGGAAGTTATTTATGCTGATGGCTCTATTCCTGATCGGAATAGGAGTTGCGATGGCTCAGACACAGGTGCAAGGCACTATCGTGGATGAGCAGGGAGAACCCGTGATCGGCGCTTCTGTGCTGGTGAAAGGCACCACCACAGGGACGGTGACAAACATCGATGGAGAGTTTGCACTGTCGGCACCGTCCAACGGAACGTTGGTGATCTCGTATGTGGGCATGCAGACGATGGAAGTCGCTGTCAGTCCGCGTATCCGAGTGATCCTGAGATCAGACGCCGAACTGCTGGACGAAGTCGTCGTCACCGGCTACGGTACGTTTAAGAAGAGCTCCTTCACGGGCTCGGCAGCGACGGTGAGCACGGACAAGCTGAAGGACGTGCCCGTGACGAGCGTGTCGGACAAGCTGGCCGGTAATGTAGCCGGTGTGCAGATCAATTCCATGTCCGGTCAGCCCGGTGCCACGGAGAGCATACGCATTCGCGGTATGGGCTCTATCAATGCAGGCAACAATCCGCTCTACGTCATTGATGGTGTGCCAGTGCTCTCTGGTGACATGTCTGGTTTTAGCTATGCGGATGCCGGTACAAGCATCCTCTCTACTTTGAACAGTAGTGACATTGAGAATATTACCGTGATCAAGGATGCCGCCGCCGCTTCGCTCTACGGATCGCGCGCTGCCAACGGTGTGGTTGTTATCACCACGAAGAAGGGTAAGGCAGGAAAGACGGTCTTCAACCTAAAGGCCAACTGGGGTTTCTCTAACATGGCTGTGGATTATCGCCCAACATTGGACGGCGATGCACGTCGTGAATTGCTGCACCTCGGTCTGGTGAACTATGCAAAGTATACTGAAGGTAAATCGGATGCTGAGGCTAAGGCTTATGCCGATGCTAATATTGAAACGTATGCGCCGAAACCTTGGTCCGGCTGGACGGACTGGCGCAAACAGCTGCTTCGCACGGGTAAGTATCAAAACTACGACGTCAGTGCACAGGGCGGTAATGAAAAGACGAAGTTCTACAGCTCTATCTCTTACGCCAAGCAGGAGGGTATTTATGAGAACTCCGGTTTTGATCGGATTACGGGTAGCGTGAATGTATCGCATCAGGCCAATGACAAACTGACTCTCGATGTCAGCTCGCTCTTTTCTTATAGCGATCAGAGTTCTGTAAGCGAGGGATACAGCTACTCTAGCCCGATTATGGCCATGGCTTCGATGGTCTCTCCGTCGTCTTATCCCTACAATAAAGATGGAACGCTGGGGCGTTACTTCCCTGCTATTGGTGATGACTGGGCCAATCCGCTGCGTGCCATTAAATACACCTCAAACAAGAACAAACTGACCCGTACTTTCAATACCCTTTCCGGAACGTACACTATCGTCAAGGGTTTGAAACTGAAAGAAGTCCTCAGCTACGACTTTACACAGAATGCCAGCACTGCATGGTGGGGACCGCAATCCAGCAATGGACATACGGCCAATGGTGTATTTCAGAAATACATGATTAATACCTCCAAGTTCAACTCGCAAACCCAGCTGACTTATGATCGCTCGTTTGACCGAGTGCACAATCTGAGTCTCTTACTTGGCTACGAAACGGAGGCATACAAGAATGAAGACACCTATGCCAACGGTAGTAATTATGCGGCTATGGACGATCCGAAGCCGGAGATTGAAAATGCAGCTATTACAAAATCGTCTAGCTCCATTAGTGAGTATCGCATGCTGTCTTACCTTGGGCGTGCGGATTATAACTACGATTCGAAGTATTACGTGAGTGCGAGCTACCGCCGAGATGGTTCTTCTCGTCTAGCTAAGGCAAATCGTTGGGGAGACTTCTGGTCGCTCTCCGGATCGTGGCGTTTGACGAACGAACCGTTTATGGAATCAATCCGCGAAAAGGTGACGGATACGAAAATTCGTGCCTCGTATGGTGTGAATGGTACGCAGCCGTGGCGCTACTACGACTTCATGCCGGTTTATAGCTTCGGTTATAATTATGACAATCAAGTGGGAACAAGCGAATCGACGCCGGGTAATGCAAACCTGAAATGGGAAAAGAACTATGCCTTCAACGCTGGTATTGATCTTACGTTTCTCAATCGCTTCACCCTAACCGTAGAGTGGTACACTCGCAAGACGCAGGACTTGCTTCTCGAACGCCCCATTTCTGGAACTATCGGTTTTGTGGATGAATACAACCATGCCAACGAGCTCGTGAATGTTGGTGCTATGCGAAACAGTGGTATCGAATTAGAGTTGCGTTCGACTAACGTGCAGAAGAAGGACTTTACATGGAATACGACACTGACTTTGGCCCACAATCAGAATAAGATCTTGCAGCTAAATAAGGATCAAGATGAGATCATAAGTTATGAGTCTATTCATCGTGTAGGTCAGCCCTATAATTCATTCTATGCCTACGAATACGCCGGCGTAGATCCGCAGACAGGAAAGGAGTTATACTATAAAAACACCAACGACGAGCATGCTCGTGAGACGACTACGGACGAAACTAAAGCGAATAGAACGATCATCGGCAGTGCCGATCCGAAAGTAACTGGCGGTTTGACCAATACCCTGACTTGGAAGTTCATCGACTTGAACTTTACCTTCACCTACTCCTTTGGCGGCAAGGTGTATGACGGTGTAAGCTGGCTCCACTCTAACGGTGGTATCGATCTGTTTTATGGTGCAGTTCCGTCGCATTATAAGAAGGAAGATATGTGGCGCAACCCGGGAGATAATGCCAAGCTGCCGATGTTCGCCAATGGCAATGTGGATGTTCCCTCTTCGCGCTGGTTACTTCCGTCTGATCATGTGCGCTTAAAGAATCTCACCTTAGGATTCACTCTGCCGACCAAGCTATCCAAAAAGGTGGGCTTCGACAGAATTCGCGCTTACATGTCAGGTAATAACCTGCTTACGTTCAAATCGAAGAAACTCTATGTGGATCCAGAGAATACAGCCAGTGGCTTTGTCTACTTCAGAGCGCCTGCCATGCGCACAGTAACTTTCGGTGTGGAATTAGGTTTTTAATCAATCAGTAAAATAGAATACCAACATGAAAAGGATTTCGATAAAGAATATCGCCCTCTTTGCAGCCACCGCACTGTTGTTGAACGCTTGCTCGGGCGACTGGCTCGATCTGGAGCCATCGGATGGTATCGGTACCGAGAATGCCCTGACGGATTTAGGGAAACTGAATGCAGCCCGGGTCGGTATGTACGATGGGTTGCAGGGTGACGGTACATATAATCAGTATTATGCAGCTCGTATGCTCTACTACGGTGATGTGCGTGGCGACGATATGCAGGCACGTGTCTCGGGTAAGCGTACAGCTCCTATGTATGAGATGCGTTACACGGCCACCAATGCGGATGACATCTGGTTCACGCCTTACCGTGTCCTTCGGCGTGCCAACAACATCATTGCTGCTGTGGAAGGCAGTGTGGTGAAGCCCAAAGTGGAGAGTGAACAGGCTAATATTGATAGGATCTATAGCGAAGCCCTCGTGGTGCGTGCCCTCATCCACTTCGATTTGGTCCGCGTTTACGGCTATCCTTATACGATGGATGGCGGTGCCAGCCTCGGTGTTCCCATCGTTTTGAAGCCCCTGGCAACAAGTGCCCTGCCACAGAGAAACACCGTGAAGGAAGTCTATGAGCAAGTGGTCAAAGATCTACGCAAGGCTATCGATGACAACAAGCTCAACAAGACGATGACGAACGGTTACATCAATCATTGGACAGCCAAGGCCCTCTTGGCGAGGGTATATCTCTATATGGGCGACAATGCGAATGCACGCAAAGAAGCCGTGGAGGTAATCGACAACTCGCCGTATAAACTCTGGACGAACGAAGAGTATGCTGCTAACGTATGGGATAAAACCTCGGGGGCGCATAACAAGGAAATGATCTTCGAGTTGCTCAACACCAGCACGGACGACTATACCGACCGCGAGGGTATTGCCTACCTGTACAACGAATACGGATACAACGACGCTATCGCTACAAAATCGTTCTGTGAGTTGCTACAGGCCGATCCTAACGATGTGCGCCTGACGGCTATGATGGAGACGCGTGACCCGGATCGTAAGCAGATGTATGGAACGGATAAGGTCTGGATCAATAAGTTTCCAGAGAATAGTCAGGGAGAAATGCGTCTGAATAACGTCCCCCTACTCCGTCTTTCGGAGACTTATCTGATTGCTGCCGAGGCTTCAGCCAAGCTGAATGATAAGGCGGCGGCCGCAAAGTATCTGAACGCCATCGTACAGCGTGCAAACCCGAAGGCTACGCCTGTGTCAGAGGCTGATGCGACGGTAGATAGGATCCTTATCGAGCGTCGTAAGGAGCTGGTTGGCGAGGGCCATCGTTTCTTCGATGCCATGCGTAACAATCAGACGATTGTACGCTATACAGACGAAGCGAAAAAGGGCTATCACTACACGCTGACCACCCCGGATTCTCGCAAATTTGATCGTACTTATTTCCGCATTGTCCTGCCCATTCCCAGAGGGGAGACGAATGTGAATCGGAAGATCCAGCAAAACCCCGGCTATTGACCGGAAGCCATTCGGAGGGGCTGATGCGTTGCATCGGCTCCGCTTGAAGCAATCGAAAGGCAGCAGAGAGACAGCGATGTCCCTCGGCTGCCTTTGTTGCGTTTGGGCGGTTACCGATCCTCGACGAGATCGGCCAGGGTGGCGCCGACGAAGGTCGTAAGATCGTTGGGGGAGAGCTTGAGTTGAAGGCCGCGACGGCCCGCACTGACGTAGATGTGTGGGTGCTGGGTGCAGGACTCGTGAATGTAGGTCGGGAGGGGTTTCTTCATGCCGATGGGCGAGCATCCGCCGCGGATATAGCCCGTGGCGGGGAGCAACTCTTTCATTGGTAGCATGGATACGTGCTTATTGCCCGACACGCGTGCCGCCTTTTTCAAGTCTACCTCGGCATCGCCAGGGATGACACAGACAAAGAGTCCGTTTCGGTCGCCACGGAGGACGAGCGTCTTGAAAACTTGCGCGATGTCCTCGTGCAGTTGCTCGGCCACATGTGTCGCCGCCAAATCGTTCTCGTCCACCTCGTAAGGGACTGTCTCATAGATCACGCCCGCCTTGTCCAATAGTCTGGCGGCATTTGTCTTCTTCTCAGTTTTCATTGTTCGTAAATTGCTCTGCGATAAGACCATTCAAAAAATATACCACCTTTCCCCCACCCTCAAAAAAGTACCTCCGAAAAGCATTCCCCCTTGACTCTCCCTCAAAAAAGTATTCCCGAATAACATTCCTCCTTAGATCCTCCTCGAAAAAGTATCCGCGGAGAGGATTTCCCTTTGCCCAGACCCCCAAAAAGTACCCCCGAAAAACATTCCCACTTGAATCCTCCTCGAAAAAATACCCCTGAAAAGGATTCCTCTTTGCCCTATCTTCAAAAAAGCATCCCAGAAAAGGACTCCCCTTTATCTCCCCCTCAAAAAAGTATCCCCAGAAAGGATTCCCCTTTACCTCCCCCTCAAAAAAGTATCAGAGAAGAAGTTTCTCCCTTGAATATCCCTCAAAAAAACACTCCAGAAAAGAATTCCTCCTAAACTCCTCCTCGAAAAAATACCCCAGAGAAGAATTCCCCTTTCCCCCACCCTCAAAAAAGTATCAGAGAAAGTAATTCTCCCTTGACTCCCCCTCGAAAAAGCATCTCCAAAAAGGATTCCTCCTTGACTTCCCCTCGAAAAAACATCTCCAAAAAGGAATTCCCTTTACCTCACCTCCAAAAAAGTACCTCCGAAAAGGATTCTCCTTCGCTTCACCCTCAAAAAAGTATCCGGGAAAATGATTCTCCCTTGACTCCTCCTTAAAAAAGTACCTCCGAAAAGGATTCTCCTTCGCTTCACCCTTCGAAAAACACTCCCGAAAAGGATACCCCTTTTTCCAGCCCTCAAAAAAACATCTCCAAAAAGAAATCCCCTTCACCTCACCCTCAAAAAAGCATCTCCAAAAAGGACTCCTCTTTGCCCCGCCCTCGAAAAAACATCCCCAAAAAGGATTCCTCTTTACATTTCCCTCGAAAAAACACCCCAGAGAAGGATTCTCCTTCGCCTTACCCTCAAAAAAATATCTCCGAAAAAGAGAATTCGTTTGTCCGATCTCAAGAAAATGGATCAGGAAAGGATTCACGGGCGGAGGATGAATCCGATCCTTGCCACGAATCGCTCAGGAGATGAGGCCCCAATTCATGCGACGACGAAAGAGGGCATTCAGGCGGGCGTTGAGCAGGGCATTCTCGGGCGAGGAGAGATTCGGGTCGGCGTCGAGAATGCGAGAAGCGACGTTGCGGGCTGTGCGGAGGATGCCGCCATCCTGAGCCAGATCGGCGATGCGAAGCGATAGGCCGTCGCCACTCTGCTGCGTGCCCTCCATATCACCTGCGCCGCGGAGCTTCAGGTCTTCCTCGGCGATGCGGAAACCATCGGACGTGGAGACAATGATTCCGAGCCGTTTACGCGTAACCTCGCTCAGTTTGTAACCCGTCACCAGGATGCAATACGACTGTTCGGCACCCCGGCCTACGCGTCCCCGGAGCTGATGGAGTTGCGATAGCCCAAACCGTTCCGCACTCTCGATGACCATGACAGATGCGTTCGGTACATTCACGCCCACCTCGATGACGGTTGTGGCGACGAGGATCTGCGCCTCTCCGCGGATAAATTTTTGCATCTCGGCCTCCTTCTCCTTCGCTTTCATCTTCCCGTGCACCATGCAGACGGTGCACTCCGGGAAAACCTCGCGAAAAGTTTCGTAGCCCTGCTCGAGGGCCTTGTAATCCATCGTTTCGTTTTCCTCGATCAGGGGGTAGACCACGTAAACCTGACGCCCGCGACCAATCTCGGTGCGGAGGAAGGTGTACAGCTCGGCCTTTTTGGCGTCGTAGCGGTGGACGGTCTTGACAGGCTTGCGGCCGGGCGGTAGCTCGTCGATGACGGACACGTCGAGATCGCCGTAGACGGTCATGGCCAGGGTGCGCGGTATGGGCGTCGCGGTCATGATGAGTACGTGCGGCACGTAGGTGCTCTTCACCCAGAGCTTGGAACGTTGCTCGACGCCAAAACGATGCTGCTCATCGATGACGGAGAGACCAAGCCGGTGGAAGACTACGGCGTCCTCGATGAGTGCGTGAGTGCCGATGAGGATGTCCACCTCGCCTGAGGCCACGGCCGGAAGCAGTGCCGACCGCCGTCGCTTCGTCGTCGAGCCGGTGAGAAGCTCCACCCGCACGCCTATGTCGCCGAGCAATTCTTGCAAAGTGGCAAAGTGCTGCCCCGCCAAAATTTCCGTGGGCGCCATGAGGCAGGCCTGGCAACCGTTGTCCACGGCGAGGAGCATAGCCATGAGGGCGACGAGCGTCTTCCCGCTACCCACGTCGCCTTGGAGCAGGCGATTCATCTGCCTTCCGCTCCTCATGTCGTCGTGGATCTCGTGCACGACCCGCTTTTGCGCGCCGGTTAAGGCAAAGGGTAGGCGGTTGGCATAGAACGCATTGAAGGCTTTGCCTACGCGTGGGCAAGGGATTCCCCGCAACTTGTTGCGGCGGAGAGTCGCCGTGCGCAGGATATTGAGTTGGATGTAAAAAAGCTCTTCAAATTTGAGCCTGTGCTGTGCCGCTCGGAGCTTTTCGGCTGATTCGGGGAAGTGGATCTGCCGCATAGACTCAGTGAGCGGTGCCAGCGCGCGCTCCTCAAGGATCCACGCCGGGAGCGTCTCGGGCAGGCCCCCACTGACTGTGTTCAAGAGCGTGTAGATGAGATCACGGATCGCACGCGAGTGAAGCGTGGCACGTTTCATAAGCTCGGTGGTGTGGTACATCGGAACGAGGCCACCGGAGACCCGCGCGGCACGGTCGGCCGGGTCGATCTCGGGATGGATGAATGAGAACTCATGCATGTACTCCTTCGGCTGACCAAAAATGAGATACTCCCGCCCCGGCGGATACTTATCGAGGATAAATTTTTGGCCGTGGAACCAAACCAGATCCACCGCGCCGGTACTGTCGGCAAAGCGGGCCACGAGTCGCTTCGCTCGCCCCTCCTCGGAGGCTTGGTAACCCGTGATGCGCCCCCGAAGCTGGACGAAGGGCACCCGGTCGCTGTGTCCGGACACGATACGCTCGAGCTCGCTCACGGTGTAGATGCGACTGCGATCCACATACCGATAAGGGAAATAATGGAGCAGGTCGTCGTAGGTCGTCACGTCGATCTCCTTTTTGAGGATCTCGGCGCGCCGCGGCCCGACGCCGGGCAGATACATGATGTTTTGTTCGTCTAAGCTCATAATCGAAACGTGTAGCCTGATGCGGTCAAGGAGATGAATCAGAAACGCGGCAAAGATCGGTAACATATGGATTCGGTGGTTCCCATTCGGGATAAGTACGTATTAAATACGTATTTATTGAATCCTATTCCCGGAAAGGATTGAACCGTCTGTGTAGGGGCGTATTGCATACGCCCCACAAATGCCCATGATCATGGGCAAATGATTGATCCGCCCGGTACGTGCTGGGGCGTATGCAATACGCCCCTACCCATACGTGATAAATACCTGATAAATACGTATTTATTGAATCTTATTCTCGATAAGAATTGGATTGTTAATGTAGGGGCGTATTGCATACGCCCAACGAATGCCCATGATTATGGGCTAATGATTGATCCGCCTGGTACGTGCTGGGTCGTATGCAATACGCCCCTACCAATACCGTATAAATACCTGATAAATATGTATTTATTGAATCAAATTCCCGGCGAAAATTGGATTGTCCGTGTAGGGGCGTATTATATACGCCCAACGAATGCCCATGATTATGGGCTAATGATTGATCCGCTCGATACGTTTCAGGTCGTATGCAATACGCTCCTACCTATACGGATCAAAAATTTGATTCCACTTTGTACGATGAATCTCAAACCCGATACGTTCTTGGGCGTATGCAATACGCCCCTACCGATACGGATCAAAAATCTGATTCCTATTTATTGGATGAATCTGAAACTTGACAGGTTTTTGGGTGTATGCCTTTGCGACTAACTCCATCTCGGCGGGAAATCATTAAAATTTGTATGGGAGCACGTGAAACCCGCCGAGGATCGAATGGGTGTGATCAATGCCACGCAAACCTCGACAAGTAACCATTAAAAATTGTATGAATGCACGCAAAACCCGGCGGGGATTAGGCGAATATGGCCATATTCACCGAAAACCCGTCGAGTATTGGACAGATATGGCTATTTTCACTGAAAACCCGGCGGGGATTAGGCGAATATGGCCATATTCACCGAAAACCCGGCGAGGATTGGACAGATATGGCTATTTTCACTGAAAACCCGGCGGGGATTAGGCGAATATG
>ERZ772955.1661-NODE-1661-length-13311-cov-8.758449_pt1 | contig 13311 bp, 12 predicted proteins | sample MGYA00511133_ERZ772955 | MGnify/ENA primary metagenome ERZ772955 (study PRJEB29015, sample SAMEA2737914) | human oral metagenome | biome: human oral; feature: human-associated habitat; material: dental | place: China | collected 2149 ... | reverse complement strand
AATTCTTCGGAATGTGCGGGTTCAAGTCCCGCCTCAGGCACCATATAATAAAATTTACAAGACTATTTAGTGTGTAGTCTTTTTTTGTTTTACAAAAAATTTAAAAACTTGCCAATTTGCAAAAACTATAATATAATCATACCAAGGAGATTTATGTAAAAGAAGCGCCAGAACTCTTTTTAGAGTTGACGAGGATTGGAATTATCGAAGTTTTCGGCGGATATTTCAAAGGTGGTTACAACCATTATCAACAAAAGCACAGAGTAATTTGTGTAACAAAGAGATAATAGTAACAGTCTCCTATTTTTATAATGAAAATTTGTAGGAGGTTTTTTTATGTGTGGAATAATTGGTTATTCTGGAAGTAATGCAAATGCAGTAGAGGTCTTATTGGAAGGACTTGAAAAAGTTGAGTATAGAGGTTATGACTCAGCAGGTATAGCTTTTGTAACTGACAGTGGAATTCAAATTGAAAAAAAATCAGGAAAATTAGAAAATTTAAAAAAACATATGAAAAATTTTGAGATTCTTTCTTGTACAGGTATAGGTCATACTAGATGGGCAACTCATGGAGTACCAACTGATAGAAATGCTCACCCTCATTATAGTGAAAATAAAGATGTGGCACTTATTCATAATGGTATTATTGAAAATTATGCAGAAATAAAAAAAGAATTATTAGAACAAGGTGTAAAATTTAGTTCAGATACAGATACAGAGGTTGTGGCTCAACTATTTTCAAAGCTATATGATGGAGATTTGTACTCAACTCTTAAAAAGGTTTTAAAAAGAATAAGAGGAACTTATGCCTTTGCTATAATTCATAAAGATTTTCCAGATAGAATGATTTGTTGTAGAAACCATAGCCCTTTAATTGTTGGACTTGGAGAACATCAAAATTTTATAGCTTCTGATGTTTCAGCAATTTTAAAATATACAAGGGATATTATCTATCTTGAAGATGGAGATGTTGTTCTGGTAACTAAGGATAATGTTACTATATATGATAAAGATGAAAAAGAAGTGAAAAGAGAAGTAAAAAAGGTTGAATGGAATTTTGAACAAGCTTCAAAAGGTGGATATGCCCATTTTATGATAAAGGAAATTGAAGAACAGCCTGAAATCATAGAAAAAACTTTAAATGTATATACAGATAAAGAAAAAAATGTAAAATTTGATGAACAATTAGAAGGAATAAATTTCCATGATATTGATAGAATATATGTAGTTGCTTGTGGAACTGCTTATTATGCAGGTTTACAAGGACAATATTTTATGAAAAAATTATTAGGAATAGATGTATTCACTGATATAGCTTCTGAATTTAGATATAATGATCCAGTAATAACAAATAAGACATTGGCTATTTTTGTAAGTCAATCAGGGGAAACTATTGATACTTTGATGTCAATGAAATATGCAAAAGAAAAGGGAGCAAAAACTCTTGCTATATCTAATGTTTTAGGTTCTACTATAACAAGAGAAGCAGACAATGTTATCTATACTCTTGCAGGTCCTGAAATTTCAGTTGCCTCAACAAAAGCATATAGTTCACAAGTTTTAGTAATGTATCTATTATCATTATATATAGGAGCTAAACTTGGAAAGATAGATGAAAAAGATTATTTAAAATATATCTCTGATATTAATTTATTAAAAGAAAATGTGGTTAAATTAATCAGTGAAAAAGAAAAAATTCATGATATTGCTAAGAAAATAAAAGATGTAAAAAATGGTTTTTATCTTGGTAGAGGAATAGATGAAAAAGTAGCCAGAGAAGGTAGCTTAAAGATGAAAGAGATTAATTATATTCATACTGAGTCACTACCTGCTGGGGAATTAAAACATGGAAGTATAGCTCTTATAGAAAAAGGTGTTCTAGTTGTTGCTATTTCTACTAACTTAGAAATGGATGAAAAGGTTGTATCAAATATAAAGGAAGTTAAGGCAAGAGGAGCTTATGTTGTTGGAGTTTGCAAAGAAGGAAGTTTAGTTCCAGAAGTTGTAGATGATGTAATTCAAGTTAAAGATAGTGGAGAATTATTAACACCAGTTCTTGCAGTTGTAGGTTTACAATTTTTAGCATATTATACTTCTTTGGAAAAGGGTTTTGATGTGGATAAACCAAGAAATCTTGCTAAATCTGTAACTGTGGAATAAAATTTATAAAAATAGAGACTGTTTAACAGTCTCTTTATTTACTAAATTGGAGGGAATTTAAAATGGAAATCAATAAGAGAATTGAAGAAGCTAGAAAAGTTATGGAAAAATATAAGGTCGATGCCTATATAATAACAAGTTCTGATTACCATCAAAGTGAATATATTGATGATTATTTTAAAGGTAGAGAATATTTATCAGGTTTCACAGGTTCAGCTGGAGTGTTAGTAATATTCAAAGATGAAGCTTGCCTATGGACAGATGGAAGATACCATATTCAAGCTGAAAATCAATTAAAAGATAGTGAAATAAAATTATTTAAACAAGGTAATCTTGGAGTTCCTACTTATAAAGAATATATAGTTTCTAAATTAGTGGAAAATTCTAAAATTGGGATAGATGCAAAAATTCTTTTATCTTCTGATATTAATGAAATTCTTTCAAAGAAAAAATATAAGATTATTGATTTTGACTTATTGTCAGAAGTTTGGGATAAAAGAAAAGCTTTACCTAATGAAAAAATATTTATTTTAGAAGATAAATACACTGGAAAAGCATATAATGAAAAAGTAAAAGAAATAAGAAAAGTTTTAAAAGAAAAAGGAGCAGACTATAATATTATTTCAAGTTTAGATGATATTGCTTGGATATATAATTTTAGAGGTGATGATGTTCAACATAATCCTGTAGCTCTATCGTTTACAGTAATTTCTGAAAAGAAAGCAAGCCTATACATTAATAAAAATAAATTAAATGAGGAAGCTAAAAAATATTTTAAAGATAACAAAGTAGAAGTTAAAGAATATTTTGAATTTTTTGAAGATATAAAAAAATTAAAAGGAAATATTTTAGTTGATTTTAATAAGATTAGTTATGCTATTTATGAAGCTATTAGTAAAAATACTGTGATTAATTCTATGAACCCTAGTACATATTTAAAGGCACATAAAAATGAAACTGAAATAGCTAACACAAAAGATATTCATATCCAAGATGGAGTTGCTATGGTTAAATTTATGTATTGGTTAAAGAATAACTATAAAAAAGAAAATATCACAGAATTTTCTGCTGAAGAAAGGATTAATTCTCTAAGAGAAAAAATAGAAGGATATATAGATTTAAGTTTTTCAACTATTTCTGCTTTTGGAAAAAATGCAGCTATGATGCACTATTCTGCTCCTGAAAAAAAATCAGCTAAAATAGAAGATGGAGTATATTTACTTGATTCTGGTGGAACATATTTAAAAGGAACTACTGATATAACAAGAACTTTCTTTTTAGGAAAAGTTGGCAAACAAGAAAAAATAGATAATACTTTAGTTTTAAAAGGAATGTTAGCACTATCAAGAGCAAAATTTTTATTTGGAGCAACTGGAACAAACTTAGATATATTAGCTAGACAATTTTTATGGAATGTTGGAATTGACTATAAATGTGGAACAGGACATGGAGTAGGACATATCTTAAATGTACATGAAGGACCTCATGGTATTAGATTTCAATATAATCCTCAAAGACTGGAAGTTGGTATGATAGTTACAAATGAGCCAGGTGCATATATTGAGGGTAGTCATGGAATTAGAATAGAAAATGAACTTTTAGTTAAAGAATTCTGTGAAACTGAACATGGTAAATTTTTAGAATTTGAGACTATAACTTATGCTCCTATTGATTTAGATGGAATTGTAAAAACTCTTTTGACAAAAGAAGAAAAGCAACAATTAAATGAATATCATTCAGAAGTTTATGAAAAATTGAGTCCATACTTAAATAAAAAAGAAAAAGAATTTTTAAAAGAATATACTAAAAGTATTTAGATGGAGGAGAACAAAATGAGACAAGATTACGAAACTTCAAAGTTATATTATGGCTTTCCAGTAATTTTACTTGGATATAAAGATGCTAATTTTAAATATAATTTCACAACTAATAGTTCATCATATACACTTGGAGATATGATGGTTATAGGTTTTCATTCAAGAAGTAATGCTGCTAAACAAATTACAAATTTTAAAGAATTTACTGTAAATGTACCTAGTGAAAATTTAATGAATGAAATTGAAATAGGAGGATTTTTTCATAAAGTTGATAAAATCCCTTTAAGTAAATTAGAATATGAAATAGGAGAGTTTGTTGATGCACCACTATTTACTGCTTGTCCTATTTCTATTGAATGTAAGGTTGAAAATATTGTTATGTATGGAGAAACTGCAAATGTGATAGCAAGTATTAAAAAACGTGTTGTGAATTCTAATTTAATTGAAGATGGGAAATTGAATTCAGATAAATTAAACCCTGTTATATTTTTAGGAGATGAACATGAAAAAATTTATCGTTATTTAAGAAATCTTAGTGATAAAGCAGGAAAATTTTATAAAAGCCAATTTGAATAATGAATAATATTAGAGAGAGATTATGATGAGTTACAGCCAAAATCTCTCTTTTATTTTTTTTAGATATATGCTATAATCAATTATGACAAAATTAGTAAAGAATTGAAATTAAAAAGAGGAGGACAGTATGGAAAATATATTAAAAAAATCATATAAGATGTTTATAAATGGAGAATGGGTAAATTCAAGTAATGGAATTATGGTAAAAACTTATGCTCCTTATAATAATGAATTGTTATCAGAATTTCCTGATGCAAGTGAAAATGATGTTGATTTAGCAGTTAAAAGTGCAAAAGAAGCATTTAAAACTTGGAGAAAAACAACAGTAAAAGAAAGAGCAAAAATTTTAAATGAAATTGCTGATATTATAGATGAAAATAGGGATTTACTAGCAACAGTTGAAACTATGGATAATGGCAAACCAATAAGAGAAACAAAATTGGTAGATATTCCATTGGCAGCAACTCATTTTAGATATTTTGCAGCTTGTATTTTAGCAGATGAAGGACAAGCAACTATTTTAGATGAAAAGTTTTTGAGTATAATTTTAAAAGAACCTATAGGGGTTGTTGGACAAATTATTCCTTGGAACTTCCCATTTTTAATGGCAGCTTGGAAGTTGGCTCCAGCTCTTGCAGCAGGAGATACAGTCGTTTTAAAACCTTCTAGCTCAACAACATTAAGTCTATTAGTTTTAATGGAACTTATACAAAATGTAATTCCAAAGGGAGTTGTAAATTTAATTACAGGTAAAGGAAGTACAGCAGGAGAATTTTTAAAGAATCATCCTGATTTAGATAAATTAGCTTTCACAGGTTCAACAGCAGTTGGTAGAGATATTGCACTTGCAGCAGCAGAAAAATTAATTCCTGCTACTCTTGAATTAGGTGGAAAATCAGCAAATATTATTTTAGATGATGCTGATATGGAAAAAGCTCTTGAAGGAGCACAACTTGGAATATTATTCAATCAAGGGCAAGTTTGCTGTGCAGGTTCAAGAATCTTTGTACAAGAAGGAATATATGATGAGTTTATAGAAAAACTTGTAAAGAAATTTGAAAATATTAAAATTGGAAATCCATTAGATCCTACAACTGTAATGGGTAGTCAAATAGATGCAAGACAAGTAAAAACTATTTTAGATTATGTTGAAATAGCTAAACAAGAGGGAGGAACTATTTTAACAGGAGGAGTAAAATATACTGAAAATGGTTGTGATAAAGGAAATTTTGTAAGACCTACTTTGATAACTAATGTTAAAAATACTTGTCGTGTTTCACAAGAAGAAATTTTTGGACCAGTGGCAGTTGTAATTAAATTTAAAACAGATGATGAAGTTATAGCACAAGCAAATGAGAATGAATATGGACTTGGAGGAGCAGTATTTACAAAAAATATCAATAGAGCTTTCAGAATTGCAAGAGAAATTCAAACTGGTAGAGTATGGATAAATACTTATAATCAAATCCCTGAACATGCTCCATTTGGTGGATATAAGAAATCTGGTATAGGTAGAGAAACTCATAAAGTTATATTAGAACATTATACACAAATGAAAAATATTTTAATTGATTTAGAAGAAGGAACTTCTGGATTATATTAAAATAAAAAGAAACTATTAACATTAATAAAAAATAATTTATTGTTTTACAGTATTCTTATTTTTTTCAAAATAATTTAATTTGACATATTATTTTGTAAGTGTTAAAATACTTTAAACTATAATTAATATTTTAAAAAGTAATTTTTATTTTGAAAAAAGGAGAAAGATACAATATGGATTTAAAAGGAAGTAAAACAGAAAAAAATTTAATGACAGCATTTGCTGGTGAATCACAAGCTAGAACTAAATATAACTTATATGGAATAGTTGCTAGAAAGGAAGGATATGAACAAATAGGAGAACTATTTGATATAACTGCAAGAAATGAAGAAGAACACGCAGCTATATGGTTTAAAGAATTACATGGAGGAAGCTATCCTGATACAATAACAAATCTTATTGATGCTGCAGCTGGAGAAAATTATGAATGGACAGATATGTATGCTAAATTTGCAGAGGAAGCAAAAGAAGAAGGATTTTTACAATTAGCTAAAAGATTTGAAATGGTTGCACAAATTGAAAAAGAACATGAAGAAAGATATAAAAAATTATTGGCTAATATTAAAAATGGAGAAGTTTTCCATTCAGAAGAAAAAGTTGTTTGGGAATGTATGGAATGTGGACATCTTCATTATGGAAATGATGCACCTGGAAAATGTCCTGTTTGTGGAGCAGATAAGGCTAAATTTAAAAGAAGAGTAGTTAATTACTAAAAGTTAAATTAATTGATAAGGAAAGGCACTAAATATAAAAAATATTTTTAGTGTCTTTTTTATTGAAAAAAATGATATAATATTTAGCAGATAAAAAATATAGGAGAATTAAAAAATGAAATTTACAAAAAAATTATCACTATTTATTATGTTTTTAGTTATAGGAACTTTTTTTTCAAAAAATTCTTATTCTAAGGAGAAATCTTCAAATTCATATTATGAGTATACCACAGAAAAAATAAAAATTTATTCAGATGAAAACAAGAAAGAAAATATTGGAACTTTAATAAAAGGAACTAGGGTAAATGTTTTTGTTACAAAAGAAATTATAAAAAAATCAAAAGATAAAAATGGAAAAGAAATTGAGAAAAAAACTGTTATGAAAAAGATAATATATAAAGATGTAAATAAAAGAAAAGTTGCTTGGATAGAAGATGGTTATCTAGTCCCAAAATTAAATGAAGCAATTGATGAAAGATTTAAAAATTTAGATTTTACAAAAAAAGAGAAAAAAGAATACAAAGATAATAAAAGAGTTAAAGTGAGGGGCTTATATGTTTCTGCACATTCTGTTGCACTCAAAGGTAGATTAGATGAACTTATAGAACTTGCTAAAAAGAATAATCTTAATGCTTTTATTATTGATGTAAAGGGAGATTATGGAGAATTAACTTTCCCTATGTCAAAAGAAATTGATAAATATACAAAATCAGCTAATAAAAATCCAATAATAAAAGATATTGAACCTGTAATAAAAAAGCTAAAAGATAATGGTATTTACGCTATTGCAAGGATAGTGTCCTTTAAAGATACAATTTATGCTAAGGAAAATCCTGATAAAATTATTGTATATAAAGATGGTGGAAAGGCATTTACAAATAGTGATGGACTTGTATGGGTTTCTGCTTATGATAAAAATTTATGGAAATATAATGTAACAGTTGCAAAAGAAGCTGCAAAAGCAGGATTTAATGAAATTCAATTTGACTATGTTAGATTCCCAGCTTCTAATGGAGGAAAATTAGATAAAGTATTAAATTATAGAAATACAGATAATTTAACAAAAGCAGAGGCTATTCAAAAATATTTAAATTATGCAAAAGAGGAACTAGAACCATATCAAGTTTATGTAAGTGCTGATATTTATGGACAGGTTGCAAGTTCTTCTGATGATATGGCATTGGGACAATTCTGGGAAGCTATTAGTTCAGAAGTAGATTATGTATCCCCTATGATGTATCCTAGCCACTATGGAAAGGGAGTTTATGGGCTTGCTGTTCCTGATGCTAATCCTTATAAAACAATTTATCAGTCAACAAAAGATTCTATAAATAGAAATAATAATATAGATAGTCCTGCTATTATAAGACCTTGGATACAAGCATTTACAGCTGCTTGGGTAAAAGGACATATAAATTATGGACCAAATGAAATTAAAGATCAAGTTAAAGCAATGAAAGATTTAGGAGTTGATGAATATATTTTATGGAGCCCTACTAATAGGTATGAAAAATTTTTTTAGAATAGTTTAAGGAGAAACTGTGGATATTAAATATTTGTTCTATACTTTTTTATGTATAATGGCTTTTATTTTAGTTATATGTTTTGGAAACAGTAAATCTATATTAAAAAAAGAAGCTAAATTTTATCATAAATTACTGAGATTAAGACTTAGAACAAGAATTTTAATAATTATTTTAGCTTGGACATTTTCAGCTACATGGATAGTTATTGCTTTCAAATATAATTATAAGGGGATAAGTATTTTAGGGATGGGGCCCTTTGTAATTATATGTTGTGGAGTGGTTAATATACCTATTTGGGAATATCTAAGAAAGAAGATAATAAAATCATCTTATTCTGATTCTATAAAAGATTGGTTAAATTTTTTTAATGCATTACTTACGGCATATTTAGTATTTATTGAATTTTTTGTAATTGGATTTTGTATAATTTTAGCAAGATTTTTACATTGGATTTAAAAGAGGAGTTAGTTATGAGAAAAAGTTTTTTATTTATTTTTTTAATTTTTTTAGTAAATAGTATTTTTTCTTATTCTTCTACAAACAATTCTACTGATGAGGAACTACAAAAAGTATTTGATAAGAATAAAGAAATTATAGTTGTTTATAGGGCTAGCATTAAAGATAACATTCCTAAAAAATATATTGAAAATATTATTCCAAAAGAAGAATTTAATATTTCAAATGATAATCGTATAAAAATTACAATCAAATATACACAAAAAAATAAATCAGATATATTGGCAGAAATATATACTCCAGATGGAGATTTAGCAGTAAAAACAGAAATTAAATTAAGAAAAAAGATTTTATTTAATGAAATAGAAAAATTAGTTCGAGAAATTGAAGATAATGAAGCTAGTAATCAGTCAGATATTCTTAATAATAAATTTAGTGAAAACTTTGAAGAAAATGTAAAATCTTTTGTTTCTTATTCATATTATGATGATAGAAGTGTTAATTCTAAGACAGAATATAACTTTGATAAAAAAAATATAACTATGCTTACATATTGTGATGGAAAAATTTTAAGTAAAACAATAGCTAAATATAAAGGTTCTATCCAAGATGAAAATATGGATATAGATTTTTATGAAAATTTAACTAAAACTTTTATTAAAATGAAAGTAAAAAAAGTTGAAAATGGGCAAGAAGTAAGGACTTTTTATCCTAATGGAAATTTGAAATCCATTGGAGTATATAAAGACAATCTTTTAAATGGAGCTTATAAGGAGTATAATGAAGATGGAAGTTTAAAAAAAGAAACTTTTTATGAAGAAGGAGTTGATTAAGATGAAAAAAGTTTTTTTAATAATTTCAATATTTTTATTAGGAGGAGCATTCAGTTTTTCAAATGAAAATAATCCAGCTACTATTATAGAACATTATGAAAGTAAGACAGTGATTGTTCAAGATAAAGTAAAAGAGAATAATGAAATTAGTGAGACTAAAGAATATTATTCTAATGGTAAAATAAAAAAAGAAACTAAAATAGTAAATGGTGAAGGGACAACTACAACTTATTATGAAAATGGTAAGATTGAGACTTTAACACCTTATAAAAATAATAAGATTAATGGTAGTGTGAAAAAGTATGATAAAGAAGGCAAACTTTTAAAAGAAACTTCATATAAAGATGGAGTAGAAATAAAAAAATAAAAATTTTTAAGGGGGAAATATGAAAAAGAAATTAATAGTATTATTGATGTTTTTATTATCTTGTTTAGCAATTTATTCAGATGAAATAAATAATCAAAGTAATTCAAATTCTTTTAGTTCAAAAAACTTTTTAAAGAAGTTGACTTCTCTAACACCTAAAAATCCAGAGATAACAGAGAAATTTGCTAGTTATCTAAAAAATGAAATGGAAAGAAAAAAGGAAGTTAGTTATCTTATAAAAGTTGATAAAGATGAAAAGAAAATAACTGTTATAGCAGAAAATGGAGAAATTCTTTTTGATGAAGCTGTGCCAGAAGAAGTGATAAATTCTTTTCCGACTTATCAAACTAAAATAAAAGAAGTTGAGGAAAAGGGATTGATAAAGACTTATGTGGAAGCTAGTTATATGGTAAAGACAGTTAGAAAACCAAATTTTAAAAATGAAAAAATAGAAGAACCAGAGAAGAAAGAAAAAACAGAATTATCTAAATTAGAAGATAATATCAAATTACTTTTAAAGTCTTACGATGTTTTAAATTCTTCTATTGCTAGTATATATGAAGCTAGAGATAAGATGGTTTCTGTCCAACAATATAGAGATAGAACAATGACTATTACAGGTGAAGAAGATGGTCAAAAAATAAAAATAGTATATAATTTTGATAATAGTTTCTTAGGTGGAGCTATGAAGATATTTGTTGATAATGTTCTTATATCTCAATCAAAAATTAAAAATTTACTTCCTGATGGGGAGATAAAATTATTCAATACAAGTGGAAAAATTTCAGGTATGGCTACTGCTAAGGAAGGGAAATTAGATGGAGTAGCAAAATTATTTGATGAAAATGGAAATACAATAGAAGAAGTTATATATAAAAATAATAAAGTTATAAAGAGGATAAAATAAAAGAGGAGAAAGATGTTTACAAGAACAAGAAGATTAAGAAGAAATTTTTTAACAAGAGAATTAGTAAAAAACATTAGTATTGAAAAAAGTTCATTGATATACCCATTGTTTGTATGTGATGGAGAAAATATAAAATCTGAAATAGAATCTATGCCTGAACAATATAGATATTCTTTGGATAGATTAAATGAAGAATTAGATGAGTTATTGAAATTAGGAATTAACAATATTTTACTTTTTGGAATACCAAATCATAAAGATGAAATAGGAAGTCAAGCCTATGATGAAAATGGTATTGTTCAAAGAGCAGTCAGACAAATAAGAAGAGATTATCAAGATAAATTTTTAGTAGTTACTGATGTATGTATGTGTGAATATACCTCTCATGGACATTGTGGAATTTTACATAATCATGATGTGGACAATGATGAAACGCTTGAATATATAGCAAAAATTGCCTTATCTCATGCAAAAGCAGGAGCAGATATAATAGCACCATCTGATATGATGGATGGAAGAATTGGAAAAATTAGAGAAGTTTTAGATAAGAATAATTTTAAAGATATTCCAATAATGGCATATAGTGTAAAATATTCATCTGCTTATTATGGACCTTTTAGAGATGCAGCTGATTCAGCACCAAGTTTTGGAGATAGAAAAACTTATCAAATGGATTTCAGAAGTTATAATAATTTTTATAGAGAGGTTGAAGCTGATACACAAGAGGGAGCAGATTTTATTATGGTTAAACCAGCTATGGCTTATTTAGATGTTATAAAATCTGTTTCAGAGGTTACTAATTTACCTATTGTTGCTTATAATGTAAGTGGAGAATATTCTATGGTTAAGGCAGCAGCAAAAAATAACTGGATAGATGAAGAAAAAATTGTTATGGAAAATATGTATGCAATAAAAAGAGCAGGTGCTGATATAATAATTACTTATCATGCAAAGGATATTGTAAAATGGCTGTCTAAATAAAGTAAGATATAGCATTTTTCTAAAAAATATTGTATAATAAAAGTACCAAAAAGATTAAAGGAAGTGGTAGTATGAAATTATCAATTCATGGAAGAAAAATTACTTTAACTGATGCTATTAGAAAATATGCAGAAGAAAAAATTTCAAAGGTAGAAAAATTTAATGACTCTATTATCAAAATAGATGCCACTTTAGCTGCTTCTAAATTAAAAACTGGTAATGCACATGTTACAGAAATTTTAGCTTATCTAAGTGGAAGTACATTAAAAGCCACTGCAACTGAAACAGATTTATATGCTTCAATAGATAAAGCTGTTGATATTATGGAGAGTCTATTAAAAAAACATAAAGAAAAAAGAAGTAGAGCAAAAATACAAGATGATACAAGAAAAAGATCTTATAGTTTTGATTATATAGTTGAACCAGAAGAAAAACTTTCAAATGAAAAGAAATTAGTTAGAGTTTATCTACCTTTAAAACCTATGGAAATTTCAGAAGCTATTTTACAACTTGAATATCTAAATAGAGTTTTCTTTGCTTTTACAAACTCTGAAACAGGAAATATGGCAGTAGTTTATAAGAGAAAAGATGGAGACTATGGAGTTATTGAAGATTAATATTTAAATTAAATACATCTTATTATATTTATTATGCGTCTTTCAAAAGTAATTTGCCTTACTTCACGTATATATTATCAGTTTTTACAGTATATTCGATGTGTGTATATTTAGCATCTAAACCAAATAAAAGAAATGCTACTATAGTTCTGGTAAGTAACCTATTTGCAAATGCAATATATTTATTTATTGGGACCAGAAATCCATTTATTTTAAGCTTAATATTTTCTTTTATATATTATTTTATAAGGGGACAAGAAGATATTAAAAATAAATGGATAGGAGTTAAAGAAAAAATACTAATTTTTACAAGTCTTCCTATAATAATTGTAGGAATGGGACTTTTAAACTATGTCAGAGATAATGTTGAAGTTTCTAATTTTAAAATATTCGATATATTTATAGATTTTATCTATAAACAGGGAACAAGTTTTGGTGTTTTAGCTAAAGGATTTTTGTATAACAGTAATATTGCAGTAAGAAGTTTTACAAACTTTACCTTTGGACCTATTGTTGAGTATTTTACTCATGGGAATTTTGGTAAGTTATTATTTGATACAAAACCATTTACAGCTACAACAAACAGCATTGAGTTGGCAATAAAAAGTAATAGCTATGCACATAATCTTTCTTATATAGCGATGAAAGGTGATTATTTGCAAGGACATGGTTTAGGAAGTAGTTTTATAATGGAAAATTTTACAGATTACGGATATTTGGGTGTATTCTTATTTAGTGTTGCTTTAGGATTTTTA
>ERZ772955.1657-NODE-1657-length-13345-cov-7.054402_pt1 | contig 13345 bp, 10 predicted proteins | sample MGYA00511133_ERZ772955 | MGnify/ENA primary metagenome ERZ772955 (study PRJEB29015, sample SAMEA2737914) | human oral metagenome | biome: human oral; feature: human-associated habitat; material: dental | place: China | collected 2149 ... | reverse complement strand
AGGTCGAGAATGGACAAGTCCGCAAGGAGAGGTTAAGTACTTCAATACGGTTGTAGGTTGGAAAATTGAACTCATTCAAACCACGAATGTAGCACAACAACAGCAGCAAGCCCAAGGTTATGCACAACATCCCCAAGGTTACCAACAGCAACCGCAATACGCACCGCCTCAACAAGCACAAGCGTACCCGCCACAAGGGCAACCGCAATATCAGCAGGGGCAAATGTTTAACCAGTACGGACAAGCACCCGCACAAGATGACGGAACGCCGTTTTAGAAAACAATTTAAAATAAATAAAAAATGAACAAGTATGTAATTAAATTTAGCCACGTGGAAGAAAGTGAGTACACGGCTATTGTAGAAGCAGAAAGCTATGAAGAAGCAATGGATATTTTTGAAGAAAGTCCATTTGATTATCTTGAAGATGAAGAACCAGACAGTGTGCAAGGACACGCATTTCACGTTAGTAAAGTAACTGAAGATGGTGAGGTTGTGTATGAAAAATCAAAGAAACTGAATGTTGAATACTGTTAATATTAGGTAATTAACACAACAAAAAAGCAAGTATCAATTGGGATAGTAGCAGGTTCGAGTCCTGCCTTGTTTTCAAAACAAATAAACGAATGTCAAATTTTAAATTAAAATAATTATATTGACAAAAAATAAAAAGAGATATATCATAGTAGATAAGAATAGTATAAAATAAAATGGAGGGAAAATATGAAAAAAATATTTAAATTATTAACTGTTATGATGATTTCTTTATTTATTGTTGCTTGTGGGGAGAAAAAAGAGGAAGCTAAAACTTCTGATGAAATACAAAAAATAAAAGTAACAACAACTTTAAATTATTATCAAAATTTAATAGAAGAAATTGGTGGAGATAAAGTTGAAGTTACAGGACTTATGAAAGAAGGAGAAGATCCTCATTTATATGTAGCAACAGCAGGAGATGTAGAAAAATTACAAAATGCTGATTTAGTTGTCTATGGTGGATTACATCTTGAAGGAAAAATGACAGATATATTTGCAAATTTATCAAATAAATATATTTTAAACTTAGGAGATCAATTAGATAAATCTCTTTTACATAAAGAAGATGAAAATACTTATGATCCACATGTTTGGTTTAATACAAAATTTTGGGCTATACAAGCTAAATCTGTTGCTGATAAATTAAGTGAAATATTACCTGAAAATAAAGAATATTTTGAAAATAATTTACAAACTTATTTAAAATCTTTAGATGAAGCAACTGAATATATACAAGCTAAAATAAATGAAATTCCAAAAGAATCAAGATATTTGATCACAGCACACGATGCCTTTGCATATTTTGCAGAACAATTTGGTTTACAAGTAAAAGCTATACAAGGTGTTTCAACTGATTCTGAAATTGGAACTAAACAAATTGAAGATTTAGCTAATTTTATAGTTGAACATAATATAAAGGCTATTTTTGTTGAATCTTCTGTAAATCATAAAAGTATAGAAGCCTTACAAGAAGCTGTAAAAGCAAAAGGTGGAAATGTAGAAATTGGTGGAGAACTTTATTCAGATTCTATGGGAGATAGAGAAAATAATACAGAAACTTATATAAAAACAATAAAAGCAAATGCTGATACTATATCAAATGCTTTAAAATAAGAATTAGAAATAGGTGAAATTAATGAATGCTATTGAAATTAAAAATTTAACAGTTGCTTATGGAGAAAATATAGCATTAGAAGATTTTAATTTAGATGTAGAGATAGGAAGTTTAATGGCACTTGTTGGTCCAAATGGAGCAGGAAAATCAACTCTTATCAAAACAATATTAAAATTTTTAAAACAAATAACTGGTGAAATAAAGATAAGTAAAAAAAGTTTAGCCTATGTGCCACAAAGAAACAGTGTTGATTGGGATTTCCCAACAACATTATTTGATGTAGTTGAAATGGGTTGTTATGGCAGAGTTGGACTTTTTAAAAGAGTTAATAAAGAAGAAAAAGTGAAAGTTTTAAAAGCAATAGAACAAGTTGGTATGTTAGACTTTAAAGATAGGCAAATATCAGAGCTTTCAGGTGGACAACAACAGAGGACTTTTATTGCAAGAGCCTTGGTGCAAGAAGCAGATATTTATCTTATGGATGAGCCTTTTCAAGGTGTCGACTCAACAACAGAAAAGTCAATAGTGGATATATTAAAAAAGTTAAAATCAGATGGTAAGACTTTACTTGTGGTACATCATGATTTACAGACTGTCCCAACTTATTTTGAATCTGTTACTTTTATAAATAAAACAGTTATTGCTACTGGAAAAGTAAAGGAAGTTTTTACACAAGAAAATATAGATAAAACATATAGAAAATAATTTATCATTATCTAAATAATTTTTTTGAAACAAAATTATATAAAATTTCTATTAATAAATATCAACTACTTGACAGCCTATAATGTTTCAATAGCTCCAAAATGCTTTTTCAACTTTATAAGACGTCGCAGTAGTTTCATTTTAAATTATTAATATTTTTTCAAAAAAATTCTTAAAATTTAAGAATATAATATATTATTTTCTATATGTATTAAATAGAGAGATAGGAAGATTAGAGGAATTATGTCAGAAATATTAAAACTTTTTTCAAACAGTTATACCTTTAAGGTAGTTACTCTTGGTTGTACACTTTTAGGTATAGTTAGTGCTATCATAGGAACTTTTGCAGTTTTAAAAAAAGAAAGTTTGCTAGGAGATGGTATATCTCATGCTTCACTTGCTGGAATATGCCTTGCTTTTTTAATTACTAGAAAAAAAGAATTGTATATTTTACTTTTAGGAGCCTTAATAATAGGACTTTTATGTATTTTTCTAATTCACTATACACAATTAAAATCAAAGGTAAAATTTGATAGTGCTATTGCCTTGATGTTATCAACATTTTTTGGATTAGGTTTGGTATTGTTAACATACCTAAAAAAAATATCTGGTGCAAAAAAAGCAGGATTGAATAGATTTATCTTTGGACAGGCTTCTACACTAGTAGTAAAAGATATTTATTTGATAATTGCTGTTGGATTAATTTTAATATTTTTAGTGCTATTGTTTTGGAAAGAAATAAAAATAAGTATATTTCAAGCTGATTATGCAAAAACTCTCGGAATAAATAGTAGTAAAATAAATTTTTTAGTTTCTACTATGATAGTTATTAATGTTATTATTGGAATACAAATAGCAGGGGTAATTCTTATGACTGCAATGTTAGTTATACCACCTGTTGCAGCTAAACAATGGAGTAAAAAATTATCAATTGTTACTCTTTTATCAGCAATAATTGGTGGAGTTTCAGGAGCTATTGGAAGTATTGTCTCTACATTTGATGCAGCCTTGCCAACAGGTCCTTTAATAATATTAGTATCTGGAATTTTTGCTTTAATTAGTTTTTTATTTTCAAAAAAAGGTATAATTGCTAGAAATTATAGAATTTATATAAGAAATAAGAAGTTAAGATTAGAAGAAAATAAAGGTGATAAAAAATGAGTGCAGGATTAACAATACAACTGATTGCTATTTTAATATCAATAGCTTGCTCATTATTAGGAGTATTTTTAGTTTTAAGGTCAATGAGTATGCTTACAGATGCAATTAGCCATACTATTTTATTAGGAATAGTACTTTCATTTTTTATTACACATAAATTAGATTCTCCTTTACTCATTGCAGGGGCTACTTTGGTAGGACTTTTAACTGTCTATTTGGTTGAGTTAATAACAGATACTAATTTGGTAAAAGAAGATGCTGCAATAGGAATAGTATTATCAGTTTTATTTAGTATTGCAGTTGTCCTTATATCCAAGTATACAGCAAATATACATTTAGATATAGATACAGTTCTATTAGGAGAAATTGCTTTTGCACCTTTTCATACAGAAGAAATATTTGGTTTTAAAATTGCCAGTGGAATTGTAAATGGACTTTCAATTTTAATTCTTAATTTATTAGTCATTACTATATTTTTTAAAGAAATAAAAATATCAATTTTTGATAGAGCCTTGGCACTGACATTAGGGTTATTTCCAGAAGTATTTCATTACTTGTTAATGAGTTTAGTATCTGTAACAGCAGTAGTTTCTTTTGATATTGTGGGAGCAACTCTTATGATTTCTTTTATGATAGGACCTGCTACTACTGCTTATATGATTTCTAAAAATTTAAAGATGATGTTAATTTACAGTGCTTTAATTGGAGCTATTTCATCAATATTAGGTTATCATTTAGCAGTATTTTTAGATGTTTCAATATCTGGAAGTATAGCAGTTGTGATTGGAGGAATATTTTTTATAGTGTTATTTGGAAAGAGAGTAAAAAGGAAAAGTACTACTTAAGTAATTAGAATACATATTAAAAAATTAAATTCTTAAATAAAAAAATGATACTTAAACTTTAAAAATTGTTTTTAGTGTCATTTTTTATTTAACATAATATATTAAAGTAGAAGTTAAAACTATAAAAAAAAGTGAGAAAATAGTATAATATTGTAAAATATTTAAGTAAAAAATTTAGAATTCTTAACATTAAATTTGATTAAAATAGGTGATGAATATGAAGTTTTTAAAACTAATTATTATTTTATGTATTATTATATGCAGTACAGTTTTGTTAAATGCCTGTTCTCATATGAAAGAAGATAATGAACTAATAGTCAAATATTTAAATAACACATTTGGAAAGAATACATATACAATTAGGCAAGATAGGCATCATTGGTATGTAACATTGAATAAATATCCTGAACTTACATTTTTTTATACTGTATCTCACGATCCATTTTCCATGTCATCTCCTTCTATAAAAACTGATTTTGATCATGTTTTTGGTGAATATGTAGTTAAAAAATATAAAGAATCTTATAATCTTGGAGAAGATGAACTTTCCTTTGATAGTCCTATTAATTTTGTATATTATACAAAAGTTACTTCTCTTGAAGAATTGAAAATTCCCTATGACAGACTAATGAAATTTATTTCTTTTGTTTCTGAAAAATATCCAGTACTTATTGATGTAGGATTAATGGAAATACGAATGGATATTGAGGGAATCCACCTAAAAGGTATGGATGATAATGATAGTATAATATATCAACATATATCAGAAGTGAAAAAGGATGGACTTATTATTAAATCGTATGAAGAAATTTGTCAAGAATTGACTCCAAAGTTAAAGACACATTTGGATAATCCTGATGGAATTATATTTCATGCAGATATAGGAAGGTCTTTTATTTTAGGAAGTGATACTTTTGAAGATTGCTTATATAAATCTCTTGTTTTAGAAAATGGTACAGTTGATGAAGTAAAAAAAATTATCTTACAACCTGGTGAATTAAGTGAATTCTATACTTTCAAAAGTGAAAATCAATATAAATTTACAGAGATAAATTTACAAGCTAAAAACTTATCAGATTCGCCCTGTTCTTTATTTGATGCAACAATTATCAAAGCAGTTATAGATGGTTCAGAAGACATATATATTGATCCAGTATGGATTGAGCTTGTTTTTGATAAACACAGAGAATGGAAAGATCCATATGAAATGCTAGGTGTTTCTCCACCAAAAACAGAAAAAGAAAATATAGAAGGTGTACAGTATAAAAATATTAAAGTTTTATTTGAAATGAATAAATACTACAAAGGAGTAAAAAAGGTTACATTGACTTTTTGATATTTCCTCTTAATATTATTCTTTGTTTATGTTAAAATATAAGTTAATAGATAAATTTTTGTTTACTAGAATCTATAAAGATATTTTCATTTTATTTTCAATAAAAAATAAAATGAAACTTTTAATAAATTTTAATTTATCTAACAATTAAAATAAATAATATGGAGGGGAAAAGTGATTACAGGTGAAATTAAAAATAAAGTAGATAGGATGTGGGAATATTTCTGGACAGGTGGATTAACAAATCCTGTTGATGTAATAGAACAACTTACCTATCTTATTTTTATGAAAAGATTGGATCAAGAGGAGCAAAGAAAAGAAAAAGAAAAAAAACTTGCAAGTATTTTTGGAAATATTGATGAAAAGTTTATTTTTGATGAAAAACACCAAGATATTAGATGGAGTAATCTTATTCAATTAGGGGATCCTAAGCAATTGTATGATAAGATTAGGAATGAAGCTTTTGAATTTATAAAAAATTTAGATGATGATAAAGAAAGTGTATTTTCACAATATATGCAAAATGCTATTTTTAAAGTTCCAACACCAGCTGTTTTACAAAACACAATGGATACTATTGAAGAAATTTTTAATAATCCTCAAATGGTTGAAGATAAGGACACAAAAGGGGATTTGTATGAATATTTACTTTCAAAATTATCAACTTCTGGTAAAAATGGACAATTTAGAACACCTAAACATATTATAAATATGATGGTTGAACTTATGAAGCCAACTGTTGAAGATAAAATAATTGATCCAGCTTGTGGAACATCTGGGTTCTTAGTAAGTTCAATAGAATATATTAAAAGAAATTTTAAGGATATTTTAGCAACATCACCAGAAATTTATAAATATTTTTCAACAGCTATGATACATGGAAATGACACTGATGCAACAATGTTAGGAATTTCTGCAATGAACTTATTACTTCATGATATGAAAACACCTAAATTAAAAAGAATCGATTCTCTTTCAACAGATTATAGTGAAGAAAATGATTATTCATTAGTACTTGCTAATCCTCCATTTAAAGGAAGTGTTGATGAAAGTTTACTCTCTAATACATTAACAAGAATGGTTAAAACTAAAAAGACAGAATTATTGTTTATTGCTTTATTTTTAAGACTTTTAAAAATTGGTGGAAGAGGAGCTGTTATTGTTCCTGATGGAGTGTTATTTGGAGCTTCAAATGCACATAAAAATTTAAGAAAAGAACTAATTGAAAACAATCAATTAGAAGCTGTTATTTCTATGCCTAGTGGTGTATTTAAACCCTATGCTGGGGTATCAACAGGTATCTTAATTTTTACTAAAACTGGAAATGGTGGAACTGATAATGTTTGGTTTTATGATATGACAGCTGATGGATATTCACTTGATGATAAAAGAAATCCTGTTGAAGAAAATGATATTCCAGATATTATAGAAAGATTTTCTAACTTAGAAAATGAAAAAGATAGAAAAAGAACTGATAAATCTTTCTTTGTTCCTAAACAAGAAATAGTTGACAATGACTATGATTTATCAATTAATAAATATAAAGAAATTGTTTATGAAAAAGTTGAATATGAAGAACCAGAAGTTATTTTACAAAAATTAGAAGAACTTTCAAAATCTATTGATGAAAAGTTGAAAGAATTAAAAGTGATGCTAGATGAAGATATTTAATAAAAGTGAATGGAAGAAAGTTAAATTGGGAGATATATTTATTTTACAAATGGGGAAAACTCCACTTAGAGAAAATAAACTATATTGGGATAAAGGCAACTATAACTGGATTTCTATTTCTGATATGAATTTTTCAGAGAAATATATATCTTTTACAAAGGAAAAAATAACTGATTTTGCTATAAAAAAAAGTGGAATAAAAATAATTCCTAAAAACACAGTAATAATGAGTTTTAAATTATCTATTGGAAAAGTTAAAATAGTAAATGAGGATATTTATTCCAATGAAGCTATCATGGCATTTATCCCAAAAGAAGATATTTTTATAGATGAGAATTTTTTATATTATTCTTTAAAGAATGTAAGATGGGATGAAGGAATTAATAAAGCTGTAAAAGGTTTAACTTTAAATAAAAACTTAATCTCACAAAAAGAAATACTATTACCAAATTTAACTATACAAAAGGAAATTGCTAAGAATCTTGACAGTATGGGAAATTTATTAGAATTGAGAAAAAAACAGTTAAATTATTTAAAAGAATTAGGTAAATCTTTATTTATAACTTTTAATAAGAATGGAATTGAAAAAAGACTTGATGATATAGCAGATATTAGTATGGGACAATCTCCTTTATCTCAATCATATAATATAGATAAAAAAGGATTACCATTTTACCAAGGAAAAACAGAGTTTGGAGATATTTATATAAAAGAGCCAATTATTTATTGTAATTCACCAATAAAAATAGTAGAAAAAAATGATATTTTAATGTCTGTGAGAGCACCAGTTGGTGATGTCAATATTGCCACACAAAAGTCTTGTATAGGGAGAGGACTTGCTTCAATAAGAGCAAAAAAGGTTGATTATCTTTATTTATTCTATTTATTAAAAGAGCGAAAAATAAAAATTGAAAAAATGGGAGTTGGTAGTACATTTAAAGCAATTAATAAAAATAATATTTCATCACTGCAAATTCCAATAATTGAAATGAGTAAACAAAATAGGATAAAAAAATACTTACTTTTAATAGAGAAATTATCATTTATCATTTCATCAATTATTTTTAAAATTTCTGAAATACTAGAAAAGAGAGGAGTTGAGAGCAATTAAAATATTAGAACAATTTACAGAAGAATATATAGATGATTTAAATGTAAGAATGACACATCATTCCAATGCAATTGAAGGAAATACATTGACGTTAAATGAAACTGCAACTATCATTTTAGATGATACCATTCCCAATGCAATGTCTAAAAGAGAATTTTTAGAAGTTTTAAATCATTCAGATGCTTTAAAATTTTTATTATCTGAATTACAAAATAATACAATAGATATCTATATGATAAAAGAAATTAATAAAATTTTATTGAATAGATTAAATCATAATGCTGGAAATTTTAAAACTGATTATAACTATATAAGGGGAGCAGATTTTGAAACAGCAAGTCCAAGTGAAACTCCATATAAGATGAAAGAATGGTTTGAAAATATGGATTATCAGTTAAAAAACTCTAATTCTGATAGTGAGAAATTAAAAATAATACTTGAAAATCATATAAAATTTGAAAGAATACATCCATTTTCAGATGGAAATGGAAGAACAGGAAGATTAATAATGCTTGCTTTAATGCTAGAAAATAACTTAACTCCTTTTGTCATTACAGTAGAAGATAGAGCAAAATATATGGATATTTTAAGAAGTCAAGATATTGAAAATTTTATAAATTTAGTAGAACCATTGATGGAAGAAGAAAAAAAGAGAATTATAGCTTTCAAAAATTCATCAAATTTGCAGATATAAAAATATGTTAAAATTAAAGTATTACATTTTTAGGAGGTACAAAAATGGTAGATACTTTGATTTTAGACATAAAACAAGCTATGTCTTCAACATTGACAAATGGGCAAATGGAAAAATTACATAAGGTACTGGCACATTATTTGTATGATTTAGAAATTACAAAAAAAGAAGGATCTGAAAAAGAAGAAAAGCAAAATATTGAATATTTAGAAGCTTTTTTATCAGCTAAACATGTTGAAGGTTGTTCAAGAAAATCATTAAAATATTACAAGGCAACAATAGAAAATTTATTTAAAAAAATAGATAAATCTATTAAACACATTACAACTAATGATTTAAGAGAATATTTGGACAACTATCAAAAAGAAGGAAATGCAAGTAAGATAACAATAGATAATATTAGAAGAATTTTTTCAAGTTTTTTTGCTTGGCTTGAAGAAGAAGATTATATTTTAAAAAGTCCTGTTAGAAGAATACATAAAGTAAAAACAGGAACAGTAGTAAAAGAAACTTATTCTGATGAAGCAATGGAAATAATGAGAGACAATTGTAGATCTCTTAGAGACTTAGCTATTATTGATATATTAGCTTCAACAGGAATGAGAGTTGGAGAGTTAGTAAAATTAAATATAGAAGATATTGATTTTGAAGGAAGAGAATGTGTTGTATTTGGAAAGGGAGATAAGGAAAGAAAAGTATATTTTGATGCAAGAACTAAAATTCATTTACATAATTATTTAAAAACAAGAGATGATGATAATTCTGCACTTTTTGTTTCTCTTTTAAAACCACATAAAAGATTGCAGATTAGTGGTGTTGAAATAATGCTTAGACAACTTGGAAGAAAATTGAATATTACTAAGGTTCATCCTCATAAGTTCAGAAGAACCTTGGCAACAAAAGCAATAGATAAAGGTATGCCTATTGAGCAAGTTCAACAGTTATTAGGACATCAGAAAATAGATACCACTTTACAATATGCAATGGTTAGCCAAAATAATGTGAAGATTTCACATAGAAAATATATTGGTTAATTAAAATACTTCTTCAATTTCAAATAAATTGAGTTAAAAATCAGGAGGGGAACTAAATCAATGAGTAATTTTGATTTTTTGAAAGATGATTTTTTTGATTTATATGAACTGTGTTTAGAAGCAGAAGAGAATTGTTATATTAAGCCTAGGACAAGTGCTTTTTATTCAAGATTGGCACTTGAATTTTGTGTTGCCTTAGTATATAAATTTGAAAATATACAGACTCCTTATAATAGTACAGTTTTAAATGATTTTATTAATAATAGAGAATTTAAACAGTTATTTCAAAATCAAAGTCAAATAGACGGACTTAATATTATTAGAAAATTTGGTAATAGTGCAGCCCATGTCTTAAAAAATGTAATAGATAATACAACAAAAACTATTACCTTAAATAGAAATATTGCTTTAAATTGTTTGAAGGGACTTTTTGATTTTACTCTTTGGATAGGTTATTGTTATGGTTCCATTTTGCAAACTGATGATATAAAATTTGATGATAAATATATACCAAAAAATGTATCTAAACTTGAAAATGCTAATGATATTAAGGTAGCAGATAATTATGTACAAGACAGTATTAATAATATAAAAGTAATTCCTGTTAAAAAGCATAATACAAGAATAAATAATAATAATTTTTCAGAAGAAGATACAAGAAAACTATTTATTGATACCTTACTTGTAAAAGCTGGTTGGAACTTAGATGACAAAAATATGTTTGAATATGAAGTTGAAGGATTAAAAAGCACAGCTTCTGGAAAAGGAAAAATAGACTATGTATTATGGGGAGATAATGGAATTCCACTTGCAATAATAGAAGCTAAGAAGGCTGAACTTAATGCCAAAAAAGGAGAATTTCAAGCCCTAGAATACGCAGAAGCCTTAGAGAAAAAATTTAATTTCTTTCCAATAAGATTTGTTACTAATGGTTTTGAAATTTTTATATATGAGAATAAAAATTCTATTCCTAGAAGAATTTATGGTTTTTATAGAAAAGAAGAATTACAAAAAATTATAGCTAGAAGAAATGAAAAAATAGTTGCAAATGATATTTCTATAAATAAAGAAATAATAGATAGATATTATCAAGAAAGAGCTGTAAAAAAGGCAATAGAAAACTATATTTCAGGAAATAGAAAATCTTTACTTGTTATGGCAACAGGGTCAGGAAAAACAAGAGTTGCAATTTCAATAGTGGATTGTTTATCAAGATTGAATATGATTAAAAGAACTCTATTTTTGGCTGATAGAATAGCACTTGTCAAGCAAGCATTAAATAATTTTAAAAAGTCTTTACCTGATTATACTCTTGTTGATTTAGTATCTGAAAAAGATAGGGATAATGCAAAAATTGTATTTTCTACTTATCAAACAATGATGGCAGAGTCAGAAAAAATTAAGAAGGATGGAACTAATAAATATGGAGTGGGTGCATTTGATTTAATTATTGTTGATGAAGCACATAGAAGTATCTATCAAAAATATGGAGATTTGTTTGAATATTTTGATAGTTTAGTTTTAGGACTTACTGCAACTCCAAAAGATGAAATAGATAGGAACACATTTAGAGTTTTTGATATGAATTCAAAAGAACCTACTGACTCTTATGATTTATTTGAAGCAGCTAAGGATGGATACTTATTATTACCTAAAATAAAAGAAAGTGCTTTAAATTATCCAGAAAATGGTATAGTTTACAGTAAACTTTCAGAAGAAGAAAAAGAAAAATATGAAAGTCTTTTTGATGAAGAAGATAGTATGCCAGAAGAAATTTCAGGAGATAGCTTAAATTATTGGTTTTTTAATAATGATACAACAAGTAAAGTTCTCACAACTCTAATGGAAGAAGGATACAAAATTGAATCGGGTGATAAATTAGGAAAAACTATAATATTTGCCAAAAATGATAGACATGCAGAACATATAGTAGAAGTTTTTAATAAATTATATAAAAATCTTGGTGGGGAATTTTGCCAAAAAATAACAACAAAAGTTGAAAAGGTTCAAGCATTAATAGATAGATTTGTTAATCCTAATAGTTTCCCTCAAATAGCAGTATCAGTTGATATGCTTGACACTGGTATAGATATTCCTGAGATACTAAATCTTGTTTTCTATAAAAAAGTGAAGTCAAAAGCTAAATTTTGGCAAATGATAGGTAGAGGAACAAGAAAATGTCCAAATATATATGGAATGGGAAAAGATAAAAAAGATTTCCTTATTTTAGATTTTTGTAGGAATTTCTCATATTTTGAAATGAAAGATAGTTTTGAAGAAGATAATACCAAATTGACTAAGACATTATCTAGTAAAATTTTTGAAAATAAAATCAGGATGATTTATAAACTTCAAAATTTAGAATATCAAATGGATGAAAATTATAAGAAACTTTGGGAAAATCTAGTAAATGAAGTATATAATTTAATAGCTTCTTTAAATGAAGAAAATATTTCAGTGAAAACAAGAATTTCCTATGTAAAAAAGTATAGAAATATTGATATTTTAAAAAATTTAGAAGAAAAAGATGTTGATGAAATTATTAAAAATTTAAGTTCTCTGCCTTTTTCTATTGAAGAGAAAACTGAAATGGAGAAGAAATTTGAGAATCTTGTTTTAAAAATACAACTTAAATTATCTAATAATAAAAAAACAGAAAATGAAAAAACAGAAATTTCTGATATTGCAAAGGAATTATCAAAAAAGGGAACTATAAAAGAAATTCAAAAAAAAGCACACTATATTATGAAAATAATAAAAGATGGGACAATTACTAATGTTAAAGGGATAAAGGCGGCAGGAATATCGGCACAGTTGAAAAAAAGCGGGAAAAAAGACTTGGCATTAATTTATAGTGAGAAAAAGGCAGTTTCAGCTGCGGTGTTTACAAAAAATCTTGTAAAGGCGGCTCCGATTATTTTGAATATGGAAAATATAAAAAATGGAAATACACAGGCGATTATTGTAAATAGCGGGAATGCTAACTCGTGTACTGGAGAAACTGGACTTGAAAATGCTAAAAAAATGACGGAATTTGCGGCAAATGAGCTGGGACTCAAAAAAGAGGAGATTTTAGTACAGTCTACTGGAATTATTGGAGTTCAGCTGGATATGAAAAAGATAGAAACTGGAATTAGTA